>OGUL01002180.1_pt1 | contig 14044 bp, 9 predicted proteins | sample 1553651 | NCBI WGS metagenome assembly OGUL01 (sample SAMEA2580048, study PRJEB22360) | human gut metagenome | biome: human gut; feature: human-associated habitat; material: faeces | place: Denmark | collected 2008/2010
TGGATCCTGTGCCCGTACAAAGAGAAGGTATAACAATCGGTCCTTTTTCACGCATGAGCGTAGGCGGGGCAGATACCGGACAAACCGTAGGAGGTGAAGGATGGTATAGAAAAGAATTCACCATACAGCCGGAAGATGCCAATAAGATTATTTCCCTTTATTTTGAAGGAGCTTATAACCAAACAGAAGTCTGGATAAACGGGCAGAAAGCCTGTTTTAATCCTTATGGATATATCCCTTTCAAAATCGACATCCATCCATACTGCAACGCTCCCGGCATTCGGAATATAATAGCCGTCAAAGTGGTGAATGAAGGTCTGAACAGTCGGTGGTATGCCGGTTCCGGCATTTACCGGCACGTATGGCTAATGAAAACGGACAAAGTACATTTGGACGAATGGGACACTTTTATAGATGCTTCCAAAGTAGAAGGTAAAAAAGCGACGGTTGATCTTCACTCCATTCTACATAACTCCGGCAAAGAAAAAGTGACCGCCCATCTGAAGATTCAGATATTTTCTCCACAAGGGGAAGAGGTTTATTCCACTACTCAACCAGTCAATATATCCGGTGAAACCAATATCCCCATTTCCCTCACTTTTGATATAAAAAAGCCGGAATTATGGTCGGTAGATACTCCTAGTTTATATACCGCACATCTATCCTTGAAATCTAAGAAGCTATCTGATGAAATAACCGTTCCTTTCGGAATACGAACCGTCGAATTCTCCGCAGAAAAAGGATTTCTATTAAATGGGAAACCGCTGAAATTAAAAGGTGGTTGTTTGCATCATGACAATGGTTTATTAGGTGCCGTAGCTATCAACAGGGCAGAAGAACGCAAAGTAGAGCTAATGAAAGCAAATGGTTTCAATGCAGTCAGATGCTCGCACAACTTACCGTCGGAATATTTTCTACAGGCATGTGACCGACTGGGATTGCTAGTGATTGATGAAGTATTCGATCAATGGCAACAAGCAAAACGCCCGCAAGATTATCACCAATTCTTCGATGAATGGAGTGAACACGATATAGCTACCATGGTGCGCAGAGACAGAAACCATCCTTCTATTATCATGTGGAGTATTGGCAATGAAATAGCTGAACGCGCCGACGAACCCACTGGAGAGATCATAGCCCGGAAACTAATTGCAACCATTCACCGATATGATACAAGCCGCGCCACTACCGCTGCTGTTAACTCGTTTTGGGACAGAAGAGATTTCAGTTGGGAGAAGGATTCGGAAAGGGCTTTCCGGAACCTGGATATCTCCGGTTACAATTATCAATGGAAGGAATATGAAAAAGATCACGCACGATTCCCGCAACGGATTATGTACGGCAGTGAATCGGTGCCCAAAGAAGCAGCACAGAACTGGAACCTGATCGACAAGAATTCCTATCTGATTGGAGATTTTGTCTGGACTGCCCTCGACTATCTGGGTGAAGCCGGTCTGGCACATACTCTCGAACTTGCTCCGGGAGAACACAGTCCGCAGTTTATGGGATGGCCGTGGTATAATGCATGGTGTGGTGACATTGACTTCTGCGGAGACAAGAAACCGCAATCTTATTATCGCGACATTCTTTGGAAAAGACGTGATATTTCATTAGCAGTACAACCTCCCGTAGCCAAAGGGAAAAGAGAAGATATCAACTACTGGGGATGGAAAAACGAATTCCTTAGTTGGAACTGGAAAGGATACGAAGGCAAAACGATGGCAGCACATGTGTATAGTCGTTCCCCTAAAGTAAGACTTTATTTGAATGACAGGTTATTGGGAGAAAAAGAAGTCAATCCCGATACCTATACGGCTTCTTTCGAGGTTCCCTATGAACCGGGACAACTGAAGGCTGTCAACTTGAAGGGAAAGAAAGAAACGACATCGACTGAACTTTACACAACCGGAATTCCGGCAATGATACATTTGACAGCCGATCGTATGAAAATAAAGGCAGATAAAAATGACCTTTCATATATAAAGGTTGAAATATTGGATAAAGATGGAAAGTTAATACCTGACTGTTCCATTCCTTTGGAAATTAAATCTACCGGAAAAGGGTCCGTCATTGCCGCAGGTAATGGAAGTGCGGATGATATGAAAAGCTTTCGTTCCTTAAAGCCGAAAACGTTTCGGGGAAAAGCAATTGCTATCGTTCAGCCAAATGCAGAAAAAGGGACGATCACTCTTACTGTTTCAGCAGAAGGATTACCGGAAGCGGCTATTGTCATAGAGACTTATTAATAAATCAATCTTGATTAAGGATACACAGTTGAATGTACTGCATGAGATTGTTTAAACAGTAATATAAAAACAGGAGAAACATGATTAAGAAAACCACCTTATTAAGTAGTTTATCCATTGTGCTGTCAATGGGGACTATGAGTGCGCAATCCTATGAATGGATTAGCAGTACGGAAAATAACACATGGCAACAGTCTAAAGTCAAGTTGCAGACAAATACCGGGCGCACTCCCCTACTCGAGGTCAACGGTTCGGAGAATGGAACTGTCTTCAAAGCTTGGGGAACATGCTTTAATGAACTCGGATGGGATGCACTCAACATGCTTCCACGGAAGCAACAGGAGATTGTTCTTCAACAGTTGTTTGCTCCCGGAGGAGATCTGAAGTTTACCATGGGACGCTTCTCCATGAATGCCAACGACTACGCCCGCGACTGGTACAGTTGCGATGAAGTATCCGGTGACTTCCAATTGAAGCATTTCAATATCAATCGGGATAAAACAACGTTGATACCTTTTATCAAAGCTGCACAACAGTATAATCCGGATATGACTTTCTGGATGTCGCCATGGTCGCCTCCTTCCTGGATGAAAATCAATCACTACTATTCAGTTCGCAGTGACCGTAATCAAAATCAGATGTCGCCTCTGTCTGATGTAGCACTTTATGAGGATAGTAAAGAAAAGAACACACAGGTATTTCCACAGCAGTTGGCTGTAAATGATTACTTTATTCAGGATCCACGTTATCTGCAAACCTATGCAAACTATTTCTGTAAATTCATCGATGCTTACAAGGAACAAGGCATCCCCATCTCCATGATTATGTTCCAAAATGAGTCATGGAGCTACACCAACTATCCGGGTTGTGCCTGGACGGCAGAAGGTATTATCCGCTTCAATACAGAGTACCTCGCTCCTACTCTGAAAAAGCAGCATCCGGAAGTAAAGTTATATTTAGGAACAATCAACACCAACCGTTATGAGGTGATCGATCAGGTGCTTTCCGACCCACGAATGCCGGAAACAATAGAAGGGGTCGGCTTCCAATGGGAAGGCGGACAGATTTTACCCAAACTCCGCGCCAAATATCCGCAATACAAGTACGTGCAAACGGAAAGCGAATGTGGTTGGGGCTCTTTCGACTGGAAAGCAGCCGAACACACTTTCGGACTAGTGAATCATTATCTGGGTAATGGTTGTGAAGAATATACTTTCTGGAATGCTATTTTGTACGACGGAGGTTTCAGCGGATGGGGATGGAAACAGAATGCTTTGATTCATGTGGATTCAAAGACAGGGACTGCGACCTACACTCCCGAATATTATGCGGTAAAACATTACAGCCATTATGTAACACCCGGCTCGAAAGTGCTGGCATATAAAGATAGAGGAGATAAGATGCCGGTAATGATCGTCATGACTCCACAAAAGAAACAGGTGGTGATAGCCGGTAATTTCAACGAAGAAGCCAAAGAGCTTACTGTGAAATCAGGTACTCGCTATTTGAATGTAACCTTGCAACCTCATTCTTTGAACACTTTCATAGAAAAGTAGAAAAACAGAGCTGCCGCAAAGAGTCTAAATTCAATAATCGACGACTCTTTACGGTAGCACATAGCTATGTTAGTCCCTTGTCTATGCCACTAAAATTGATTCTATTTTACGATTTGGCTACTATTACCGCTTCTTTACTTTATATCCTTTCAGGGTAAAACCGACTTCAAACAGGTTCAAAAGGGCTATCCGAATATTATCTTCTATATAGGTTTCCATATTATCATATTTTGCAAAGTAGACGGGAAGCAGCCTGTTATTCCTCCTATAACTTTCATCCGGTGTTTTACCGGTAAAACGTTCTTTCTTCTTCACCCCCCAACGGACGGTTTTACTACAAGGAAGAGGTATACCTATCGTTAACACTTTTTCTTTAGTTGCCGTATCGGTGATTCCATGTTTCCAGATACTGATATGGCTGGCTCCCAAATAAGTGCCGATATAAAGGACAACGGTCAGCGTCCAATCGTCCAAAGCCTCATCGGTTTGAATGCCATTCACCAAATCAGAGAAATAGCCTTCAACCATTTCTCTGTCAAAACAGTTTAGTTCAGGCCATTCACATTTCTCAAACAGTTGATGCACATTGACAGGAACCAGTAAAGTGGTTATTTCTAACTGATATTTCATTCATTTCGTTTTTATATCATTGCATCTAAAATCGTCTCAATTATCTTATCGACTATAAATATACAATTTTACCAGATCAAATACTAAAGAGTAGAGCTTTTTTTAAACCTATTTCTGAAAAAGAAAGGACTGTTTGACACCCCTTACTTATGTAAACAGGGTTTATCAAACAGTCCTTTCCTTGCAGATTATGATTCGTCCATTTTTCAGTGGACAATCCTTGTTTTTTTTGTCCTTACGGCATTTCTGTTTCCATCTGGAATTTACGGCTTACTTTCATCAAATTGATGGTGTAAGTGACTACGTTCTGTGCTTCCTGAACCATCGTGAGATACACCATACTCACCCGGATGCTTCCTGATTGGCTTTGAATACGTTGCAGTTCCTTACGTTTCAATACTGAAAGTTGTCCGTTGAGGTCGTTGGCACGACGGATTTCTTCTTCGAGGTCATTGTACTCGTTGTTTTCCATTTTCTTACGACACTGCTGAATCAGATAGGTGATATCTTCGGTCACATCGCTGAATTCGCCTTTCTGAATGGCATCCAATGGGTTGAAATTGTTGTCGGTATGTTCGAGGCAAGGTTCACAGAGGCGGGAAATACTGTAGACCAATTCGCTGGCGAAGTCGTTGCCTTGATAGTAATAAAGTCCTTTTTCGAGTACGGTGTTATTATCGAGACGGCACATAGCGACGGTGCCCGAACGTTTCATCTGTTTGATGAGCTGTTTCTCAAATTTAGTGGACCCCATGGCGCGACGTAATCCTCGCAGATTTTCATGAAGGAATGAAGTGACAGTCAGTTCGAAATTTGTTTCTGCGTATTCCAATACTTTGGAAAGTTCTTCGCGGGTGTGCTTACGCATCAGTTGCAGGGCTTCTGTACTGTCTGTGGCTTGCATCAGTTGTTTCAGCGTTTCGTTACCTTGTTCTTTCGCTTTGCGTTTCTTGTACATCACCTGACTACGGATCAAGATGAATACAGCTATACCGATGAGGGCGATGATTGAGATGTTGCCTCCATAATGGAGTACGAGAGCTACGAAGAAACAGATGGTGAAGGCGGCTCCGGCAGTGATGAACCAGCCTCCGATGACGCTTAATACGCCGGTGATACGGTAAACGGCTGAATCACGCCCCCAGGCGCGGTCGGCCAGGGAAGTACCCATAGCTACCATAAAGGTTACGTAAGTGGTGGAAAGGGGAAGTTTCAGGGAGGTTCCCAAGGCGATGAGCAGGCCGGCCAATACCAGGTTGACAGAAGCGCGGACAAGGTCGAAAGCGGCTCCGCCGTCGGCAATGATGGCTTCGTCTTTGCGGAAGCGGGAGTCAAACCATTTTTTGCTGCCGTCCGGCATTATTCGGGAGATTCCGTTGGCAAGTGTCATACTGATGCGGACTACTGTGCGGGCGATCGGGGTGCTTCCGAATGCTTCTTCTCCTTCATCTTGACGGGAAAGGTCGACAGATGTTTTTATTACGGCGTGTGCTTTTTTAGAGGTGCAAAGGGCGTAGACCATGACGGCTCCGGCTCCGATAAGAAAATACCACGGGGTTTTAGCGGGGCCCAGCAAAGAGGTCATCAGGAAGCCGTTCGGATTTCCTGCTCCATTGGCGGTATAGTCCATAAAAGAGGAGAAACCTGCGAGGGGAACACCGATAAAGTTGACAAGGTCGTTACCGGCAAAAGCAAGGGCAAGGGCGAAGGTTCCCATCAGTACGACGACTTTGAAAACATTGATTTTCATCCAGTGAAGGATTTGCATCAGTACGGTGGAGAATACAAAGAAAACGGTGATTAGCATCAGGGTATTGTCTTGTATCCAGTGTTTGTTTTCGGGAGTCATGAAGGAGCTGTCTTTCAGTCCTTTGATGAGCATGAAGTAGATGATGGCAGTAGTGGCTACTCCTCCAAAGAGGGCGATGCTGTATTTCATCTTTTTCGTATAGTTGAAGGTGAAGATCACACGGGCAAGCCACTGTACAAGCATTCCGAAGAAGAAGGCGATAGCGACGGAGACGAAGATCGCCATAATGACGGAGAGGGCTTTGTCGGTGTTTATGAGGTCGCCCAGACCGAGGGTATCGCTATTATGTACTTTGATAAGTGAGAGGGCAAAGGTACCTCCGAGTAGTTCAAAGACTAGTGAAACGGTGGTGGAGGTGGGCATGCCCATTGAGTTGAATACGTCGAGAAGCACTACGTCGGTCAGCATGACGGCAAGCAGGATGCACATGATTTCGGCAAAGTAGAAGTGCTCGGGCTGGTAGATGCCGTGACGGGCTATGTCCATCATCCCGTTGGACAGGGAGGCGCCGATGAAAATGCCGACACCGGCTATGAACAGGATGGTCTTGAACGATGCGGCTTTGGCGCCTACCGCGGAGTTCAGGAAGTTGACCGCGTCATTGCTCACGCCGACGATGAGGTCGAACACGGCGAGGACGAACAGAAAAATGATAATGCATAAGTAAATTGTCTCCATAAATGTATGTATGTAATTTCGGCGGCAAAGGACGGAATTTGACGTTGCAGGGAAATGTCATAGATGTTACATTTGTGTTACAATCTTCTTTCTTTTGTCTTGAAACAAAAGAAAGAAGCAAAGAAAAATTCAAGGCTGACTTTTTTCTCCTACTCGCTTCCTTCACTTCGCTAAAGGGCAGAAACTCGCTACGCTCAAACAATCTGCCCTTCTTAACGCTACGTTACGGGCGCTCGCCTGACGGAGAAAAAAGTAGGCCGGGGAACCTGGTGGGGTGGGTGTTGCTGCTTGAATGTTCTAGGGTAGGTTTGTGGGGAAGCTGTGCGATATGTCTGATATTGCTTTGGTGAGTCGCTGTTATATCGTTAATAGTTTTATTATATATTGTTCTGCTTTGCTATATTGAGTCGTATAACGTCTGCGATTTTTATATAGCAAAGCTTTTTTATAAGGGGGGAATCTTTCATAAGTCTCTTTATATTACTAGGGTTATATTGGTTATCATTCTATTAGCTTTTTATTCTATTAAGCTTTTCATTTGGGACTTTAGCTACATTCACTTTCATTTTGTTAAGTCTTTATTCTATAAATCCTTTTTGCTATATTAGTTTTATTCTATATTTCTCTCTTATATAGTGAGTTTTTAGTAAATAAAGTTTTCCACATTGTAAGGCTTTCACGCCGCAGGTCTTCCGGCCTCGTTTTTCCGGCGTCAAGCGCAGGTGATTTCTCCGGCGTTAAAAAGGGCAGACTGTTTGAGCGTAGCGAGTTTCTGCCCTTTAGCCGGAGGAAGCACCGGAGTAGCCGGAAAAACGCAGCCTTGATTCTTTCTTTTTGGTTCTTTTTCTTTCGTATCAAGACGAAAGAAAAAGAATATTCAGTAACTTTACCGAAAATTGGAAAAGCATGGAAAATAATCCGGAACTGCAGCTTGCTTGGCAGTTCATTGAAAATACAGGCACACATTTATTTCTTACCGGAAAAGCAGGAACCGGGAAAACGACATTTCTTAGACGATTGAAAGAACATACTCCCAAGCGCATGGTCGTATTGGCTCCGACAGGGATTGCAGCTATCAATGCGGGAGGCGTAACGATTCATTCTTTCTTTCAGTTGTCTTTTGCTCCTTTTGTGCCCGAAACCACCTTTAATTCTTCCCAGACGCATTATCGTTACAGTAAAGAAAAGCGGAATATTATCCGTAGTATGGATTTGCTGGTTATTGATGAGATCAGTATGGTGCGTGCCGATTTGTTGGATGCGGTGGATGCAACTCTGCGGAGGTATCGCGATAGAGAGAAACCTTTTGGCGGGGTGCAACTGTTGATGATTGGCGATTTGCAACAGTTGGCGCCTGTCGTGAAAGATAATGAGTGGGAGTTGTTGAGAAAGCATTATGAGACTCCTTATTTCTTTGCAAGTCATGCCTTGAAAGAAACGGCATATATGACGATTGAACTCAAGAAAGTATATCGTCAGAGTGACACGTTCTTCCTTTCCTTATTAAATAAAATCCGGGAGAATAAGGCGGATGATGAGGTGTTGAATGAATTGAACCGTCGTTATCAGCCCGGCTTTCAGCCGCAAAAAGAAGAGGGATATATTCGTCTGACGACGCATAATAATCAGGCACAGAGGGTTAATGATCGCGAACTGGCATCGTTGCCCGGCAAGGCGTATCATTTTAGTGCCGAGATAGAGGGGGATTTTCCTGAATATTCGTATCCTGCGGATAAACTTCTGACAATTAAGGAAGGAGCACAGATTATGTTCCTGAAGAATGATCCATCGTCCGAGAAACGGTATTATAACGGTATGATTGGTGAGGTGGTAGCGGTTAATGAAACGGGTATTGTGGTGCGTGGTAAGGGAGACAGATCCGAATTTCAGTTGTTGCCGGAAGAGTGGGGGAATTATAAGTATGTGTTGAATGAGGAGACGAAGGAAATCACTGAAGTGATAGAGGGGACGTTCCGCCAGTATCCTATTCGTTTGGCGTGGGCTATTACGATACATAAGAGTCAGGGTTTGACGTTTGAACGTGCCATTATTGATGCACGGAATTCCTTTGCGCATGGGCAAACTTATGTGGCTTTGAGTCGTTGCAAGACGCTGGAGGGTATGGTGTTGGAGTCTCCTTTGCGCAGGGAAGCCATAATAAGTGATGCTACGGTGGATAATTTCACCAAAGCGGTGGAGCAGAATAAGCCAGGCAGCCAGCAGTTGAATGATATGCAAAAGGCGTATTTCTTTGATTTGTTGAGTGATTTGTTTAATTTCTATTCGATCGATCAGGCTTATAAACGGTTGCTTCGTCTTATGGATGAGGATTTGTATAAGCTCTTTCCGAAGCAGTTGGCTGAATATAAGGCGTTGGCTCCCCATGTTAAGGAGAAGATTGTGGAGGTGTCCCAACGTTTCCGCAATCAGTATACCCGGTTGATACATGAGAGTGAGGATTATGCGACGAATGAGGAGTTGCAGGAACGGATTCGTTCCGGTGCCGGATATTTTCATAAGGAGTTGGAACCGGTTCGGGCTTTGTACAATAAGACTAATATGCCTCTTGATAATAAAGAGTTGAGAAAGCTGTTGGCAGAACGTATGCAGGCGCTGGATGATGCGTTGTGGATTAAAGAGTCTTTGTTGGAAGCTGTGTCTGCGGGAGGGAAGTTTGCTATCACGGATTATTTGAAGTTGAAGGCTAAAGTAATGTTGAGTCTTGAAGATGATTCTATGTCCTCCGGTTCTTCGAAGGCTTTGAAGGAGAAGAAAGAACGCAAGGAACGGAAAGAGCGTACGCGCAGTGCTGAAAAGGTAAAGGTGGAAGTTCCTACGGATATTCTGCATCCGGAGCTTTATCGCGCCCTGTCTGAATGGAGAACAGCCAAAACAAGGGAGATGAATGTCCCTGCTTATGTGATTATGCAACAGAAAGCATTGATGGGAATTGTGAATCTGCTACCGGATAGTCCAAGAGCTTTGGAGGCGATACCTTATTTTGGAGCCAAAGGAGTAGAGAAATACGGGCTTGAAATTCTGGGTATTATCCGCAAGTATATGGCGGAGAATCAATTGGAGAGGCCGGAGATCACAGATATGTTAATCTCCTCCGGTAATAGTGATGATACTGCAAGGCAACGAAAGACGAAGCTGCAGAAAGAGGCAGAGAAACAGGAGAAAGAGGCGGAGAAGGAGAAAAAGAAGGAGGCGAAGAAAGATACGAAGTTGGTTAGCTATGAAATGTTCCGTCAGGGAATGAATATAGATGAAATAGCCAAGGCTCGTGATTTGGTATCCGGAACCATTGCCGGACATCTGGAGCATTATGTCCGTTCGGGAAAGATCAAAGTGGAGCAGGTGGTGAAAGCTGAAAATATAGCGAAGATTCGCAAGTATTTGGATGAACATGAATACATGGGAATATTCGCTATAAAGGTAGCATTAGGAGACGATGTCTCCTATGCTGATATCAAGTTTGTATTGGCTGTTTCCGGGCATTAATAAATAAAGTTATTATCCCGGACAGGGTTAAAGATTACAGAAGAAAGAAACGAAAACGGGAACGCTGATGTCAATCAGAATACCGTGCAGGATGGCGATGGGAATCATTTCTTTTCCTGAATATCTGGTGATGGAAGGCAGCAGTACATCCATCGAATTGACTCCTGCTGCTGAAATAGGAGCAAGTTTCCCGAAATACTTCTTGATGATCGGAGTACCAAGAAGTGCCATCATCTCACGGAAAATATTAGTCAGCAGGGCAATGGTTCCCAGTTCCGTAGCCAGTTGCAGTCCGATGGAGGGTTCTTTGAACTGCGTGATAAGGATGGAAGAAAGTGAATAGTAGGCAAATCCACTTCCCACTGCCATACAGTCGAACACGCTCCATTGACGCAATAGCAAACTTGCCAGGGCGGAGAATAACAGCGTACCGATAATCGTTCCCAATGGAATCAGCAACATTTTAGGGTGTAAATGTGAAACAATGGCTTTCAGGTTTTTATTGGAACCGATGCTGATTCCCACTTGTAGCATTAATGCATAAAGTATATACATGGAAACTGTGTGCGTATCGAACTCGAACTTATTGAAAGCTCCCATGATACAGCCTACAAAAAAGAATACTATAACGATCAGACTTCCTTTCATTGTTCACCTCCTTTCCTGAAAAATAATTGTAGTACCAAACGGGCAGCAATCAGGCTTCCCAATACACCGGACACAGCAAGAACGATGGCTTGCCATCCGAACTTACCGAGATTGTTCACAATCAGACTATTAGAACCGATAGACACACCGAGAATAAAGAGCAACAGGAATATTGTAAGAGAAATTGTCTTTTCTGTCTTCTGCAGAATACTCCAGTTACGCAATACATAGCCGATGCCGATTCCTAAAAACATGGTAGATATAATAGAGAACATAATTGTATATATTTTGGGTTAGGTTAAACTGATGATTGACAACACACAAAGGAATTTTCAAAGAAGATGTTACATCTACTTGAAAATCAGAAAGGAATACTGCTGTGACTAACAAAACAAGTCAGCAGGTAGTTCCTGTAAAGAAATAGTTGGGAAATTTAGATGAATCCACTGAACCAATGCACATGCACGCAACAGGACTTACAGAAAATTGGTATTCCTGCAAGAAAAAGAGTAGCGTTATGTAATTGTAATGTTTGATTCATCATTGGTCTTTTTTGAATTTGGTGCAAAGATAGTTATTTATTGCATATTTTCAAAATAAATATGCAATAAATGAAGAGAAAGAGAGAAAGGAATATCCTGAACGAGATAGATGGTTGTAAAAAGTTGGTTATGTGCTCTTTCCCTTATAGATTATCCCAGTTCGTAAGAATCTCTTTTAACTTTTTGGGCCTGTATCCAAGCATTGTCCGGGCTTTATCAATACTCATGCCACTGAAGCGGGGACGGGGAGTGCTTTCATTCATTTCTTCTGTGGTGGCAGGATGGATAAGAGAACGGTCGAGTTTCATATAATCTGCTATCTGATAGGCAATCTCTGCAATGGTCATACATTCATCTCCACAGATGTGGAAGATGCCATTCGTCGTATGTTCTATTAAACGTAGCACTCCATCCGAAACGTCTCCAACATAGGTTGGTGTCCGCCATTGATCGGACACGACACGTATTTCTTGTCCGGCTTTCAAACGGTTCATTACCAGCTGCACAATATTACCGTGTTGTCCCGGCAGTGCCTTGCCATAAACAATTTCTACACGGACAATGGCATAGCTGTTGCAAGTTTCTGCCACTCTCTCTTCTCCTTTCCATTTGGTATATCCGTAATAGTTGACCGGAGCAGGGAGATCTTCTTCTGTGTATAACAGTCCGGCAGCTTTGTTTATCTTTCCATCAAAAACAAAGTCAGTAGATAAATGAATGAACCGGCTTTTGTATTCTTCGCATAAATCAGCCAGTTGGCCTACTGCAGTAACATTGGTAAGATAGGCTTCTTCGTGATGCGTTTCGCAATAGTCCGGCACGGACAGGGCGGAGCAATTAATGACTACATCGGGTTGAACCTCTTTGAAGAGACGCTTAACGTCCGCTTCATTCCGTATATCTGTTTCGACGAAACGATAATCCTCCGCGTTATTGGGAAGAATATCCGGATGCAGGGAGCAGCCCGTTACCTTATATTGTTTACAAGCAGACAAATCGTTTAAAATCTGGCGTCCGGTGAATCCGTTGGCACCGATAATTAATATCTTCTTCATTAGGTTATATATATAGATGTTATAGATTATTTCTACAAAAATAAAAAATAATATCAACTACGCAAATAGATTTCGTACTTCCCTTCTTACTTTGCTCCCGATAACGAGATTTATATGAATTGATAAAAGAAAAGATGTATGGAAAAAGTAATTATGGGAACACGTTTACCCGCTAAACTTTGGTTGGATGAAGTAGAGGATTCTTGTATGTCACAGATTATGGATTTGACTTCACTGCCTTTTGCATTTAAACATATTGCCATCATGCCTGATGCGCATGCGGGAAAAGGAATGCCTATTGGCGGTGTGTTGGCTACCAATGGCGTGATTGTTCCCAATGCTGTGGGAGTGGATATCGGTTGTGGTATGTGTGCGATTAAAACGAATCTAAAAGCGGAAGATTTTAGTTATACGGATTTGACTTCCATTATGTCGAAGATTCGTGCAGTTATTCCTTTGGGATTCGATCATCAGAATAAAAAGCAGGATCAGGAATTGCTTCCGCAAGGATTCGACATTGAAGAGATGCCTGTTTTGAAGAATCAGTACGAGGCTTGTTTGAAGCAGATAGGAACCTTGGGAGGAGGAAATCACTTTATTGAGATTCAGAAAGATACAGAGACATCTGACGTCTGGGTGATGATTCATTCCGGAAGCCGTAACATTGGTTTGAAGGTTGCCAATCACTATAATAAGGTTGCACAGTATTGGAATGAGAAATGGTATTCTGCAATGGTACCGGGATTGGCTTACCTGCCAATGGAGACACAGATGGCAAAGGATTATTTCCGTGAAATGAATTATTGTGTGGCTTTTGCCTTTGCCAACCGTCAGCTGATGATGAACCGTATCTGTGAATCTATTCAGGCGGTGAAACCTGAAACAGACTTTGAACCTATGATTAATATTGCCCATAACTATGCCGCTTGGGAGAAGCACTTCGATCAGGATGTGATTGTACACCGAAAAGGTGCTACGCGTGCCTATGAGGGTGAGATTGGTATTATCCCCGGATCTATGGGTACTAAATCCTATATTGTTGAGGGACTGGGTAATCCGGAGAGTTTTAAAAGCTGTTCGCATGGTGCAGGTCGATTAATGGGAAGAAAGGATGCCTGTCGCCGTTTGTCACTGGATGAAGAGAAGGAAAGAATGGATCAGCAAGGTATCATTCACGGACTTCGTTCGCAGAACGAACTGGATGAAGCACCGGGAGCTTATAAAGATATTGCGCAAGTGATAACGAATGAGCGGGACTTGGTGAAGCCGTTGGTGGAGCTGGCTCCAATGGCGGTGATTAAGGGATAATGTCATGCCATGTTTAAAGGAGTATCTAGCGTATGGACATAAAAAAAGGAGCAACGCCTTGCTCCAA
>OGUL01002198.1_pt1 | contig 13910 bp, 2 predicted proteins | sample 1553651 | NCBI WGS metagenome assembly OGUL01 (sample SAMEA2580048, study PRJEB22360) | human gut metagenome | biome: human gut; feature: human-associated habitat; material: faeces | place: Denmark | collected 2008/2010
ATACTTGAACAGATCCAGGGAAGAGGAGCTGTCCTTAGACAGAGTCACGGAACCGGTCTGGATGTACAGACCGTCAATGCCGGTTGCGCCGGAAACCTTGCCCAGCAAGTTGCTGTATGCGAAGTCGCCGGAGCCGCTCTTCAGATAAACAGCGGTGTAATAACCGTTGCTATCCTTAACAGCTGCAGCCAACGCTTTGCCGCCGTTCAGCTCGCTCAGCGTGTAAGCGTGGTTCACACGAGATACGCCGTTGGAGGGAACCTGGCTTGCGGCAACGCCCTTGACCCAAGTCTGACCGCCATCGGTGGTGTAGTCTACCTTTTCGTAGTTCAGCACATCACCGGTGAACTTATCAAACGCAGCCATCATGTTGGATTTGTTCACAGTTACGGTCTTGTTGCTAAAGGAATCCTTAACAGAACCGGTGCTGTAAGCAAAAACGCCGTCCAAAGTCTTGTCGGGAGAACCGGCAAGGGTACGGTCATAGCCAAGACGAATCTTGTAGTTCTTCACTGCATCCAGGTTAGAGCTTGCCAGAACAATATCGGTAGGATAGCTTACACGGAACGGCTTCGCGTTCAGGTAAGGGTTACCAAAGTAACCGGTGTTGTTCACGGTAGCCTGGCCATCGGAGGTCTTACCGGAAGAACCATTGGAGAATCTGCCGTCCTGAGAACCGCCCGGATACACAGAATCGGACCAGTTCTTCAGCGGAGTCACAAACTGATAAGTCTTGCAGGTCAGGCCGGTGTAGAGGGCCTGGTTGGTGTTGGTGTCGATAATGTTGTAAGTAACGGTGTAAGTTACTACAGTATCTTCATCAAAACCGCCGTTGGTAACAGTGAAGGAAGCGGACTTCTCAGGAACAACTGTCTTGCTGGAGAAGTCTACGGTGCAAGCACTGTTATCGGAAACCACATTCGTGATCTCAATGTTGTAACGGCCACGAGCAACGAAGTTGCCCTCGGCGTTCTTTACCGCACGGTTCAGACCGTAGCAGTTATTGGTAACCGTCAGCGTTGTGGTAGTGGTGTTACCGCCATAGCTGAGGGTCAAGTTGCTGTCTGCCACACGAGCGGAAGCCAGCTTCATGTTATGATCCGCCAAAGTGGTGATCAGGCCGCCGATCAGATTGTTCACAGCCTGTACGGTGTACATAGCGCCGGGCAGGATCGTATCGGTCTTGCCGCTGTCGCCGCCTACACCGCCGCTGGCTTCATACACATTGTATACCAGGGTACCCAGTACGCCGTAACTGCTGTTGCTGGAAGTACCGGCAAAGGTATCCTTCTGCAGCAGATCGTCGAAGGGATGATCGTTGGTCGCAGCAGCGGGAACCACATTACGGGCTGTGCCGTAGCGGCCGCCGAATACAACGTTCACCAGATCAGCCAATACATTGTAAACGGTGCGGATAATGCCTTCGCTCTTAATGGGCGGTGCGGAAACCATGGTCAGCAGACGGGTTACAAACCCGGTTGCGCCATACTGGCCGTTCGCATCTGCCACACCAATATTCAGCATACCCTGGATCACATCGGTGTAGATCAGCTCTTCGGAATTCAAAGCGCCTTTCTTTGCAGAATCGCCATACTGCAGCACGCCTGCAACAGGCAACAGCTTGTTGGCGATCACATTGATGTTCTCCCACAGGGAGTTGGACAGCTTCACCAGGCAATTGCCGTTGGTGTCGCAAACGCCCAGAAGATTGGCAAGGCCCTTGCCATGCTCGCCGTCCTTAAAGGTGTCGGTGCCGGCATAGTAAACAACAACGGAATTCAGCAGATCAAACAGAGAAACGCCGTCATTCAGAGTAGCGGTCTCCGGATTCCACAGGTTGCCGTCCTTGTCGTGCATGATGATATAGGGGCTCATTACATAACCCACAGCATCACGAGCCATCAGCAGCAGATTGTCAATGGTTACATCGTACTTACCGTCTGCGCCCTTCTGCACCAGAGAAGAGTAGTCGTGATCCGGCAGCACATAGCCCAGATACAGCTGCAACGCCAGAGCAGCTACGCCCTCTGCATCGTTGCAAGCGTCCAGGTCCTCATTGTGGATGCCCTTCTTGAAGTCGGGGATATTCCGCAGTGCAGAAATTGCAAACGGAATCATCGCGCTCTCCAGATTGGCCTCGGTCAGAGCAGTGCCCTCGCCGTTCTCATGATAGAAGGCGCCGAGAATGTTCGCATCCGTCTGATCACAGATGAACTGCAGCACCTTCAGCATATTGCCAACCAGGGTCTGCGCTACATTGCCGGGATCCTCGGAATTTACTTTCGTCAGACCGCTGGCATCATAACTCGGCAGGAAGTCCTTTACTGCGGCAACCAGGAAATCATTCAGCGCTGCCAGCATGGAGCTGTAGCTGCTGTAATCATTTGCCATAAATGCCTCAATGTTCTTCATACCGGTCTCAGCAAAGCTGCAGTTCAGGGGGCCGGTTGCCTGCTTAAAGTAGTAAACAGACATGGGGCTGAAACGCAGTTTGTTGAACAGGGTGGTGGAGTCAATATCTCTCCAGGTGTAGGTAGGAGACTTCACCAGGTCACGGCTGTTGTACTTCTCCAGATCCGCCTTGATGTAAGCCAGATAGGAAGCCGCATCCTTGTACTCATCGCCAAGGGTCTGGCCGGGCTTCAAGTTCTTTGCAGCCTTTTGGCACTCATAAGCGGCCCAAGCCTGCACATCGGCAGCGGTGTAGTTGTTGGCTACATTGCTGTAGTCCCAAGCCGTGTTGTGGGTCGTGGCACCGGTGTACCACATATAGTAATTGTAGTCGTAACCGCCCACACCGGAATTCAACTGGCCCAGCGTATCCTTCAAGGCGGTGTTCCACACCATCTCAAAGGCTTGGAAGCCAAAGTCAAACAGCGTATTTGAGGGCTTCAGCTCCAACTTCTGATCCTGATAACGGAACAGATATACATTACCGATGGCCTCGCCGTTCTTGTCATGATCCTCCTGCGTTACATAATGCAGGTTGGTCGTGTCAATATACGGTGCGGAACCCTTCTCCAGATACTCTGCGTATCTGTCTCGAGAATTGGTACCGTCGGCGTATGTAATCTGTGCGGTAATGTTGCTGAGCAACTGAGTGGAGAGCTTATCAAGCAGGATGGAATCCAGCTTGCTGGTCTCCAGACTGGGATTGTTCCGGATCTGAGCCTTCTCCTCTGCAGTAAACCAACCGGTATTCTCCAGAACCAGCTGCTGAACAATATTATATACCATATTGCTCTGATAGCCGCTGGGCATACCAATCAGGTCACCAATGGTCTTGTAAACATCCAAGAAGCTGCTTACGATACCAAGGCCAAGCTCGCCGCGCAGCAATTTCTTTACGATATTGCCGTTGGCGCCTTCAGGACCCCCGTCGGAAGAAATGTTCCGAACCAGCTTCACAATACCGCGTACAATATCGGTAGAGGAAGTTGCGCTGCGGGACATTCCGTTAACTGCGCTCAAATCTACATAGCGGGCATCGCCGGCCAGCAGAAGCAGTGCGGACTTGCTGTTCAGGAAAGAATCCAGATCTTGAACAGTTTTAAGTACCTCATCCACGCTGCCCAGTTTGATGGTGATGCTACCAAGAACACTCAGGTCGATATTCATCGGTGCGATGTTTGCCTGAGCAAGAGTCAGATCCACAAAGTCCAAAAGGGCTGTGCAGGCCTGCTCATCATTCAGGATGGGCCAACCCAGTGAGTTGAAGTCCAAGTCCTGGTCATGGTACTTCGTGTTTGCCGAAGCATTAGCCGCGGAAGCGACCATAGCACCGGAGAAACAGCTCATCGCCATCAAGACCGCCAAAAAGAGCGCAAGCAACTTGCGGGAAAACTTTTTAGCTTTCACTAATTTTTACCTCCATAGTAATTTGTAATTCTTACGAATAAATGGTTGCGTGTACGCGCCGTCCCATCCTCTGACCATCGGGCAATCCAATATTCAGGATGAAGGCATTGCAGCCAGACGCCATACATTATGAAAATGCGCATAGAAACACATTTATCGCATTCTTATTAAAACACGATGGTCACCAAAAATCAATAAAGAGCCGTGATTTTTCTGATTTTCGGAATGTTGCACAATTTGAGCGGCCGTTTTTTGTGCGAACGGACAAATTTAATTTACACGAAATTAACAATTTGTTCATATTTTATCGCTTAGTTAAAAGACAATGCCCATTATTTTGCAAGTTTCGACTTGTAAAGGTCATGTGCTTTACGCGCGATTTTCACACGCAAAGGCGTGCCCCTTTACACCATCGATTTTTTGGCGTAACGGCGGGAAACTTTCACAAGTTCCACAGGATTTTCCACAATTTTTCCTCCAAAACCGGTGGAATTTCTGTCAGCAGCTGTCGAATGTAGCAATGACGATAAACGCGCCCTGATCCTCCACGCAAATCCAAAATAAGAATGCAGCGTAGATCCATCGGCCGGGCCAAACATGGCTTGATATATAAGTAAGCAAAAAAATGTTGCGCCGGAATTTCGCTATAAATCGGGAAATTTCGCCCACCCGTTCACATTTTGTTAAAAAGTTTTCGGAAACCTATTGACTTGCCGTTCTATATTTGGTATAAATATACTGTATTTGTTGTACGCGTGGGTATCCTGCGCCCTTTTAGCAGAGGAATTGTGAACAAATTGTTAACGCAACTTGCAAGCACATCCTCCGCTAAAAGGGTGCGCTGCCCAGGCGAATCCAAAACGACAAGTTCGTCAACATATCAGAAGGAGAGATGAATTATGAAGACGGGCAAAAAGTTACTCAGCCTATTTTTGGCTGTAGTAATGATGGTCACCACCTGCTCTGTCGGGTTCACTGCATTTGCAGCGGACAAAGACAAGGGCATCTGGAAGAACTCCACAAGTGCAGACTCCACCTTTGACGCACTGACGGAACTGGTAGACACCTATGTTCCGGCACTGCTCAATCAGCCGAGTATCAAAAAGGCACTTGAGGAGAAGTTGGGGATGACCGTCACCGACACCACCTCGATCAGTGATCTGATCATGGGTGTGTCTCCCACGCTGCTTAATCTTTTGAGCAGCCCCATGAATAAGGCAGACATCATTGACGGTTACCGGAAAGGGTATTCCGATGTGGCGTATGCCTACCTGGACGAGAAAGATGCGAAGATGAGCTTTTATCAGCTGTTTTCTTTTTGCGTCAACAACATTTCGTCCAGCGACGCAGAACTGGCCAAATGGTGCGAGGACACGCTGAGCGATCTGTCCGCCCTGCTGGAGCAGTTCCCCGAGAAACAGGCTAAGCAGCAGGAAGACCTGAGCGCTGCCTATGACGCACTGAACAAAGTGCTCGAGGTGCTGGGTACTGCTGAAGGCAGCCTGGACACCCTGGAAGACATCCAGAAAGCTACCGTTACCTACAAGGACAAATCGTACAAAGTAGACGACTTGATTGCTCTGGACGATTTCAAGGATGTAGCTAAGTGCTTTGACACCTTCACCGCCTACTTCGAAGAAGCCGGCAGCAAGAAGAAAGTCAGCACCATGAGCGAAGCGATTTGGTATGTGCTGCTCCAGTATCAGACCGACAAGGCAAGCAGTGAACTGGCAGAGGCCGCCAAGGCTTATCTGTGCAAGCTGGCCAAAAAGGACTACAACACCATCAAGGATGACGATGCTGCACTGGCAACCGCTTGCAAGATCGGTGCTGCCGTACTGGCCAAAAACGGCGATAGCGCCTTTGTTAGCGAGTACTATGCTGCGCAGCTGGATGACGCTACCGTAGCAGCCCTGCGTGCGGACATGAACAAGAATGTGCCCGGCGGCAGCGCAAAAATCGGTTCCAGCCGTGACACCTTCCAGGCTTACCTGAACGGTGACTATGCAAAGGACGGCATTGCTCCTGTAACCAAGCCGGCAATGGCCACCTACTGGAGCAGCGAGGATCTGGATACGCGTACCGAGGGTATTTACCGCAGAGCGTTGATGGAGAACAAAACTGTCGGCGGCATGTCCCCCGAAGATGTGATCGCCACCATCAACCAAGATCTGTTAAAGACCTTCTACAGTGGTGAACTGAAAGAGAGCGTTGACGAGGCCGTTGATTTCTACTTTGAGATTACCGACGCCAAGGTTATCTCTAATTCTTGCAGAAAGTATTCTTTCGCGAAATACGGCTTTAAGGATTCCTTTGCTGTTGCTGCTGTAAACAACGCCATCAATCAGTACATGGTACTGCTGGATCCTGAGGATCAGGAAGGCGTAACCATCGCAGGCTTGCACCTCACCGGTAATGCGGTTATGAACGAAGTGGTCTACAAACTGGTAGAGTCCAAGGTTGACCTGAAGGGTGCGCTCACCGATATATGGATGAACCTGTACGAGCACCCGGTTGAAACCATTATGCAGTTGCTGCCTGTTTTGACCGTTGTGATTGACGAAGTGCTGATCCCCATGGTATTCAACCAGGAGGGTGATCCCTTTAATGGTTTCCTGGGCGGTTTGCTGAGCGGTCTGATGGATCAATACGGCCAGAGCGTTGGCAGCCCCGTCGGTTTGGGCGGCGGCCTGAGCTGGGATTTGAACGAGGTTCTGCCCACCCTGATGCACTGGCTGATCGGCGACACCAACTATGACTTTACATACTACAACATCAGCGGTGTTGAGTATGGCAAGGATGCCGACGGCAAAGATGTGATCGTCAGCCAGGTGTATGGTGACCCCACCACCGGCAAGTACGATGACACCAAGACCCCGGTGATCCTGAACATCTATGCAGCCGATAAGGCGCTGCAGGGTGCCAAGGCATCCGGCATTGCCGATGCACTGAAGCTCACCGGCGACGCTGCCACTGCCGTGAATGAGGCTGTGTCCGAGCTGGCCACCTTCTTCACCGCTGCTGTGGATCAGTATGTGGCTGCCTATGGTGAAAAAGACGCCAAGAGTGGCGCCATGACCAAGGAAGAGGGCACCGTTTACAACCACGGCGTCAACAACCTCTTCGTTGCCCTGCCCAAAATTCTGGACATTATGGGCAAGAACTTCATTAAAAAATATGATGTAAAGAGCGCTGACAACACCAAGAAGGCTTCCGACTGGTCTTATAGCGATTATAAGATTAAGAGCGATACCGTTGGCGACAAAGCGTTCTTCTACAACCAGTCTTTGGTTAACTTTAAGAACCTGGCAGACGGCGGCAAGCCGGCCAAGATTCTGGACTGCTTTGTAAACATCTTTGTGAACGACTGGTTCAACGCCATCATTGACCTGCTCAATGATGTGACCGCCACCGACAACAAGATCACCACCAACCTGCCCATCATCACCGGTCTGATCCGCGCTATGGGCGGTCTGGGCGAAAAGAGCACCATCAGCGATGTACTCAACGGCGTATTCCAGCTGAAGTACAACGACAAGGCCTCTTTCGTAATGGGCGTGTATAACAAGGATTCCAAGTTTGTTGGTCTGAGCACCGAAAGTGCTTACTTCCTGTTGTCCAACATCGGTCAGCTGGTGAATGTGATCCAGGCCATGGACACCAAGACCAAGAACACCATCGACGTGAGCTTCCCGAAAGTGAACGGCAAGATGGCAAAGATCCAGACCCAGCCCAAGTGGGCAAAGGTACCCAAGACCTCCAGTAAGAGCGGCGCTTCTCTGCTGTCCAATCTGGACTCCGCACTGTCCAAGGTGCTGGAGAACTCCACACTGAACAACTTCAACCTGAACACCACCCCCGGCATCCTGTGCGGTCTGGTAAGCCTTGGTTCTTACATCCTGGGCAGCGATAACACCAACCCGATGCTGAAGATGCTCAATAAGACCTTAAACTTCCTGAACGACGGGGACAAGAAGCCCACCGATACCTCAGACAAGAAGGTTTACACTGAGGATCATCTGACCAATCTGGTAGTTCAGATGTATGTTGCACTGGAGAATGTAATTGATTACTATCTGGTGAACGAGGACGCTCTGGGCCTGAATGTTTTCTACGACGGCAACCAGAAGCTGTACAAGAAGAAGAATAAGGCCGGCAAGCCGGTGTACTACACCAGCAAGACCGGTGCTTACCACTACAACATTTTGGCTGCTGCGCTGAAGGGCTTGATTTCTCCCCACGCAGTGAGCAATCACCTGACCAACAAGTCCGCCGCCAAGAAGCTGGCAAGCCTGCCTACCTGGCACAACGCCATTCGCTTGGACAAGAGCACCAGCGGCTGGACCGGCGCCACCAACATTAAGATCAACTGGGGCTTCCGCGCAGGCAACAACACCAAGTTCTTCCAGAACTTCGGCGAGAGCCTGGGCATCATCACCGATCTGATCGGCGTGCTGACCAAGGATGCCGGTTACTATGACGGTGTACTGTACCCCATCTTTAAGGATCTGGAAAAAGCCCAGGGCTTTAGCCTGGGCGTGTATGCAAAGGGCAGCGTAAAGGACGGCGCAACCGGCCTGCTGGCTATTCTCACCCCCATCAGCAAGCTGCTGGACGGCTTCTACAGCAAGCCTGTCTCCGTGCTGACCAACCTGATCAAGGGCCTGTCCATTGTGATGAACAAGGACCTGAACAATGTGGCGACTGCCGCCATTTACCCGCTGTACAAGGAGATCCACGGCGTATCCAACATTCTGAGCGCAAAGGTGTCCAACCTGATGCCCTCTATGGCAAAGAACGACGCATGGTTCTCCGCGATACTGGGCCTGATCTTTAAGACCAATACGGACGACAAGGATCAAAACGCGCAGAATAAGCAGACGATTGCCCTTGTAACCGGCCTGCTGAAGAAGAGCGCAACCAAGGCTGGCTTGGGCATCAACGATGTGACCGTGATCAACGCTGTAAACAGCCAGCTGGCTAACTTCGGCTTTGAACTGCCCACCACCCTGTTTAAGGACATTGCAAACTGCAAGAATGCAGAGGCTGTTCTGAAGTACCTGACCCACCTGGTGGTCGATGTACTGCAAATTCGCCAGATCATTGATCTGCTGAAAGTCGTGATCGACAATCCTTCCATAAGCCAAGTGCTGGATATGATCAGCCGCCTGACCAAGAAGGATCTGCTGAACATCATCAACGCTGTGATCGCCAAGACCACAGATCCCACCACTGCTTACTGGACCTTCCTCCAGTATGTACAGGAAAAGACCACCGGCTTCTATTATCCCGCCGGTGTGACCGCACAGGACGCCAGCGACGCTGTTGGCGATCTGGACACCATGGTCACCTCCGTGATCGGTCTGCTGGCCGGCCTGGATGTAGTGAAGCAGGATAACCTGAAAGACCTGGTTAGCTCCCTGATCTTCACCAACGCCAACCTGACCAAGCTGGCTTCCGCACTGTACGGCGCCATTGATCCTTACAAGGATTACCTGGGCTATGCCGGCATTGATGTAAGCAAGAAGGGCGTAGCTAAGCTCCTGACGGACGGCAGCTACGGCAAGACCTACTCCTCCGCAGCTAAGGCGATCAAAAACGCCAAGAGCTGGAAGAAGCTGGGCAACATCAACTGGGGCTTCACCGATGGCTCCGCAAAGGCACAGCAGGGCTTTGTAAACGGCCTGGCTGCGATCCTGCGTCCGCTGGACGGCGTACTGTCTCTGCTGCTGGCAGGCGACGACTTGGCCGTTGGCCAGATCCTTACCGATTTGGTGAAGAACCTGAACTTCGGTTCCTCTAAGGACACCGTACAGCTGAAGAATGGCAAACTGCGCATTCGCATCAAGGGCTCTGACAAGTATTCCAAGACCTCTGTACTGGAGATCAACCTGTACAAAGTGATCGAGGATGTGAAGTCCCTGAGCATCTATGGCGGCAATGGTTACGAAAGTGCCATCGTTCCGCTGCTGGAGGCACTGGAGTGCCCCAACGTGAAGACCTACAAGCAGTACAAGGCAGACATTAAGAAGTCTACCGACAGCGTACTGACGGATGTGTTGAATCCCATCGTAGGCTTCCTGAACAAGGTACTGGACGCTCCGTTCGATACCCTCACCGCAGTACTGCCCAATGTGGCATACTACATTGATAATAATGGCCTGGCACAGCTCGTCAACAATCTTCTGTCGCCGGTAACATCTCTCCTTCCGGTACTGAAGAAGAACGGCGTAGATGTTGAGGTCATTGTCAAGGCTCTGGCCGGCAAGTCACTGAACGACCTGGTTAAGGACGCACTGGGTGTGAACATTCACCTGAATCTGAACCACCTGAACAAGTGCGACATCCAAAACGCCATCGTTCCGCTGGTGAACAAACTGCTCAAGTCTAAGAAAATCAACATTCAGTTGCCCAAGATCGACTGGGGTACCCTGGCAAGCCACGGCACAGTCAGCACGGTCAAGAGCGCTGCAAAGAACAGCGAAGGCTATTATAATAGAAAGCACGTTACTGCAAACCAGGGCGAAACGCTGATCGCCGTGCTCCGCTATGTAGCCAACCTGCTGACCAAGAACATCAGCGGTTTGAAGTCCATTTTGGGCGGTATCGACGCGATCAAGGATTACAAGTCCATCATCAACGCGGTACTTGACCAGATCGGCACCTCCTCCGCAGACCAGATCATCCGTGCGCTGTTCTATCTGCTCCAGGAGAATCCCACCAACGCGTTCTGGAATTACAGCGAATACCAGACCAAGGACTACAAGTTCTCTTATCCCTCCACTGTGGATCAAGAATTCTTGAAGAACATTCCGCCTATGCTGGATGGCCTGATCGGTAGCTTGGCTGATCTGAACAAGCTGATCGCTGACGCTGCCTTTAAGGACAGCACCATCAATGGCATGATCACCGGCATCGGCAAGGCACTGGACGGTGTGAAGATCAACGACTCCACCAACCTGACCGCCCTGCTGGCTCAGACCGGCATTGACTATTCTACCAAGACCGTTGCCAAGCTGCTCACCGATGAGTCCTATGGCAAGACCTTCGCGAATGCGGCTGCCGTAATCGGCTCCGCCTCCTCCTGGTCCAAGGTCAACACCTCCGCTCTTAAGTGGGGCGTAAAGGATAAGGATAGCTTCTTTAATGCACTGGCTGCTGTAATGCGTCCGTTCTACGGCGTATTGGATGTACTGCTGAATGATGCTTCTCTGGGCATCTTCAACATCGTTCATATCCCCGGCTCCAACGGCTACTCTTCCGTGGTCGTTCCGCTGCTGGAGGCATTCGGCTGCTACAACATTAAGACCCAGTATCAGTACAGAGAGGACATCAGCAAGGCCTATGACAACATCCTGTTGGATATTGTCAACTCCCTGTGGGATAAGGTAGAGGACATTCTGAATGCACCGCTGCAGACCCTGATGTCCATGCTGCCCAACCTGGCACTGTTCATTGCCAACGACGGCCTGCTGCAGCTGATCGAGAACCTGTTTACACCGGTTTCCGCTCTGCTGGATGCTTTGAAGCCCATCGTGAATGTGAACACCGTACTGACTCAGGTATTCAAGGCCTTCAAAGTGGATCTGAATGGTTTACTGGCTAAGGTTGGCCTGAAGTTGGATCTGAACATTGACCTGTACGATCTGACCGCTATGCTGAAGCCCATCATCGGCGTGGACAACATTGTTCCCCTGCTGAATCAGGTGCTTGGCATGATCAAGATCAAGGGTAAACCCCTGGGTCTGGAACTGATGGATATTGACTGGTTCCAGCTGGCAAGCCACGGCAAGGTGATGACCGATGCTTCTCAGGCTGCCACTTACGGCACGCGCGTGTTTGTAAAGGGCGACGCCTCTGAGACTTTGATTGCCGTGCTGCGGTACCTGGTTGAAGTTGTCAACTACAAGGATAACTACAACACAGTAGCCAGCTTGGTAGGCTCCCTGATCGGTGGATCTGACAACAGCTCCATTACCGATGTGGTAGGCACCGTGCTGAATATGCTGAAAGGCGACACCGACAAAGTAATCGGCGAACTGTGTAACCTGCTTCAGCAGCTGGGTGGTTAATCCCCCATTCCTAAATGAAAATGGCGTACCTTCGGGTACGCCATTTTTGTTACCCGCCGCCGGACAGGCTCCTGTATATAATGTATATAATATAGAACGCCCTTTGGGTGCAGGCTCTCACCTGCCCCGGAGGGCTGCTTTTTTTTCGCCAAGTTTTACGGCTTTTTGAATTTTCTTTGCGAAAGCCTTGTATTGCTTTTGCAATTTATATATAATAAGTGCATAGTAACTTTTATCTCGGTGGTGAATACAAATTGCTCGGTAAATACGCCAGAGTCAAGGTCGTTATGCCTATTGGCTCTACGGACGGTACGGGCTATCGGTATCCGCTGAACTACGGCACAGTATACGGTGAAAAGGACCAGACTGCCTACATTATGGGCATCCACCACCCTGTGCGTAACTTTGACGGGCGTGTGATAGCCGTCCTCCGAAACAAAAAAGAAAAGAAATCCATTTGGATTGTGGCGCCCAAGAGCACACGATTCATTGTCAACGACATTTTGGAATATCTGGACCCGGAGCGGGACTTTCCCGGCTACCGGCTGGAATGCCTTTACGAGAGCAGCTGCGGCGCGGTCATCTTCCATGATATTAAGGGGGAGGTGCGCTACCTGCTGATCAAGAACAAGCGCTCCGCCCACTGGGGCTTCCCCAAAGGGCATATTGAAAGGGGCGAGACCAAGGAGCAGACCGCCCTACGGGAGGTACAGGAGGAAACGGGCTTGCGGGTTAAGCTGATTGAGGGGTTCTCCTGCCTGTCCAAATATCGGATTCGGGATCGGGTTGAAAAGACGGTAACCATCTTTGCCGCCACCACCCCGAGCACGGTGATCCACATGCAAAAGGAAGAAATTGAGGACTACATTTGGCTCACCTATGACCGGGCGCTGTCGCTGCTGCGGTTTGACAATGACAAGAGTATTCTCATTGCCGCCCACGATTTTCTGGACCAAAACAACATTATTTAACGATGGAATCCATGTGTGCTGAAACTGCCTATTTAATTGAACTGACCGCCGCCTTTTTGCGGGACGAGCCGGTAACCTTGCGCCCGGATATGGATTATCGCAAGCTGTGCGGCATTGCCAAGGCGCATAATCTGATCGCTGTGGTGTACGCAGTGTGCAACAAAGCACCCAATACCGAGGTGATCCCGGAGGACTGCCGACTGGCACTCAGCGAGCACTTCTTTAGCAGCGTGTTCCTGTACGAGCACCAAAAGCAGGGTGTAGAGCGGGTGTACCGCGTTCTCAGCGACGCCGGCATCCCCCATGTATTTTTTAAGGGCGCGATCTTAAAAGAGCTGTACCCGGTGCCGGAGTGCCGCCTAATGGGCGACATTGACCTGCTCATTAACCCGGCGAACCGCCAGGCAGCCAAAAAAGCGCTAATGAGCAGCGGCTTTGCCTGCACTGCCCAGAACGGCCCGGTATATGACTATCGCAAGGGCGATGTGTTGCTGGAGGTGCACACAGCACTGATCAGCGATGATCCCCGGTGTGAGACTGCCTTTGCAAACGCCATGGATCAAGCCCAATTTGAAGGCTGCTGCGGCAAATTGGAGGACAATTACCACTTTGCCTATCTAATCGCCCACTTGGCCCACCACTTTCGCTTTTACGGCGCCGGAATCAAGCTGATCCTGGATCTTGCCGTGATGCTGCAAAGGTGCCGGATCGACGAAAAAGCGGTGCTGACCTTGTGCGAAAAAGCCGGTTTGGCACAATTCGCCAAGATTGTGCTCACCGTGTGTTATCGCTGGTACGGCGTGGGTACGCCTTATGTGGATGACACAGCGGACTGTGAATCGTTTTTGGTCAGCTACGGTGCCTTTGGTAACGCGGACCGGAACAAAAGCGCCGTCATTGCCCGCCGCCAAATGGAGCAAGGCGAGAAAGCAAGCCCCCTGCGCAGCAAGCTGCGTCTGGCGTTTCCGGCATACAGCCAAATGCGCCGCATACCCTATATTCGATTTTT
>OGUL01002230.1_pt1 | contig 13773 bp, 17 predicted proteins | sample 1553651 | NCBI WGS metagenome assembly OGUL01 (sample SAMEA2580048, study PRJEB22360) | human gut metagenome | biome: human gut; feature: human-associated habitat; material: faeces | place: Denmark | collected 2008/2010
TACATCCAGTCCGCAAAAGCAATGACAAAGAAAACAGCCGTAATCTGAAAGGCAATATTTAACACGGTACTAACAATCAAGCTAACCGCTGACCAGATATCAAGCTGATAAATGTTGACAATCATGCCCCATTCATCTTTTAGCGCCTGATATACCACGTAGAACAAAATTCCTACTTTAACAACCGCCTTAATCAATTCAAATATTTTATCTTTTGAAAACATCCGCTTAAAACCGCTAATTGGATTAATTTTATTCGGTTTTGGCTGTAACGGCTTTAATGTAACTTTCCATTTGACCTGAACAACATTTACAACAAATGCGCCAATCATCGCAAGTGCTAACATCGGCAGTAATGCAATGGTAATCTCCTTAAGGCCAAACTGAAGCAAACCATCAGCACGCTTAACGGTAAATACATCCGTTGCATAGTCGTTGATATTTCCATAATAAAACTGAAACATGTCATACAACCGCTTCATCATAAAACTGCCGAACACTTTTAAGCATCCAAATAATACAAGCAATAAAACTGCCGTGTTCAAATCCTGGCTCTTTGGAGCCTGTCCTTCTTCTCGTGCCTTATCCAGCTTTTTGGGTGTCGCGGGTTCTGTTTTTTCACCGCCCTCACCGTCTTTGGCAAAAAGCTGAAGGTTATAGGAATATACCAAATAATCACCTGCCAACTCATCCGACTTTTCACTTCGGTGTAAACAAATGAATCACCTGTGTGATTACGTCCTTCATTTCACCAAAAATGTAATCTGAAACCATCGGAAAACTCTGTATCACAATTACCAAAACAGCCAGTCCTGCCAGCACCTTAATCTGCATACCAACCACAAACATGTTCATCTGTGGCGCTGCCTTAGCAAGTACACCAAGCACAACATTAATCAGCAGCATACAACAGAAAACCGGCAGTACAATACGCACCGCAATGATAAAATAATTCGCAATAAAATCAACCACGATGTTTTTCAGTGAAACGGTGTCAAACACCGCTTTTCCAACATTGAAATAGGAAAAAGAATCCACAATTGCCCGAATGATGTAATAATGCATATTGGTAACAACTAACATGAGCATAAGCAGATAATTGTACAAACTTCCGGTTACGGAAAACTGCATATTCACCATCGGGTCAAACATATTTGCCATGGATAATCCCATTTCCATATCCATCAACTGTCCCGCCAGGTTAATAATGTAAAAACACATACTGCACATCAATCCAAGAACCACACCAATCATAGATTCTTTCAAAACGAGTGCTGAATATCCAAACACCCCGGAATACGTCAAATCGACAACCGGAGTGACCTGAATCACCACTAAGGACATAAAAACGCTCATTGCCGCACGAATCCGCATCGGCACAGACGAATAACTAAAAAATGGTGCTGTCATAATAAACCCGGAAACTCTCATCAAAATCAAGAGATAAAACTCCAGGTGTTCGAGCGTAAATGTCATTCTCAGCCTCCTGCATAAAGAGCAAATTTTTCACACAGTTTTGTAAAAAGTTCCACGCAATTGTTCATAATCCATCCACCACATATAAGCATTGTAATGAATATTGCCAATAGTTTCGGAACAAAGGTTAAAGTCTGCTCCTGAATGGAAGTAACTGTCTGAAAAATACTAATTACCAGTCCAACAATCAGGGAAACTAACAACAACGGAGCACTACATTTAATGATACACCAAATCATATCGACTGTCACATCAAGCACATCTGCATCTGTCATCTAATCGCCCCCTGTCAGTAAAAGGTTTTGACCAACTGTCCAATCACGAGATTCCAGCCATCTGCTAAGACAAACAATAATATCTTAAACGGCATCGAAATCGTCGTCGGCGGCAGCATCATCATACCCATCGACATAAGTGTCGATGCCACTACCATATCAATTACGATAAACGGCAAGTATATCAAAAAGCCGATAATAAACGCAATTCGTAATTCACTTATCATAAACGCCGGTATCAGAACAAGAGTCGGTATCTCATCTTCTTTTTCAATGGAAACATCATTGCTCTGTTTCTCAATTTCCATAAACAAGCGGATATCCTTCCGGTTCGTCTGCTCAAACATAAATTTGCGGATTGGTTTGAGTCCGGCATTTAATGCTTCTTCCTGAGTAAGTTTCCCCTTATCATATGGCTGAATACAATCTTTATTTATCTGCGTCATAACAGGTGCCATAATAAAAAGGGTCAAAAACAACGCAATTCCAATCAATACCTGATTAGGTGGTGAAGTCTGCGTTCCCAATGCCGAACGGACAAAATGAAGAACGACAATAATTCTTGTAAAGGAAGTTACCATAACAAGCAAAAACGGTGCTAACGACAACAATGTCAACACCAAAATCATCTTCATACTTGCCGACAAGCTGGAACTTCCGGCATTGGAAGTAATATTAAACTGAAAATCCTGCGGAGAGTCCGGGTCCTGCACTTCTCCTTTGGAACTGCCACTTGCTTCGCTTATATCTGATTTTGAACTAACCGGTGCCGCATGCACATAAATTGTGGCACTACAAAAAAAGGTTAATATACAAAGCATGGCTAACAGAATTACAACTCGTACAGATACTTGATGTGCTTTCTTCTGTGTCTTCATAAATACCAACCTTTTCTAATTTTCTTTCTTATTTTTGTTCAACTTGTCAAGCAGTTCTTTAAACGAAACTTTTTGACCATTACGAACTTCTTCTGAAAAATCCAGTTGAGCTTCATCCAATGGTGTTAAAAAGGTAATCTGATCCTTTGTAACACCAATGGAATAATATTTCTTGCCTAACTGAATAATCTGAATGTATTTCCCATTCGTAATTTTAAATGTCTCAATCACCTTAATATTACGTGACTGGCTCTGTATCATCCCAGATTTTGCAATCCATTTTGTCACATAATACGTCCCGGCAAGGACAATGACAAAGACAACAACAACAGCGGTCAACTGTAAAATATTCTCAAGCATTAGCCAATAGCCTTCTTAACAGCCTCTAATACACGATCTGCCTGGAAAGGTTTTACAATAAAATCCTTTGCACCAGACTGAATGGATTCGATAACCATTGCCTGCTGACCCATAGCGGAACACATAATAACCGTAGCATTCGCATCAGCTTCTTTAATCTTTTTCAGAGCCTGAATACCATCCATCTCCGGCATTGTGATATCCATCATTACAAGGTCCGGTTTTGTTTCGTTGTATTTCTCGACAGCTTTGAGTCCATTCTCTGCTTCCCCTGCGACATCATATCCATTCTTTGTCAAAATATCTTTGATCATGACTCTCATAAATGCTGCGTCATCACAAATTAATACACTCTTTGCCATTATAACTTTCCTCCATTTTATTCTTTAATAATTTCGGTTACACGAATACCGAAACTTTCCTCAATCACAACAACCTCGCCCTTGGCAACAAATTTTCCATTTACAAGAACATCAATTGGCTCCCCTGCCAACTTATCCAATTCAATGATTGTTCCCGGTGCAAAATCCAGTATATCTTTTATCGATTTGCTGGTTCTTCCAAGTTCCACGGTAACTTCCAATGGAACATCCATAATCAAATCAATGTTTTCCGGTGCAATTCCGTCAAGCTGAGGTGCCTGAGCAAAATTTTGGAACTGTGCCGGCTGTATATTAATATCCTGTGGCGGAACAGCATACATTGGCTGCTGCATTCCTGCCATAGGTTGTTGTTGTGGATTTGCAAAATTTTGTGGCACTGCCTGTGGCTGTGGCGCCGGTGCTGCCGGCTGTGGCTGCGGTGTTGGTGTTGGTTCCGGTACCGGCTGCGGTGCCGGTTCTACGGCAACTGCCTGGCTTGCAGGAGCGTTCTCAGCCGAACCACCACCTGTCTTACCAACAAACTGCTGATAAATCAATCTAGCAAATTCGATTGGGTACAACTGCATAATCTCACTGTCAACCAAATCACCAATTTCCATTCGGAAAGAAACCTGTGCAAATAACTGCCCGGACAAATCACCAAGAGCAGCCTCATCTAATCCCTCTCCAAAATCAACTCTCGTAGCAGTCGGCGGACTAATATCCACCTTTTCATTAATCATGGATGACATCGATGTCGCTGCCGAACCCATCATCTGATTCATCGCTTCACAAATAGCACTCAAATGTAAATCACTTAATTCGGTGTCATCGACGTTGGTTCCGTCACCGCCCATCATAAGGTCAGTAATTACCTTTACATCCCTTTCTTTCAATATTAATAAATTTTTACCTTGTAAGCCCGTCTTATAAGATATGTAAATGAAAACAACCGGAGCCTCGCACTGTGCAGACAATTCCTCTAGTGTCGTGTAGGAAACAGTAGGAGTTGTAATATCAACCCGGTTATTAACCAAAATCGACAACGTCGTTGCCGCCGTCCCCATACTTATATTTGAAATTTCACCTAACGCATCCGATTCTTCCGGAGTCAGCTTCTCGGCATTCGAAATATCGCTTGATGTCTGTACGGCATCCGATGCTGCTTCTTCTGAAGTGCTATCCGCATCCATATTGCCTAATAACGCATTAATCTCTTCCTGCGATAACATTCCGTCCATTGCACTACTCCTCTCTGTAAATTGATTTTATTTTTACTGCATAGGAATCTTCATAAGCTCCCGGGATTGCAGAAAATTTCTTTATGTTGCCAACATAAACATCCAATTCATCTTCCAGCCTCGTGTTTACTTTTATAATATCCCCGGGCTGCAAATGAATGAAGTCATTCACCGATATCGCGCTTCGTCCCATAATCGCACGAACCGGAATCTGAGCTCTCTGTAATGATTCTTCCAGGTAATCTCTATATGTACCGTCTCCGGTTGCTGCAGAAGTGGAGTACCAGTATTTAGTGTTCACCTTATCAATCACCGGCTCTAATACCGCATATGGAATACAAACATTCATAAGTCCCTCTACTTCACCAATTTTAATGCTCATCGTAACAATCGATGTCATCTCATTTGGTGTAACAAACTGAGCAAACTGCGAGTTTGTCTCAATCCTCTCAAGCATCGGCTCCAACACCTGAACAGTATGCCACGGTTCCACTAAAAGGTTTGTGCAAACTACCATAATGCGTTCAATAATTGTCAATTCTATTTCCGTAAATTCGCGATTTTTCTCCAACGGCTTTCCACCGCCTCCAAGCATTCGGTCAACAACAGCAAACCCAATTTCCGTTGACACTTCCATAATAATGTTACCATCAAGTGGCGCAAAATTTACAACACCTAGTATAACCGGATTTGACAAGGAATTGGAAAACTCCTGATAAGTAACCGCCTCCGAATGCATCACTTCAACCTGTACGTTCTTACGAAGATATACCGGCAGATTTGTGGAAAGAAGTCTGGCATAATGCTCAAAAATAAATTCAAGCGTTCGCAGATGCTCTTTTGAGAACTTGGATGGTCTCGCAAAATCATAATCCTTAATCTGTCGATCATCCGCCTCACCCGCCTCATCTGGGTCAAATTCACCACTATTAAGCGCGGATAACAAATTATCTATCTCATTCTGCGACAATACGTCACCCATTTGTTCTCACCTCTTTTCTCACACTGTTGTTTATTATATCATATTTCCTTCATAAACTAAAGTCTTTTTTTTGATTCTTACAATCAGGCAATCAATGGATCTTTTAACGAAATCTCAACAACTGCCTTTGTATTGTATTTTGCCTGAATTTTCTTCACAATTTCAGAACGAACCTTTACCAAATCTAATGTTGTAGCTGTATAACTTCCAAGTGTTTCTTTCACAATATCATCTACATAAATATCATTGGTCTGAATCGATTCACTCACCTTTTTATAATCATCGGCTTTGCTGTTAAAAGAAATTGTAAAACCGGCAAGCTGCGCATAATGGTTGCTGTCGTCACCGGCATCTTTTTTTAGGTTAATATTTACTGCCGAATCATAAGTTTTCGTATAAGCCACCAAATCATCAATTGTATAGTCCTGCTCTTCGGAATTTGGGTCATCAATATTTAAATCAATCACCGATGCCACTTTATCAACCAGAGCAGCTGTCTTATTTGAGGCAGGTACAATAGAAAAGACAAGTACAATCCCCAATACAAGATTCACAATTGATACCGCCATAACAATAATGGTCAATATATTCTTCTTCATAAGAAATTCCTCCATTTACTTACTTGTATAAATCTTAATCTCAACACGCCGGTTCTGAGCGCGTCCTTTTCTTGTTTTATTGGATGCCACCGGCTCATACTCACCCATACCGGAAATCTCAATTTCCGTCTCCTTTGGCTTCATATGTTTTTTATTTACCAAATATTCAAACACCGTATTCGCACGTGCTGTTGAAAGCATCATATTGTTCTTGTATCTGCCGGAAATTGGAACATTATCCGTGTGTCCTTCAATTTTGATCCGATGGTCTGCATATCGCTTCAAAATATCTCCGACTTTGCTCATCAAAGGCACCATGTTTTTCTTAAACTCAATATCGCCGGATTCAAAAAGCAGTGCACCATTTAATGAAATTTGAACAAATTGATATTTTTTATCCATATTAATGTTAATCTGGTCTTCCACGTTCTGATGTTCTGCATCCTGTGTGAGTTCTTTGTACAATTTTTCTGCCTTTTCCTTTTGTTCCTGCTGTTGTTTTTTTAAAAATTCCTCTTCTGCTTTCGCTTTATCATTCATCGGCTTTTCTCCGGTTGACTGGTTGCCCTGCTCAGATTTGTTGCCATCCTGCTTGTCAACCTGTTCTTCCGATTTCTGATTGTCCTCTCCGGAATTTTCATATTCGTTAAAATACTCCGAAATCGAAACGAGTTGATCGGTTCCACTTGATACAAATGCACCTTCCCCAACAGCAGCACCGCCACCATCAAAGATATTAATCCGCTCCGTCATGGATGTTACTAACTGTTCGTACTTATCAGCATCGACAGTCGACATTGAAAACAAAAGGACGAAAAAGCAAAGTAAAAGATTCATCAGGTCGGCAAAGGTATTAATCCATCCAGCGCTAATACCCTCCTGTTCCGCCTTCTTTTTCTTTCGGGCCATTAAGCGTCACCACCTTGTCCGCTGCCTTTATTACCACCACCAAGAACTTCTTCTCTCTCACTAGGTGCAAGGAAAGATTTCAGTTTTTCCTCAATCACACGTGGATTTTCACCTGCCTGAATAGAAAGAATTCCTTCGCAGATAACTTCCTTCATCATAATTTCTTTCTGGTTTTTCGCACGCAGTTTTGTTGCAATCGGGATACTGATCCAATTGGCAATCAGCGAACCATATAAAGTAGTAACCAACGCAACCGCCATGTTCGGTCCAATTGAACTTGGATCATCCAAACGTTTTAACATGTTAATCAATCCAATCAAAGTACCAATCATTCCCCATGCAGGACCCATAGCGGCCAAGTTATCCCAAAAGCTGTAAATTTTGCTATGTCTCTGCTCAATGCAATCAAGTTCTGTCTCTAGAATACTTGATACCAATTCCTGATCCGTGCCATCAACAATCAACATAATTCCCTTCTTCAGGAAATCATCATCTATGTCACTGGCTGCCTCTTCTAACTGCAAAAGCCCTTCTTTACGAGCTACGTTTGCCAAATCAATAATTTTATGTATCGTCTCCCCCTCGCTGGATTCCTGTACTTTGATTGTCAAAAGGAATGACTTTAAGCAGTTTATAAGTTCTCCAATGCTGCCGGACATCGTCAGCATACACATCAAACATCCAACAATAACAATCAAAAAGGACGGATAATCCCAAAAGTTTCCCAATGCAGCAAATCCTAAGTCACCAGAAACAATACCATATACTACGGCTCCCGCACATCCTACGAGGCCTATAATTGTAGCTATATCCAAAACGACACCACCTAACTGTTACATGTTATTTCTTTCTCGTATAATTTTACTAGATTTTTCACTTCTTGTCTACTTTCTTTTACAATTATTTTTTTTCCCGTTGTTAAAGTTATCACCGTATCCGGTGTTTCCTCTACCATTTCAATCAAATGGTTATTAACGGTAAGTAATGAACCATTCATTCTTGTCACATCAATCATAAAACCCTCCTTACTTGTAAAAGCATATTGACCCATCCGCATAATTCATGCGGATGGGTCAATATGCCTAATCATTATCGTTTCAGATTAATGAGTTCCTCAAGCATTGTATCAGATGTAGTAATAACACGGGAGTTTGCCTGAAAACCACGTTGTGTCGTAATCATATTAGTAAACTCGGTTGCCAGATCAACATCGGACATTTCCAAAGCTCCGACTGAGAATTTACCAACTTCTGAAATATCCACACCAATTCCATCAAAATCACCGGAGTTCAAGGTTGCTGCATACATGCTGTTACCAACCGCCTCTAAGCCGGATGGATTAGCAAATGTTGCCACTGCGATCTGTCCTAACAATTTTTTGTCACCGTTACTGTATAAACCATAAATCATACCATCGGTCTGAATTTTGAAACCATTTAAAGTTCCTGCCGCATTACCGGCTCCATCCCCGTTGTTATTGCTGTCACCACGGTTTGGTTTTACTTTACAGGTTTTATTGCTCGCATACATCGTCAAATCCGAGAAGTTAACATCCACACCACTGGTTGGATACGAATTTCCGGTATCACTTAAGTTTAATTTCAGCACCTTGCCATCAGCACTGCTTACACTGGTAAATGCACCGGTTACCGGATTAAAGGTAAGTACCGGCCAGTCCGTATCAGCAGGGAACGAAATATCACCACTACTTGGATCTACTGTATAATTTGTGCCCCCAAGATCTATCTCGTTAAAATTAATCACCTGCTTGGTAGAAATGTAATTACCTGTCGCATCATCTTTCTTTTTCAAAATAGATTTACCATCTGCACCAAGAACATCATGAAGACGAACGCTGTATGTATTTGGCGCATCCGCACTCGTCTGGATAATACTGAGTTTTGCTGTACACAAATTGCCTAAATTATCATAAAAGCTGACTGCCATTGGGTAACCGGCTCCATCTGCACTATAAGCAACTAAAGGGTCTTTTTGGTCTACATTTCCGGAAAGGGAAACTTTCGTTGTCGCATTTGGGTCAGAATAAGCATTCTCGCCACCCATCAAATTCAAGGTAGATACGGTATCTTTGCGGATTTCTCCATTTTCATCAACACCCCATCCAAGAACAGAAGCACCATTTGTTGTACAATATAAAGTACCATTTGCATCAATATCCAGCGCCCCGGATTTTGTGAAATATGTATTTCCATTGCTTCTTACAATCAAAAACGCATCACCGTTAATCATAAGATCCATGCCGCGATCGGTACGCTGCGTTGCTCCGGTACCACTTAAGTCCACACTAATTGCTGCCACGTTAGAACCAAGACCAATCTGCACTGCGTTCGTTCCTGCTGTGCCGGTTGTTGCGTTCGGACCGGATGCATTCTGTGTTGTCTGATAAAATACATCGGTAAAGTTTACTGTACTTCCACGGAAACCAACCGTATTTACGTTTGAAATGTTATTACCAATTACGTCCATCTTTGTCTGATGAACTTTCAATCCGGATACACCGGAATACAATGATCTCATCATAATGAATCACCCTCCAATTTTACTATCGTTATGCTCTCTCTGTCAGTCAAGAGCATGTATGCTTCCTGTTAAGGGCCAGCATATATTTGTTTTTAGTTAATTATCGCTCCATCGATATTGGTAAATACAGCATTTTTTGTGTCATTTACCGCAGTAATCACCAGATTATTCTTCACATTCACAATAAACGCAAAATCGTCAACCATAACTAAGGACTCTTTCATTCCTTTTGCTTTCGCCTTACAGGTTGCCTCTAACAGTCTTTCTTTCTGATCTGCCGACATATCAATCTGTCTGGTTTCTAATCGCTTTGACGCATGTTTGGAAAATAAGATTTCATCAAACGATGCCGTATTTGTCTGCACGGTCTGTTTTTTTACCTGTCTCTGTGAATCTGTTGTCTGCATCCGGTGACGAATCTGTTCCATGGATGTAAAACCATTCGTTACATTCATAGCACCCGACCTCCTTGTCACACTTATTCAGCCTCTGTCTTCTCTGTTTCTTCAGCTTTTTCGGTGTCTTTATTCGCATCCGAAGAATCCTTATCTCCGTTTGGAATACCACTTCGTACTACTTTGATACATACCTTATCTTTGACTGTTGTTTTAAGCGGATCATCAAAGTAAAAGCCTAAATAATAATCACCCGGCTCTAATTCACTGAAAGCTTCCGGGGAAATGCTTACCGTTCCATTATCGTACTTTAGATACTTGGAATCTATGTACTGGCCGTTTAGCGCAACTGCCACACTGCTTGCCTCATATCCTTTACTTCCTAAATCAATAGAAACATCAATAAGGGATGGGTTTGAAAGATCATATGTCTTCGTTTGTGCTGTAACGCTTGGCAAATACTCCTTAATAGCATAATAACTATCCATTACCTGTACCAAATCGTCTAAGTCATACGAATTTCCATCAACAACCAACATAGCCTTGCCATTCTTCATTTCGACACAATCTACCGTTCCGCGTACTTCTTTGTAAGTTCCCGCAGAATCAGTTGTCTGTACAATAACTTCTTTGCCAACCAAACTATAAGCACTTGTATTTGACATCGTAGAACTCATATTGGTCATCTGTTCAAGTGCAGAGAACTGTGCTAACTGAGAAATAAACTGTGTGTCATCCTGTGGATTTAACGGATCCTGATTCTGAAGCTGAGTCACAAGAAGTTTCAAAAACTCATCTTTACCAAGTTCACTTGAGCCTCTTTGATTAACTTTACGCTCAGTTGTTCCATACGTTAAGTCTTCCAACGCTGTCGTCAAATCACTTGTACTGCTTACTGCCATCTTCTCACTTCCTTTCTAAGCCGTATAATCGACCATACTATTAACGTCACGCCGTTCAGACGCTGTCGTCAAGTCTTCATTCTTTTCCTCATCCGAAAAACTTTCATTCGGACGGAATTTGCGGTTTCCGCTCTGTTTGGAACCGGTCTGCTCTTGTCCTTCGCCGTCCTTTTTCAGTCCAAACTCAGCGACTGTCACTTCTACCTCATCCACTTTAAGTCCCTGCTCGTTAAAAGCTTCTTTTAAGTGAATCATCTGACTTTCAAGCGCTTCTTTTGCCATCTGGTTTTCTACAACCATCGTCGCTGTCGCAATTCCTGCGCTTGCTGCCACCGTGATATTGACACGGCCTAAGCTTGCCGGATTTAAACGAAGTTCCATACTGGTCGTTTCCGGCATTACACGGATGCGAACCTGTCGAACAACCTGCTCCACAATCTGATTCATCGTCTGTGTTACACTCTGCCCCTTCATGCCACTTGATTTTTCAAGTGCTTGCGAAAGACGGTCTGTAAACGTTTCCGCCATCGTAGCATGGGTAGGAACCAATGAATCATCGCCCTGCAACATCTCACTGTCATCACGCATAGACATATCCTGCTGTGAATCTTTTTGCAAATTTGAAGAATTTGCATCTTCCGCTATTGCGGTCATGGTATTCTCCACTGTTCCTGTCTGGTTTAACGTATCTTTGTCTACAACCATAGTGTCCGTTTCACTTGCCGCCTGCAATGTATCCACTGCCTGCTTTAACAGTTCCGGCATCGCCTCTGCCTTAAGAGAAGCAAGTTCTTCCTTCGTTACACCGAGCATGTCACACACAAAATCAGTAAGTGCATTAGTCACTTCTGAAAGTTCTGTATTCAACGCATCATTGGTTAAAAATGCACTCGCATCTTCTACGCCATGCACACCGAGAACCAGCTGTTTAAGCGCATCCGCATTTACTGCCATAATACCACTCTCACTGTCACAAAGGATGAGTGATTCCGGCTGTAAATCGAGTGAATTTAAGATATCCTGTAACTCATCGTTTGTAAGTCCAAACAAATCCTGTAGTAAAACCGTTACCTGCGAAGCAAGAACAACAGTAACTTCTTCGATATCCGGTTCATCATCCGCTATCTGTTTTACCGTCAGTGAATCCTGCGTATCGTTTGAAGCCGCTGTGTCGGATTTTGTATGAATGGCTTTTGATTTCTGATAACGGTTTGCCGCTAACTCTTTTCTCGCCATGCCATCATCTACTTTGTCATCCGGTGCAAAACCATCCATGGATTTTTTTGTCTGCTGCTTATTTCCCTGACTGCTCATTACGGCCTCAAACAAGGTACCTTTTGCCTTTTCGCTTTTCTCAGCAACTGCTGCAGCAGCCTTTGGCAGAACATTTGAAATTCCCTGCATCGTCATTTCATTTCCCTCCTTTCTTCTTAAAAATCTACTACAAATTTTATATCGGCATTTACCTGTCTTTTCTTTAGTTTTTATTTATTTTTCATCGCCGTCATCTTCGTCGTAACCTGAGCTGCCGTCGTTGGTTTCATGTTCTGCAAAATCAAAGCACTTTTCGAAGTCTGCATACTGTCAAGTATCTTTGCAACCAAAGTTAAATCATTGGTCATCTCGGACAAAATTGCTGCTGCGCTGGCAGGTTCCATTTTGCCGTATGCATCCGCCTGATCCTTGATTTCCTGCGAATACTCATAATCCTTGCAGACTTCCTTATAAATTTTTTCTGCATTGTCCGGCTCTATTTCTTCATAGTATTTTTTATACTCTTCCGTATCCGGTGCCTTATCGTTATAAACGACGTTTTTATCAAACTCCTGCACACGTTTTGCAAACGCACTCTGTTCCTGCTCAAATTTCTTTAATCGGTTAATTTCCGCCTGCAGATCGGACACTTCACTCTGGTTGGCACTGCCGGCATTTTTATTTGCTGCGAGCTGGCTCTCAAGCTCTTTAATTCTCGCATTTGCCTCCGTCAGATTATCATATTCTTTACTTGTCGATGCATCCTGGTTCTGCGCCGGTTCCGGCAAAATCATATTTACAACTGGAACATCTTTCAAAACCGGATATAGCACTTCACTTCCGAAATTTCCCACATCCAGTTTAATCAGCACACCAAAAATAGCAAGCCATATCACAACAATCACAAGCACAATCAGTACCGTAACAATTTTGCTTCCTGTACTTTCATCTGTCGACACCTTATTTTCCTTATTCTTATCTTTTTTTGCCATGACAAATCTCCTTTCACTCGAATTTCTCTGCACCATAGCGGTAGCTCACAAGCTCATCCACTTCTTTTTGCTCTTTTTGATTTTCTTCCGCTACAAATTTTTCAAAAGCCTTTTCTTTTAACTTTTCAAAAGTCTTTCTTTCCTTCATTGCTTCATTGAGATGTTCTCTTGCCACCTCAACTTCTTTTTCTTTCTGCTTTACGACTAATATCTGCTGTCGCAAATACATTCGAAAAATCTCAACGTCATCTTCCCTTCTCCTTATCTGCCCGACTTTCAGATTTTCAAGCATTGCTTCTTTCAACGTCTGCTTTCCTGCTTCCAGTTTGTTTTCACACTGTTTTTGCATAAGCAGTGCCTCCTGAAGGGAACGGTTCGCCTGCGCAAAATTATTTTTCGCCTGCTCTTCAAGCTTTTCTTTCATGTTCAAAATATTCTGCATAGAAAAAATAAATCGTGCCATCGTTCACCCTCTCTATCCTTCCTCTACGGAATCCTCTTCAAAAATATCCCGCATCATCTGAATAATGTCATCAAATAAAAATTTTTCATCGGTTCCTTGACGAAGGAATTCATTAACGGCATCAATTTTTTCTATCGCGAAGTC
>OGUL01002243.1_pt1 | contig 13685 bp, 7 predicted proteins | sample 1553651 | NCBI WGS metagenome assembly OGUL01 (sample SAMEA2580048, study PRJEB22360) | human gut metagenome | biome: human gut; feature: human-associated habitat; material: faeces | place: Denmark | collected 2008/2010
GATGCCGGTTACCCGCGACAAGACGGAAAGACCCCATGGAGCTTTACTGTAGCCTGATATTGGGTTTCGGTGTTGCATGCACAGGATAGATGGGACGCTGGGAAAGAAGCGCTTTGGCGTTTCTGGAGCGGACGTTGGGATACCATCCTTGCGACATTGGAATTCTAACCTGCGCCTCTGAATCGAGGCGGGGGACATTGTCAGGTGGGCAGTTTGACTGGGGCGGTCGCCTCCTAAAAAGTAGCGGAGGCGTTCAAAGGTTCGTTCGATCTGGACGGAAACCAGATGATTGAGTGCAAACGCATAAACGAGCCTGACTGCGAGACTGACGGGTCGAGCAGAGACGAAAGTCGGAGTTAGTGATCCGGTGGTATGTGAGTGGAAATGCCATCGCTCAACGGATAAAAGTTACCCTGGGGATAACAGGCTGATCTCCCCCAAGAGTCCACATCGACGGGGAGGTTTGGCACCTCGATGTCGGCTCATCGCATCCTGGGGCTGTATTCGGTCCCAAGGGTTTGGCTGTTCGCCAATTAAAGCGGTACGCGAGCTGGGTTCAGAACGTCGTGAGACAGTTCGGTCCCTATCTGTCGTGGGCGCAGGATATTTGAAAGGCGCTGTCCCTAGTACGAGAGGACCGGGATGGACGAACCTCTGGTGCACCAGTTGTCACGCCAGTGGCACAGCTGGGCAGCTATGTTCGGATCGGATAAACGCTGAAAGCATCTAAGCGTGAAGCCGGCCTTAAGATAAGATATCCCACTGAGATAATCAGGTAAGACCCCTTGAAGACTACAAGGTTGATAGGCACAATGTGTAAGTGGCGTGAGTCATTGAGCAAGCGTGTACTAATAGGTCGAGGGCTTGACCCCATTTTCGATTGATACTTCATTTGCTGAAAGCAGTTCGATATTCAGTTTTGAAGGTATATGCCTTCTAAGAAAGAGAAGCTGACGTTGGTCAGGGTATGGCCGGTGTCGATGACGGTGAGGAACCACCTGTTCCCATTCCGAACACAGAAGTTAAGCTCACTTGTGCCGAAGATAGTTGGCTGGAAACGGCCTGTGAAAATAGGTAGATGCCGGCTTCTCTTTTTTATGGCCCGTTGGTCAAGCGGTTAAGACAGCGGCCTCTCACGCCGTTAACGTGGGTTCGATTCCCGCACGGGTCACCAGGAAGAGCACTTTAGCGTAAGCTAAGGTGCTTTTTTGTATGTCTAAAACCACTCGCTAGGCGAGTGGTTCGATAAAGATTATATCGATGAGTAATGAAACTCAAAGGGGCAATTCCAGACTGGGTTATTGGCGTATCGCCGGTAGTCCTGTATTAAAAGGTTCCATTGCAAACGAAAGACTCGCAGAAGCAGGATATTTTAGTATCCTCAGGCGCTACTACGAGTCCTTGCACTTGTGCGGTTGAACCGCTGTGTACCGGTCGGTACGCACGGTGGTGTGAGAGGGCGGCTCTTTAGTTAAGAGAGCCTCCTACGCAATTCTTTTAGGTAAAAAAGCAAACAAACAGAACACTTCATCCAAATGCATATAGCGGCTATTTATTTCATACAGAGACAAATAGCGGCACAGAACAGATATAATAAAAGAAGCTATAAAAAGCAGGTATTCACGTGGAGGACGATATCGTTTCTACATGAACACCTGCTTTTTTATTTATTATTTACTGGTGGAATAAATAGTGGTAGCCAAGTATTCATCACTGACCCAACCATAAATCCCATTGTAATATACAACAACCCAGTCAGGCACATTGCTGCTATAGCCGCATTCCCATACGATGATACCGTAGGGGATATTATCCATTTTTTCATAATTTGTACCGGGACCTTTACGCATAACCAGCCCATGATCAGCAGTGGTGTAGGTACAAAGGCTATCAATTCGGCTAAGCGTTACATCTGGTGCAACGCATCCATCCGGCAGAATAATGTCGGCATTGTTTTCGGTGTAATCCTGTACTTGCAGTAAGCCCCAAAGGCCATTCTGTTTTGCCCATACGCAGCCATCGCGCGCGGGGGCTAAATCTTCATATTGCCCAGCGGGAATTATCTCATTGCCGTAAACATCCAGAACTAGCTTTTGTCCGGATTGGGTTTTCACAACTACCATGCCGGATAAGTCCGCGTAAGGATATTCAACAGTTTCGTTCATGATGGACAAACTCATCTGCGGCTGATAAATGCAGGGGATTACTAAAGCACCGCTTTGGTCGCAATATCCCCAGTTACCGGCTGCATCCTTTACCGCGATTAAAGATTCACCGGCCATGCAGGCATCCTGGTAGTCGAAATCGGTTAAAATTGTACCGTTTTTATCCGCAACGGCAAAAGGTGCAGAATTGTCAACAAGATAACCGGCATATTCATCATCCCAAATGCCTTGCTGGATGCCAACCAAATCAGGAGCATACACCTGTTCGATGGGCGTGCCACTAAATGTATAGACACCAATAGCAGAACGGTAAATCTGGCTGTCACCTAAAATCCACTGAATGCCATACCCGCCGTGCCCGCCCAGCATGGTTGTAAAAGGCATTTGTTGGGCAACCAGCTCCTGGTTAATCTGTTCTTCCAGGGCATTCAGTTTCTGGTAATCGTATGTATCATCTACCCCAATGGAGAGCTCCTGCTCACCATACAGGTACGGGATGCTTTCTGACAAATCTTCCAGAAAAGCATTACAGTTGGCAGCATTAAACAGGCTCCAGCGTTCGCCCTTGCGCACAGCGTACAGATTTCGGGCAGCGGCGTAACCGGCAGTGTGGGTTTCGCGGGAGAAGAGAGGAATCATCTCGTCAAAATCATATTGTGGCGGTAACTTCCAGTTGGCATTGCTAGTGGATGGTATAGCTGTGGCAACAGCTTCACTGGTCGGGGAAAGAGCAGCGGAGGAAGCAGGCTTATTTTCTGGCGCTGCAGCACAAGCGGTAAGCATTATTGCGGTGATAACACTGGCGGAAAATGAGAATAACTTCCTTTTCATGGCTTTTCACTCCTTGCGTAAATGATTTTTCGGTAAGATGAAGAAGTAATATAAGAAAGTGAATTCATAAACCCTATAATATCTTATTTTATCAAAAATATCTGCTAATGGGAATAGCTAACAATTCTACATGGATAAATTTGGATAGTATGACAAAGATTGCAGAACTGGAGTGAAAGTCCGAATTATGGGATGAGTGATCTGCTATAATAGAGAAAAGCAAAACGGAAGGGAGTTTGATTATGCACCAGGAGAAAAAGATGCTGGCTCATATCAGTGAAGACGGAACCCGCGTCCAAACGGTAGCGGACCATTTGCAGGGAACGGCAGTCCTATGTAGGCAATTTGCAGCAGCCTTTGATGCCCAGCAACAGGGAACTTGGCTTGGATTACTGCATGATATTGGTAAATATAGTACAAAGTTTCAAAAGCGCCTGCAAGGTGGAGAGAAAGTGGATCACTCAACGGCTGGTGCACAGGTGGCTGCCCGATATGGTCAAATCCCACTGGCTTTTGCTATTGCGGGACACCATAGCGGCCTGCCGGATGGAGGAGGCCGAAGCGATACCGCGCAGGATGCGACAATGTTTGGGCGATTGAAAAAGAGCGTTGAACCCTATACCCAATGGACGAATGAGATTAAACTGCCGTCCATACCGCCCCAGCCGGAAATGATGAAGGAAAATCGTTTTACACAGGCATTTTATACCCGGATGTTGTATTCCTGCCTGGTCGATGCGGACTATCTGGATACGGAAAACTTTATGAGCAGCCCTAAACCGCGCGGACAAGGCCAGACAATGGATGAACTGCTGAAAAGGTTGAACCAATATACCGCAAAATGGAGCCATCCCCAGGGAACCTTGAATCAGCGCCGCAGTTCAATTTTGAGTGCCTGTACAACGGCAGGGCAAACAGGGCGACGCGGCCTTTATTCCCTGACCGTTCCTACAGGCGGGGGAAAAACGGTAGCGTCATTGGCATTTGCGCTTTCGCTAGCTGTAAAGAACCATATGGACCGGGTTATTTATGTGATCCCTTATACATCCATTATTGACCAGACCGCGGATGTGTTTTCGGAAATATTAGGAGCAGAAAATGTTTTGGAACACCATTCAGGGGTGGACTACTCTGCCAAGGAAGATGATGAGCCGGCAGCCTACCGAAAAGCATTGGCGGCGGAAAACTGGGATGCTCCGGTGGTGGTTACCACATCCGTGCAATTCTTTGAATCACTTTACGGCAACCATGCGTCACAATGCCGTAAATTACATAACATTGCAAATAGTGTGGTCATTTTTGACGAAGCACAAAACCTGCCGGTTCCTTATTTGCGCCCCTGCGTTGCGGCAATCGCGCAGCTGGTACAGCATTACCGCGCAGCAGCGGTACTGTGCACGGCCACACAACCAGCTTTGCAGCCCTTGTTTGATGAACTGGCGCCTGGGCTGCAGATGACGGAACTTTGCCCACATCCCAAAGAGCAATATCAGGCATTCCGGCGTACAACGCTAAAAATGCGCGGAGAGTTGGAACAAAGCCAGCTTGGCGCAGAACTGGCAGCGCAGGAACAAGTGCTGTGTATTGTAAACCGGAGAAAAACAGCACAGGAATTATACAATAACCTGCCCAAAGAGGGCAGCTACTGCCTGACAACATTGCTATACCCAGCCCATCGCAAACAGTTATTGCAGGAAATCCGGGAACGCTTAAAAGATGGGCTGCCCTGCCGTGTGATATCAACTTCTTTGATCGAAGCGGGTGTTGATGTGGATTTTCCGGCTGTGTACCGCGAGGAAGCAGGTCTGGATTCCATTTTGCAGGCGGCGGGGCGCTGCAATCGAGAGGGAAGACGCCCGGCGGAGCAGAGCTTGGTACAGATTTTCACATTGGAAGGGCAGCATGTACCGCGCATGCTGGAACAGAATGTATCCGCAACGCAAAGCGTCCTGAAAAAATATGCAGATCTGGCATCTCTGGAAGCAATCGAAACATACTTTCTGTTTTACCGTACCTTAAAAGGAGATAAAAGACTGGATGAACAGCAAATTCTGCAAGGGTTCGAGCAGGATATGGAAGGGCGCATTTTCCCTTTTGCAACAGCGGCAGAGAGGTTCCACTTAATTGAAACACCTGCCGTGACCGTATACATTCCCCAAGGGAAAGGGGAACATTTGCTTGCACGATTGCGTGCAGGAGAGGTAAGCAAAACTTTGTTCCGTCAACTGGGGCAATATGGTGTTCCGGTTTACCCGGATCATCTGAAAACGCTGGAGAATGCCGGGGCGGTTTGCCAAATCAGTGAAGGCATATGGGAATTAACGGACGGAAGCCTTTACGATAACAACACGGGCCTTGCTATGGAAGCTGAAACGGGAGCAGCCTGGTTTGCATAAAGCAAAAACGGCAGGGAGCCTGCCCTGCCGTTTTTGTGCGCTAAAGTAAAATCAACTATTTCTATCCACGGCATAAGCTGCCGACGCAACTTATTATAAAAGAAAACCGGATGAAAAGCAAACAAAAAGTATACATGATAAAAGGATTGACATTTGGTGCCAAGTAGCGTATATTGAAACTATAGCAAAAGTATAAATTAAAAACAACTGAAAATAGAAATGCAAAGGAGTTGATGCAGATGATCCAGCTGGAAGTATGGGGGAATTATGCTTTGCTCTCGAGGCCTGAGCTAAAAGTCGAAAGGGTTTCATATGAAGTCCTCACCCCTTCCGCGGCACGCGGCATAGTAGAAGCAATCTATTACCACCCTGGCTTACGGTGGAAAATCCGGAAAATCTATGTTATGAACCCAATTCGCTTTACCAACATCCGTCGGAACGAAGTAAAAAGCAAAATTCTTTGTTCCGATGTACGCAGCGCGATGCAGGGAACAGGGAAAGAGCTTTACCTTGCCACGCCCCAGCAGATCGTTCAGCGTGCAGCCATGGTGTTGCAGGACGTTCATTATGTGATTGAGGCAGAATTTGAGATGACTGACCGTGCGGCACCGAGCGACAATCCGGGAAAGTTCCAGGATATTGTTACCCGGCGCATGTCCAGGGGCCAGTGTTTTCATACTCCCTATCTTGGGTGCCGTGAATTTCCTGCCGCATTCTGCGCATGGCCCGGCGGGCCAATCCCGACCATTGAGGAAACACGGGATTTGGGATTCATGCTATATGACTTTAACTACACTGACCCGCAGAACATAACCCCGATGTATTTCCATGCAAAATTGGAACATGGTGTGTTGAATGTGGCAGACTGCGAGGTGTACCGATGATTTTACAGGCTTTGGTACAATACTATGAAGATTTGCTGGCCAATGGCAAAATCACGCGCCCCGGTTGGACAAGCGCAAAAGTCAGTTGGGCTTTGGAACTGGATGAAAACGGCCAACTGATGGCATTGCACCCCTTGCAGCAAGAGGAAAAGCGCGGTAAAAAAACAGTGCTTGCTCCATGTCAGCTGCAAGTTCCGGAACAGATTAAACGTTCTAGTGGTGTGGCAGCCAATTTTTTGTGTGATAACAGTGCTTACATGCTCGGCATTGACGGAAAAGGCAAACCGGAGCGTGCAATGCAGTGCTTTGCCGCTGCAAAGGAGCTGCATCTTGCCATTTTACAAAATGTTTCCGGTCAGGCGGCACAGGCAGTGCGGAACTTTTTTATAAACTGGGACCCCAAGGCGGCGGAGCAGAATCCAGCGCTGGAACAAAGTCTCAAGGAACTTTACAAGGGTGGCAATCTGGTATTTCTGATTCGGGAAAACTATGTTCAGGACGATCCGGAAATACAGGAAGCCTGGCAGCGGCAGTGTGATAAGAACACGGATGCACCGGAAATCCGATGCCTGGTTACAGGGCAAAAGGCACCGCTTGCCCGCCTGCACCCGGCGATTAAAGGCGTGACCGGGGCACAGCCTTCCGGCGCATCGATTGTTTCTTTTAATGCGGACGCTTTTTGCTCATACGGACATGAACAGGGGGGCAATGCGCCGGTTGGCAGTTATGCGGCCTTTGCCTATGCACAGGCATTAAACTATCTGCTGGCAGACAGGGAACATGTTCAGCGCGTGGGCGATACCACCATTGTCTGCTGGGCAGCAGGTGGTGAGACCGCCTACCAGCAGGTAGCAATGGATGCATTGTTTGCCATGGATGCGCCTGTCAGCGAAAGTGATGTGCGAAATGCAGTGGACAAGCTGGTCCATGGACAGAGTGTAGAGTGGCAGAACGTGACACTTGACCCACAAAGGCACTTTTATGTGCTTGGTTTGGCCCCTAATGCGGCGCGCCTCTCGGTTCGCTTTTTCTGGCAGGATACATTTCAAACGCTGCTTGATAATGTGCAGAAGCATTATGACCGCTTAGAGATTGTGCGCCCCGCTTATGATAAATTCCCGCGGCTGGGGGTGTATTGGCTGCTGCAGGAAACCGTCAACACCAATTCCCGCAACCCATCGGCAGCACCGCAGCTGGCAGGCGATGTCTTGCGTGCAATCCTGAATAATACAAGGTACCCGGCAACCCTGCTGGATGGCGTTATGATGCGTATCCGCGCAGAGCAAAAAGTAACACGCGGCCGTGCCGCTATTATAAAAGCATACTACCTGCGTAATGAAGATCCCCGTTGCCCAAAGGAGGTATTAACTGTGGAAAATAACAAGGAAACAAATTATCAACCGTATGTTATGGGTCAGCTTTTTGCTGTGCTGGAAGCAATCCAGATGGCGGTAAACCCGGATATCAATACAACCATCAAAGACCGCTATTTTAATGCGGCGGCATCCACCCCAGCTACTGTATTCCCGACAATTCTGATGCTGGCACAAAAGCATATGCAAAAAATGAGCAAGCCACAAAAGATTTATTACGATAAGCAGATCGCTGCGCTGGCGGGCGGAAAACTGGAAGGAAGCTTTCCCGCACGGCTGACCTTGCCGGAACAAGGCGCTTTTATCCTTGGCTATTACCATCAGACACAGGAACGCTATACAAAGAAAGTGGAGGAATAACAATGGCACAGGCAATCAAAAACCGGTATGATTTTGTAATTCTGTTTGACGTTGAAAACGGAAATCCGAACGGCGACCCGGATGCAGGCAACATGCCGCGTGTCGACCCGGAAACGGGATATGGCATTGTTACAGATGTCTGCTTGAAGCGTAAGATTCGCAACTATGTCGAAGTGGCCAAAGAAGATGAAGCAGGATACCAGATTTACATTAAAGATCAGGTCCCCCTGAACCGCAGCGATAAAAAAGCACTCGAATACTTGGGCATTGATGCTGATGCCAAGGATGCCCTGAAAGTCGCCAAGAAAGATGACCCGGAGTTGGACCGTAAAATCCGGGACTTTATGTGCCAGAACTTTTATGATATCCGCACATTTGGCGCCGTTATGACAACCTTTGTAAAAGGCGCACTGAACTGTGGGCAGGTGCGTGGCCCTGTTCAGTTGAGCTTTGCACGCTCGGTAGACCCTGTTCTCCCGCAGGAAGTAACCATCACTCGTATTGCCATTACAACGGAAGCTGATGCGGAGCGTAAAGGCACCGAGATGGGCCGCAAGTATGTGATCCCGTATGGCTTGTACCGTGCAGAGGGTTACATTTCTGCCAACCTTGCCCGCAAAACTACAGGATTCTCAGAGGATGACCTGCAGCTGCTGTGGCAGGCAATCCTGAATATGTTTGAAAATGACCACAGTGCAGCCCGCGGCAAAATGGCAGTTCGGGAACTGATCGTGTTCAAGCATGATTCGGAGCTGGGCAATGCGCCGTCCTATAAACTGTTTGATGCAGTGCATGTCACGCGTGCCGAAGGGGTAGCCTTCCCGCGCAGTTACCATGACTATGTGGTAACGGTGGATGAAAATCTTCCGGCAGGGGTAACGTGCGAGAGGCTGTCGTAATGGTTTCCTCAGATGATTACCTGCTGATGTCCGGTATCCAGCATTTCAGCTTTTGCCGCCGTCAGTGGGCGCTCATACACCTGGAACAACAATGGTCCGAAAACCAACGCACCGCCGAAGGCCGCCTGCAGCATACCCGCTGCCATGATGTTACCCTGACGGAAAAACGCGGCGATTTGCTGATCGCCCGCGGTATGAGGGTCGTCAGCCACCGCTTAAAACTGACCGGCGACTGCGATGTGGTAGAGTTTCACAAGGATCCAAACGGCGTGTCATTGCAGGGCCGCCGCGGCCTGTGGCAGCCCATGCCCGTGGAATATAAGCATGGCCGCAGCAAGGTAAACGATGCCGACCGTTTGCAGCTCTGCGCACAGGCCATGGCGCTGGAAGAAATGCTGGTGTGCGAGGTGCCGGAAGGGGAAATCTTTTATGAAGAAACCCGGCAGCGGGAACATGTTTCCCTGACACCGGAACTGCGCAGCACCGCGCAGACCATGGCGGATGAGATGAACCGCCTGTTTGCGCGCGGCTATACCCCAAAAAGCAAACCTGGCAAGCATTGCAATGCCTGCTCACTGAAAGAGCTTTGCCTGCCGGCGCTGTATCAGCAGGCAGACCCGGCGGCGTATCTGCGGGAGCATATTGAGGAGGGCGCGCCATGAGAAAGCTGCTCAACACCCTGTTTGTCATCAATGAGGACGCTTACCTGACATTGGATGGCGAAAACCTTGTTGTTACCCGCAATAAGCAGGAAACCCACCGCCATGCCCTGCATACGCTGGAAGGCATCGTCTGCTTTACTTACGCAGGTGCCAGCCCCGCTTTGATGGGAGCTTGTGCCCGGCGGGGCATTGACCTTTGCTTTTTTGACCCGTATGGCAGATTTCAGGCCCGCACCGTGGGGGAAGAACGCGGCAATGTGCTGCTGCGTCAGACGCAGTACCGCGTGTCGGATGACATGGCCCAGAGCTGTCGCTATGCCTGGAGCTTTATCCTTGGTAAAGTGTATAACGCACGCTGGGTGCTGGAACGCGCAACCCGCGATCATCCCCAGCGTGTCCCGGTCGAAAAACTGAAACGCACCTCCACCCAGCTGGCCGCCGCGCTGCCGCTGATACAGACCAGCGATGATCCGGAACAGCTGCGCGGCCTGGAAGGCGAGGCAGCCCAGCGCTACTTTGACTGCCTGAATGACCTGATTCTGCAGCAAAAGCAGGATTTTGTGTTTGAGGGCCGCAGCCGCCGTCCACCGCTGGACAATGTGAATGCGCTGCTTTCGTTTGCCTACAGCATGCTGGCGCGGGAGTGTGCATCCGCCTTGACCGCTGTGGGCCTGGACCCTTATGTTGGCTTTATGCACCGCCCGCGCCCCGGCCGCAAAAGTCTGGCACTTGACCTGATGGAAGAACTGCGGGCGGTTTATGCAGACCGGCTGGTCATCAGCTGCATCAATCAAAAGATCATCACGGCAAAACACCTGCAAAAACAGGAAAATGGTGCCGTACTGCTGACGGATGATGGCCGCAAAGCTTTCCTGACCGCATGGCAGAACAAAAAGAAGGAAGAGATCACCCATCCGTTTTTGAAAGAAAAACTGCCCTGGGGGCTGGTGCCTTATGTTCAGGCGCTTTTGCTGGCCCGTGCTCTGCGCGGCGACCTGGAAGTGTACCCACCGTTTTTCTGGAAGTGAGGTGCCGTTATGTTGGTGCTTGTAACCTATGATGTCAACACCGAAACAGCCGCCGGTCGTCGCAGGCTGCGCAAAGTAGCAAAAGTCTGTGTAGACTACGGCCAGCGGGTGCAAAACTCCGTATTTGAGTGCCTGCTGGATGCCGCGCAATACACGATGTTCAAAGCAAAATTGACCGAACTGATCGATTCGGAATCGGACAGCCTGCGCTTTTATCAACTGGGAAACCATTACAAAAGCAAAGTCGAGCATGTGGGTCTGCACCCGGATTTTGATCAGGATGGAATCTTGTTTGCTTAGTGCGAGGGGAAGGCAATCATAAAATTCCCGCTTCCTTCGCACCAGAAAATATGGAAAAAACAGGGGCAGAAAGGGTAAAATACAGCCTTGCCTGTCAGCATGAAGATGCAATCCCCATAAAATTTGTTCCATATGCGCAAAAGTGCCCCACTGTTTTGTGCACTTTTGCTGTCGCTCTCCGCAAGGAGAGCGTGGATAGAAATAAAGTCAGGATTGCACCCATTAATAGAATCATTGGTCGCTCTCCGCAAGGAGAGCGTGGATAGAAATTATATTATCAAGATAACCAGAAACACCCCTGCGGGTCGCTCTCCGCAAGGAGAGCGTGGATAGAAATATTGACGCGCAAAACTTTTGCGTATGTGTCATACAGTCGCTCTCCGCAAGGAGAGCGTGGATAGAAATTTAAATTCTTTGTTTGTGTTTCTTTGCTCTAGTTGTCGCTCTCCGCAAGGAGAGCGTGGATAGAAATAAAATCAGAATTGCACCCATTAATGGCATCATTGGTCGCTCTCCGCAAGGAGAGCGTGGATAGAAATTCTTTTGGTCTATCTTGCGCTGATCCGGTATCTTGTCGCTCTCCGCAAGGAGAGCGTGGATAGAAATCCGGTTTCGGGATGGAAATTGACGGGGTATCTTAGGTCGCTCTCCGCAAGGAGAGCGTGGATAGAAATCTCAACACAATGCAGGTTGTAATTGTCAAAATGTGTCGCTCTCCGCAAGGAGAGCGTGGATAGAAATATGTTGTTCTTGTTGTTCCGTCTGGTTGTTGGCTGTCGCTCTCCGCAAGGAGAGCGTGGATAGAAATTGCCGAAACAACTTGACAGAGCGCCGCCATTGGCAAGTCGCTCTCCGCAAGGAGAGCGTGGATAGAAATGCCTGTATCGGCTTCCACTAATTACGCTGCCTGTGTCGCTCTCCGCAAGGAGAGCGTGGATAGAAATAAAATCAGGATTACACCCATTGATAGCATCATTGGTCGCTCTCCGCAAGGAGAGCGTGGATAGAAATTAAGACGCGAAGCCAACCAAGCAGGCCCAGAGCGTCGCTCTCCGCAAGGAGAGCGTGGATAGAAATCTGGCCTGGCATTGCATAAGCGAGGATGTATCATGGTCGCTCTCCGCAAGGAGAGCGTGGATAGAAATACTGATTGCGCTGCCTGAAACGCTAAATTTTACTGTCGCTCTCCGCAAGGAGAGCGTGGATAGAAATCAGCAGGGCCGAAACGGCTAAAACATCAAACGCGTCGCTCTCCGCAAGGAGAGCGTGGATAGAAATGACACAGTGCAGATTGTAGTTGTCATAGTGAACGGTCGCTCTCCGCAAGGAGAGCGTGGATAGAAATTCTCCCGCCTGCTCAAAAAAATAGGCCGTCTGTTGTCGCTCTCCGCAAGGAGAGCGTGGATAGAAATATGCTTCTTCTGGTGTCGATTTTGCCGAAGATTGGGTCGCTCTCCGCAAGGAGAGCGTGGATAGAAATTCTAAACGGTTTGGCAATACGCTGGAACACCTGCGTCGCTCTCCGCAAGGAGAGCGTGGATAGAAATCGAAATGCAACATAATGTTTGCCGGGATTCTGCCGGTCGCTCTCCGCAAGGAGAGCGTGGATAGAAATAAATATGTTGTGCAGTGTCGCAAAACTCTAGGCGTGTCGCTCTCCGCAAGGAGAGCGTGGATAGAAATCTCTGGTGGGGCGTGCGCAAGGCGGTGGGCTCCCGTCGCTCTCCGCAAGGAGAGCGTGGATAGAAATTGTTATCTCGGCTATGACGTCCCAGATTAGCGTTGTCGCTCTCCGCAAGGAGAGCGTGGATAGAAATTCTGATGAAATGTCAAGTGAAGAAATATTCTGGCGTCGCTCTCCGCAAGGAGAGCGTGGATAGAAATGGCAGAATTACGAGTGTTTCCAGTGGATTAAAGCGGTCGCTCTCCGCAAGGAGAGCGTGGATAGAAATCTGAGTTTCCCAAACTATATAAGGCGCTTGCTCAGTCGCTCTCCGCAAGGAGAGCGTGGATAGAAATTCGTATCTATGATATGTCTGCCGCTTGGAACCGTCGCTCTCCGCAAGGAGAGCGTGGATAGAAATCTCTATAGATGATTTAGAACCGTCCAGCACTCGTAGTCGCTCTCCGCAAGGAGAGCGTGGATAGAAATCGCGGTTGGACGCTGAATATTAACGGTCCGATGAGTCGCTCTCCGCAAGGAGAGCGTGGATAGAAATGATATTGATAAAAAACTACGTGATCTCTGTGATGATAGTCGCTCTCCGCAAGGAGAGCGTGGATAGAAATAACGTTTGCCGGAGCCGTCAACCCCTTGGCCTGTCGTCGCTCTCCGCAAGGAGAGCGTGGATAGAAATTCAAGAGGTAGTACTATGAATTCTGACTATTACGGTCGCTCTCCGCAAGGAGAGCGTGGATAGAAATAAGGGCTCTATAATCCTCTTTTTGCTGTCTGTCTGTCGCTCTCCGCAAGGAGAGCGTGGATAGAAATGTATCTTTTTGAGCTTGCGCCTGCCAACGTGGGCGTCGCTCTCCGCAAGGAGAGCGTGGATAGAAATTCGTCGGCGGCGTCAGCCAGCACCCCCTCGCAGCGTCGCTCTCCGCAAGGAGAGCGTGGATAGAAATAGATAAGCTCATAGCATTTTCACCTCCTTTCGCGCGTCGCTCTCCGCAAGGAGAGCGTGGATAGAAATGGAAAATTCAGGAACCCAAGCCGACCCGGCAAAATGTCGCTCTCCGCAAGGAGAGCGTGGATAGAAATTTCAACATACGTTACACGGCTTCCCC
>OGUL01002259.1_pt1 | contig 13585 bp, 8 predicted proteins | sample 1553651 | NCBI WGS metagenome assembly OGUL01 (sample SAMEA2580048, study PRJEB22360) | human gut metagenome | biome: human gut; feature: human-associated habitat; material: faeces | place: Denmark | collected 2008/2010
TTGCTGACATTCATTTCTCCGTAATGTCCGTGCAGACCGAAGAAACTTCCGTTGAAACGTTCGCAAAGCCAGTAACGCAGTTCCGGCTGAACAAGCCAATGTTTAATCTGGCGGTCATCTCCGAATTTCCACGGGTTGTAATTACCCGATATGTCGAGGGTGAGTTTCTTTGCCAGTCCCACTTCGAAGCCGAGGTTGGGCGTGGAGGTTGCCCAATAGAGGGCATTGGTCTTGACAGCGAATTTAGGTAGATAGGCTTCGTTCCGTTGTACTTGCGCATAAATGCTTGTACCGGACATGAGCAGGAAACCGGCTGCTAGTAAAAATTTAATTGTTCTCATTTTGTTAGGGTCTAGATTTTATTAAAAATGATACGCGATAAACAGTAAAGAACGGGTGTTTGTTGTCTCCGTCTGCAAAAAAAATGATGCCTTGAAGAATAAATAAAGATGTTTAAAGGCATAAATGCTAACATTTTCGGGATGTCGTGCGTTCATTATATAAAATACCTTTGTGTAATCAATATGACAATGATTCTATTTATTACTGCTTATTTTTACACACATACAATTTTAAATTAAATAGAGCCTATGAAAGAGCTTATCAAGAACCTGGAAGAACTGAACAGGAAAGCAGAAAAAGGCGGCGGCGACGCACGCATTGAAAAACAACATTCCGTGGGCAAACTCACCGCCCGCGAACGTATCGAATTACTTTTGGAAAAAAGTTCGTTTATCGAACTGGACAAGTTGGTTACTCACCGTTGTACCGATTTCGGTATGGAGAAGCAGAAGTTTGCAGGAGACGGAGTTGTCACCGGTTATGGCATGATCGGCAAGCGCCTGGTTTATGTCTTTGCACAGGATTTTACCGTGTTCGGAGGAGCTCTTTCAGAAACACATGCCAAGAAAATCTGCAAGGTGATGGATATGGCGATGCAAATGGGGGCACCTATCATCGGACTGAATGATTCGGGAGGTGCGCGTATTCAGGAAGGTGTCCGTTCTCTGGCAGGATATGCCGAAATATTCCTGCGCAACTCTATGGCGTCGGGAGTGATTCCGCAGATAAGTGCGATTATGGGACCTTGTGCCGGGGGAGCTGTTTATTCACCTGCACTGACTGACTTTATTCTCATGGTAAAAAATTCCGGCTATATGTTTATTACCGGCCCTGATGTCGTGAAAAGTGTGACACAGGAGGAGGTGAGCAAGGAAGATCTGGGTGGAGTAGGCGTGCACATGACCAAATCCGGCGTGGCTCATCTTTCCGCAGAAAATGATATTGAATGTATCAACTATATCCGCGAACTGATTTCTTATCTGCCGGGAAATAATATGGAGGAACCTCCGTTTGTAGCAACGAGCGATTCGCCCACTCGCTTGACTCCGGAACTTTCTAACTTGGTTCCTACGAATCCGAACCAACCTTATGATATAAAGGAAATGATTGAGGCCGTGGCTGACGATAACAGTTTCTTCGAACTTCAGGCGGAATTTGCGGCGAATATTGTTACCGGTTATATCCGTCTGAACGGAAAGACGGTGGGAGTCGTTGCTAACCAGCCGTTGGTACTGGCAGGGACTTTGGATATTAATGCATCTGTCAAGGCTGCCCGTTTCGTCCGTTTCTGCGACGCTTTCAATATACCTTTGCTGACATTGGTGGATGTGCCGGGATTCCTTCCGGGAGTAGATCAGGAATACGGCGGTATTATTCGTAACGGGGCGAAGTTGCTGTATGCTTATTGTGAGGCTACCGTTCCGAAAGTTACGGTTATCACCCGTAAGGCATACGGAGGAGCTTATGACGTCATGAGTTCCAAACATATCCGTGGTGATGTGAACCTGGCTTATCCCACTGCCGAGATTGCAGTAATGGGACCGGACGGAGCAGTAAACATCCTTTTCAAGAAAGAAATAGAAAAGTCGCAGGCTCCCGCAGAGAAGCGGAAAGAACTTCAGGACGACTATCGGGAAAAGTTCGCGAATCCATACCGTGCGGCAGAACTGGGATATGTAGATGAAGTGATTGATCCGGCAATGACCCGTTTGCGCCTGATTCGCAGCTTCGAGATGCTTGCCAACAAGCGGCAGTCCAATCCACCCCGGAAGCATTCGAATATTCCGCTTTAAGAAGTGGAGAGTTGAGAATGGAGAGTATTCATTAAAAAGAAAAAGATTATGATAAAGAAAATATTAGTAGCTAATCGTGGTGAAATAGCCATGCGCATCTTTCGTACGTGCCGGGTGATGAATATTTCAACGGTAGCTGTATATACCCATGTAGATCGGGGAGCTTTGCACGTCCGTTATGCCGAAGAAGCCTATTGTATCTCCGAATCACCCGAAGATACTTCCTATCTGAAGCCGGAACTTATATTGTCCATTGCCAAAAAGACCGGAGCCGCCATTCATCCGGGATACGGATTCTTGTCGGAAAATGCGGATTTTGCTCGTCGTTGCGAAGAAGAAGGAGTGATTTTTATTGGTCCGGGTGCCGACATTATAGCTAAAATGGGAATCAAGACGGAAGCCCGTAAAATTATGCGTGAAGCAGGACTTCCTATTGTGCCCGGAACAGAAGCGCCTGTGCAGGGAATCGAGGAAGTGAAAAAGGTGGCTAAGGAAGTCGGTTATCCTATCATGCTGAAAGCACTTGCCGGAGGTGGAGGGAAGGGGATGCGTCTGGTACGCTCCGAAGAGGAAGTGGAGGCGGCTCTCCGTCTGTCTCAATCTGAAGCCGGGACTTCGTTTGGTAATGACGCTGTCTATATCGAAAAATATATAGAAAACCCGCATCATATTGAGGTACAGATTATGGGGGATAAATATGGTAATGTCGTTCATCTGGGAGAGCGTGAATGTTCTATCCAACGACGGAATCAGAAGGTGATTGAGGAATCTCCGTCTCCCTTTGTAAAGGAAGATACCCGGAAGAAAATGCTGAAGGTTGCTGTGGAAGCCTGTAAGAGAATCGGTTATTATAGTGCCGGAACCCTGGAATTTATGATGGATAAGGATCAGAATTTCTACTTCCTTGAAATGAATACCCGTTTGCAGGTGGAACATCCGGTGACGGAAGAATGCACCGGTGTCGATCTGGTACGTGATATGATAACCGTGGCTGCGGGCAATCCTCTGCCTTATAAACAGGATGATATAAAGTTTAGCGGAGCTGCTATTGAATGCCGTATTTATGCGGAGGATCCGGAAAATAACTTTATGCCTTCTCCCGGCGTGATTACGGTTCGTGAGGCTCCCGAAGGACGTAACCTGCGTCTGGATAGTGCGGCTTATGCCGGATTTGAAGTTTCGCTGCATTATGATCCGATGATTGCAAAACTCTGTTGCTGGGGACGTACCCGCGAATCGGCTATTTCGAATATGGCGCGTGCGTTGCGCGAATATAAGATTTTGGGTATCAAGACGACGATTCCTTTCCATCAGCGTGTATTGAAGAATGCGGCATTTCTGGAAGGAAAGTATGATACTACTTTTATTGATACACGCTTCGATAAGGAAGATTTGAAACGCCGGCAGAATACTGATCCGACGGTGGCCGTCATAGCTGCCGCAGTAAGGCATTACGAACGGGAGAAGGAGGCCGCCTCGCGTGCAACGACGCTTCCGGTAGTGGGAGAGTCGCTCTGGAAATATTACGGTAAGTTGCAAATGACAGCCAATAATTATTAAACTAAAAACTAAAGAAATAGCTTATGGGTACAACACTGGCTACATATTATGCCAAACTTCAGGATATGCCGGATAGTGAATATAAGGTGGAAATTCTGGAAGATGGGCCAATCAAGAAGATTGCAGTCAATGGCAAGGTATATGAGGTCGATTACAATATGGGGGGTGACTCTATCCATTCAATCATCATCGACCATCATTCACATGGAGTACAGATTTCTCCTTCTTCCAATAATTCATATACTATAATGAATAAGGGGGAGTTTTATCAGATTGAGTTGCAGGGAGAAATGGAAAAGATACACAATGCCCGTAGCGGGGCGGAAGCTGTGGGACGTCAGGTGGTTCAGGCTCCTATGCCGGGAGTGATCCTGAAAACATACGTAAAGAAGGGTGATAGCGTGAAACGCGGCGATCCGCTCTGTGTGTTGGTAGCCATGAAAATGGAAAATGAGATTCGTGCGGTGACCGACGGCGTTGTGAAAGAAGTGTTCATAGAAGATAATATGAAGGTTGGGCTGAATGACCGCATCATGGTAATCGAATAAGTGGTCTGTAGAAACAAAAGACTAGCCTGCTAAATAGTGAGGCTAGTCTTTTGAAGTCATAAGTCTTTTATTTCCGGAATCAATATAAACTTCGTGTTCGGAAAATACTTCTTCAACCAGTTTTGAATGAAGTTCATCGTATCATTCTGAATCGTTTTATCTTTTGGGGTGGGATACATATTGTAAAGTACCGTATCCAGTACAATATCACGCTTTTGTATGGCCTCAAGGCTTAAAAGGGTGTGATTGATGCTTCCCAATTTCCCGGAAGTAACAAAAATAAGAGGATAATTCTCTTGGGCAATGTAGTCTATTGTCAGAAGTTCCGTAGTTAATGGAACCATTAAACCGCCTGCGCCTTCGAGTAGGACATAATCATATCGTTCACTCAATTCTTCCGTAGCACGTTTGATTTTACCGAAGTCAATGGGACGGTTATCCAGTTGGGAAGCGAGGTGCGGAGAGGCAGGATAGGAGAATATTTCCGGCATAGTGAGTCCTTCCTTGTCTTCTTCTGTAAAGGGGATTCCCATAATATGACGATGCAAGTCAATATCCTCGGAATGACCGACGTTTCCTGTCTGGATGAATTTTTGAGTGATGGTACGTTGTCCGTTCTTGTTCCATTCACGAGCTAGAAATCCGGTGGCGTAGCTCTTACCGGCATCGGTGTCGATGCCGCTTACGAAATATACATTCTGTTTCATACTTTTTTCTTTTTTGCGATAATATAAATGGGGTGGTAAGTCAGGGATACTGAAGTGCCCTGAGTAAATTCTTGTGTGTAACGTTCACTGAATAACTGCAAGTCACGGCGTGTCCGCAGTTGTTGGGAAGATGTGCCGGTTACTCCTGTTACTCCTGTCTGCTTCAAATGATAAAGTACTTTTATGGGATTATCAAACGAAAGAGAAATAAGTTCTTCTTCCGAATGGAGTATGTCAAAGTGAGTTGACAGGGCTGTTACAAGTTCTTCCCGTGAACGATAAGGGAGTCCGCTTCCTGTTAGCTCTCGTATCTCTTTCATATTCTCTTTCCCGAAAGTGCTGAAAGCGAAATAGCCTTGTTTATTGAGCAAAGCATTGCATCTTTTGAAAAAGTTTTCGGGAGATTCGAACCATTGCAATGCGGAACAGGAAGTTATCAATGTGCTTCCAGTAGGGAAAGGAACGATTTCTGCATCTCCTGGAAGAAAGGATACTTGCTCTTTTCTTAGTATATCCTCACAGCAGTATTTCATCTCCGGGCAAAGGTCGTTCAGGAATAATTCTTCCGGTCGTAGAGCCTGGAGCAGCATACGGGAATAAATGCCCGTACCGCATCCGAACTCAATTACTTTAGAACAGGGGAAGGATATATGTTTTGTAAGCAGGTGAATCATTTTATCTGCAATCTGCCGCTGTACGTTTGCTTCCTGCGGATAGGTAGCAATGGCTTTAGAGAAACGTTTTGAAATTAGTTGTTTATCCATAAATCAATAATTAGTTGATATGCATGATTACGTTATCAAAAAGTTCTTGTTGATAGTGGGCGGCTTCTGTATACTCAAGAGAATCCACTTTGTTTCTCCATGCCAGCCATTGGCTATCCGGCAGGAAGATATGGTCGTTCTTTCCTATGATGGCTTTTTGCCATGCAAAGTCCGAAGGTGGTAATGATAAGTATTGCTTTTGTATGGCAGCAAGTTCTTCCTTGAGTTCTTCAATGGAACGTTGGGGAGCTACTGTCTGAAAAGTTTTGTAACCGGCTGTTGAACCACACATCCGTCTTTGAAATTTTTGCAAGGATTGTTCGTTCAAACCTTGCAATGTCCCTTCGAAAATGGCAGGAGTGATCCCTTTCGTTTCATGTATAGGATAAGGGGTGCCATTGATAGCGATACTTTGGGAGAGGGGCAGGGATGGATATTGTTTCATTATCTGAGAAGCTGCCCATACTCCCATGGACCAGGCAATGAGGGTAATTTCGGAATACTCTTGCAAGATGATGGCATCGAACTCTAATGAACGATAATCATAACAAATCAGCCAATCCTTATTGGTCGGGCGGATTTGCAAAAATGGAGTTTCATCCATTCCCCAACCTGCGAAGAAAAGCAATAGATGCTTTTGATTATTTTTTATGATAAAATGCTGTTTCATCCGTTTATCAATTTTATAAGTTGGTCGATTTCGTGTTCGGTGATGTCCGCTGTTAATGAGAAGCGGATGCGTGAAGTCCCTTCAGGAACCGTAGGCGGACGTACCGGCAATGCATAGAATCCTTTGCGTTGGATTTCTTCTGCTTTACATATAGTGTTTTCACTTGCCCCTACAATCATAGGGACAATATGGCTTACCGAAGGACAGTTATATCCTTTGTCGACAAGTGCAGTCTTTAGTTTGTTGCTGATCCGTAACAAATGAGTCCTTTTCTCTTGGAGAGAGGGTAGTTGTTCTAGTATCCACGAGGTCCATTGAATATTAATGGGTGGAAGGGCTGTTGTGAATATAAACGTGCGCATCTTGTTGATTAGATATTCCCGGATAACTTGTCGGCAGGCAATGTAAGCTCCTGCTGAGGCTATTGCTTTCCCGAATGTTCCTACCAGAAAGTCTATATCGTTGATGCAATTTTGTTCTTCAGCACATCCTAATCCGTTGTCTCCCCGTACACCGAAAGCATGGGCTTCGTCCACGTAAAGAAGAATATTGGAATAACTTTTTTTTAATTGGACAAGGGCATGAAGGTCGGCTTCATCACCGTCCATGCTGAAGATACTTTCAGTGACAATAATGATTTGCTCATACGCATTGTGATTCTCGGAAATCAATCGCTGTAACTGGGATAAGTCATTATGGCGATACCGGATACATTTCGCAGATGACAACCTGATTCCGTCTATCAAACTGGCGTGTACCAGTTTGTCTGCAAGAATTAATGTCTGAGCATTGCTGACGGCAGGAAGAATCCCTGTATTGGCATGATAACCACTATTGAATATAAGTGCGCTTTCTGTTCCGAACATGGCTGCCAGTTGTTGTTCCAGTTCTTGATAATCGGTAAAATTGCCTGTAAGCAATCGGGAAGAAGAAGAGGTAGGCAGGAATGTTTCAGGAGTTATTGTCTTTAGGAATTCCTTTCTCAGCGATATGTTATTAGCCAGTCCGAGATAATCATTGGAAGACAGGTTCACCATCCGTTGCCCGTTCAGAATTACATTCCGCCCGTCGTGGATGAGGGGTGGGAGAGAGCGATAATTCTTCTTTTCCTTTAGAGTAAGAAGTTCTTGGTTTATATGGTCTGATATCATAAGTTATTGATGTATATTTTATTACGTTCTCCACTGATTACCTTGAGTAATCCGGTCGTTAGTTTGCTTAGTTGTTCGGGAGTGATGATAAAGGGGGGCATCAGATAGACGAGCTTTCCGAACGGGCGTACCCAAATTCCTTCTTCCACAAAACGGCGTTGCATAAATGCCATATTTACCGGACGCTTCATTTCAATTACTCCGATTGCCCCTAATATCCTTACATCGGCTACTTGTGGAAGTTCCCGGGCAGGTGCCAGTTCTTCTTTTAATTGTGTTTCGATTCGTTTCACATTCTCCTGCCAGCCGGATTGGAGTAATAACCGGACAGACGCGCAAGCCACCGCGCAAGCGAGCGGATTTCCCATGAAGGTAGGACCGTGCATGAAGGCTCCCGGTGTATGATTGGAGATAGTATCTGCCACATGATTACTAGCCAATACGGCAGAAAGTGTCATATATCCACCTGTCAATGCTTTCCCGATACACATGATATCCGGCTCTACTCCGGCATATTCCCAGGCAAAAAGTTTGCCGGTACGTCCGAATCCAGTTGCAATCTCATCAAAGATTAAAAGAAGTCCATGCTCTTTACAAAGCTTTTCCGCTTCGCGAAGATATTGTGGATGATAGAACCACATACCGCCTGCTCCTTGGACAATAGGCTCAAGAATGAGCGCTGCTAGTTCCTCCGAATGTTTTTCTATTGTTTTTCGTAGCGGTTCGATGTCCTGAGGATTCCATTCACCGTCGAAACGCGATAAAGGAGCCGGAACAAAATAACGGACAGGAAGTGACGCACCGAAAAGGCTGTGCATTCCCGTTACAGGATCACATACGGACATGGCATTCCATGTGTCGCCGTGATATCCGGAACGGATAGTCACAAAGTTATTTTTATCCGGTTTTCCGGCTGCATACCAATATTGTACAGCCATTTTCAGAGCCACTTCCACCGCTACCGAACCGGAATCTGCATAGAAGATTTTCTGCATGGAGGGTGGTACTAAAGGTAATAGTAATTTACCCAGTTCAATGGCAGGGTCATGTGTCAATCCTCCGAACATTACATGAGACATTTTATCCAATTGGTCTTTGGCAGCCTGATTCAATGCCGGGTGATTGTATCCATGCACTGCACACCACCAGGATGACATCCCTTCGATGAGTGTTCGTCCGTTTTCGAGGGTGATAGTGGCTCCGTCCGCCCGTTTTACTTTGTATACAGGTAGCGGATCGGTGGTGGATGTATATGGGTGCCATAGATGTTCCCGGTCGAATTGAGAGCCGGCAAACTGATACCCTTCTTTCAGGATCATTTGCTTGTCTTCCGAGACTTTGGAACCGAGTGTAGTGAGTAAATCACCTACAATGGCGGAATTAATACCAATGTATAACGCTTTGCTCATAGCTTCGGAAGATAGTTGTGAACGTCCTCCGGCAAAACGCAGGAAAGCAGTTGGGTTAATGAAACGGAACAAGGCAATTGTTCTGAGAACTTCTTCTTCACTCAAAGGCTTTTCGTTCTCCAACGGCGTTCCGGGTATCGGACTCAGCAGGTTGATAGGTATGGATTGGACATTCAGTGCTTTCAGCGTAAAAGCGAATTCAATCCGTTGTTCCATTGTTTCTCCCATGCCAATGATACCGCCGCAGCAAATATCCATACCTACACGGCGGGCAGCATTGAGGGTAGCCAGTTTCTGCTCTTGCGTATGTGTGGAGCACAGTTTCGGGAAATAGGAAGGTGCAGTTTCCAGGTTGCAATGATAGCGGGTAATTCCGGCATCGTGTAATGCATGCAATTCGTTTTCGTCAAGTAGTCCTAAGGAAGCGCAAAGCTGAATCGACGAGTGTCGTCGTATATGGCGAACAGTATCACAAAGTTGGGTTATCTGTCTGGAAGAAGGTTTTCGCCCGCTAGTGACGAGGGAGAAACGGTTGACGTCTTGGGTTTCGTTGTATTTAGCCTGTCGGAGACATTCTTTAGCGGGAAGGAGGTCGTAGACTTCGGCTTGCGTCTTGTAGTGAGAGGATTGTGCACACCATTTGCAGTTCTCCGGACATCTGCCGGACTTGGCATTAATGATAGAACACATGTCGAATTCGTGTGAAGCACGTGCGACGGTAATCTCGTGCGCGGCGGCATAGAGCGCCTCGCTGTCAGCCATATTGGCCAGCCAAGCGGCTTGGTCGGGCGATATGTCAATGCCTGCCAACACTTGGTCTTTGATTTCTTGAAGTGTCATAAATGTATGATAAGGGATAGTTTGTGCAGCATTCTGCTTGCGAAGGGCAACGTCCACCACATTGGTATGCAGATGACCGATTTGGAATTCACGTCCCATACTTGCAAAGGCGGCATAGTTCTTCCTGCCCCAGTAGCGGAAACGGGAAAGAAGGGTACGTGTGGTCTGTATATGACGTTGTTTCTTCATTTGGTTCTTGTTTTAAAGGTAAGAACGGGGCAAATGTACAAAGATTCTTTGGATAAGCAAGCAAGTTGGAGATTTCTGATGTATGTATTTTTATTTCTTCTTCCTATATTCTTTGCGCAAATGGAAGTTGAAGCCTGCATACACTTGAAGTGTGCCGAATCCGTTGTCCAAAGAGAAATTGTTCCGATGATAATTATAGTTTTTTCCAACAAAGGAGGAACCGACAAAATACTTTCCGTTATTGTAGACAATGCCTGCGCGAATCAGAAAGTCGAGGTTGAATTTACTGTACCATTGTTTTCCTTCGTGGGTTTCCGCATCTACGTCGGAAGCCTTGTAGGCAATGGCGGGGGTGAGAGAGATACAAGCCAGGCAATTACGCGCAAATACCCAGTTGTAGGCATAACCGAAACTGATATTGGCATTGGTGTATTTGATTTTATTGACTTTCATACCCGGATTCATCTTTTCTTGAATATACTCGGGTAATTCTTCATAATCAAAATCAAGGTTGTGCTTTGAAATAGAAAAACCTGCAATGAATGTACCTGCATTACGACGCTGGTTGGTTGACTGGCTAAAAGCAGCCGGATAGGAAAACTTCCGGTTATTAAATATATAATATAAATTCAAGCCTTTGATATCTACTTTCAGGCCATTGAAGTTTTCGGAATAATTGGAAGGAATCTCGTCATAGAATCCTCTGATTTTATGAATTTTATAATTGTTTCCCGTGCGACGATAGAAAATATCTACACCCAGCTTGGAACTGTAAAGGCTTAGGTCGAACTCCGTACCTTTATTCTTTCGGTTGGTTTTCCTATAAATATCGTCCACATCAACAGACCAGCCCAGGAAAATCCACCTCCAGCCAAAGTACAATCCGATTTTGTTATGTGGATTGGGGGAGAAACTGAGCTTTTGAGGTTGGGGCAGGTCACTGCTGACCGAGTAGTATTCGAAGTTGCTGAAATGAGTGCCCATTAGCGCATAATTATATCGGTTGGGACTGATATAGAGCGTATCGAAATCACTGAAGTTCATGAATTTTTTGATGGCTCTTTTAAAGGCGCTCAGTCGGACGGATGTGAGTGAGTCGGCTTCTATATTGTCATTCATGAGACTGTCCCTCTTTTCAGTTTGAGCCTGCAAAGAGAGTGACAGCAGCAGAAAGAAAGATAGAATAAGCCGTTTCATCATAAGGTTCTTCGTTACTGTTATAGATGTTGTTCGTTTCACGAAAGTACTATCTTTCGCTGATTTATGCTAACAATCATCTAAAAAATGTTTCGTTTCCTAAACAAAAAACTTCTCTATACTGTTAATTACGGCAAGCAAATAAATATTAAGCCACAAAATTATGAGAATCTATTTACATTTATTAGCAGCGTTTTTTCTGTTTTTTGCAGGAAGTATATATGCAAATACACAACAGGAAAAACGCGTGACGGGGACAGTAACTTCCGAAGGGGAACCGCTGCCCGGTGTTTCCGTACAACTGAAAGGGGCTTCTTCCGGTACGATTACCGATATTGATGGAAATTACTCTATTGAAGCTCCCGTCAACGGTACGTTAGTTTTCCGCTTTGTAGGAATGAAAACAGTGGAACAACCGGTCAATAACCGGAATGTGATTAACGTTACGCTGGACTCCGAAAGTAAGGAACTGGAAGAAGTAATGGTAGTAGCCTATGCTACCGCCAAGAAATATAGCTTTACCGGGGCTGCTTCGACAATGAAGGCAGGCGAGATTGAGAAGTTGCAGACTTCCAGCGTATCACGTGTATTGGAAGGCACTGTATCCGGTGTACAGGCGAGTGCGGCAAGCGGTCAGCCGGGAACGGATGCGGAAATCCGTATTCGTGGTATCGGCTCTATTAATGCTTCCAGTGCTCCGCTGTATGTGGTGGACGGTGTTCCGTTCGATGGTAGTGTCAATTCTATCAATCCCGATGATATATCTTCAATGACTGTCCTGAAAGATGCCGCATCGGCTGCCTTGTATGGTTCGCGTGGTGCGAATGGTGTGATTATCATTACTACCAAGCAGGGACAACAGGACTCGAAGGCGACGGTAAAAGTGAAAGCGTCTTTAGGAGGTTCCAATCGTGCTGTCCGTGATTACGACCGTGTCAGCACGGATCAGTACTTTGAATTGTATTGGGAAGCGCTGCGCAATCAGTATGCCAAAAGCTCGGATTATACTTCCGCAACTGCCGCTGCCCAGGCTTCCAAGGATTTGGTAACGAAATTAATGGGCGGAGGTCCCAATCCTTATGGTCCGCAGTATGCACAGCCTGTCGGTACAGACGGAAAATTGGTAGCGGGTGCCCGTCCGTTATGGGATTCTGACTGGAGCGACGCTATGGAACAGCAGGCGCTCCGTACGGAATTGAATTTGAGTGTTTCCGGTGGCGGTAAAGCTAATCAGTATTTCTTTTCCGCCGGATACCTGAATGACAAAGGTATAGCACTCGAATCCGGTTACCAGCGTTTTAATCTTCGTTCGAATATAACCAGTGAAATAACTTCTTGGTTGAAGGGTGGCGTCAATTTGAGTTTCGCCCACTCCATGCAGAATTATCCGGTATCGTCAGACTCTAAAACCAGCAATGTAATTACAGCAGGACGTACAATGCCCGGTTTTTATCCGATTTATGAGATGAATGCCGACGGAAGCTATAAACTGGATGATAGCGGAAACCGGATTTACGATTTCGGCTCTTACCGTCCTTCAGGCTCTATGGCGAACTGGAACTTGCCCGCCACTTTACCTTTGGACAAATCGGAGCGGATGAAAGATGAAGTTTCCGGTCGTACTTTTCTGGAAGCTACGATTATTGAAGGATTGAAATTCAAGACAAGTTTCAATTTCGATTTGATAAACTACAATACGTTGGATTATACGAACCCGAAATTGGGTCCTGCCAAGGAAAACGGAGGTGGTGTCAGTCGGTTGAATACCCGTACCTTTTCCTGGACATGGAATAATATTGTCACGTATGACAAGACTATCGGTGAACATCATTTTAATGTTCTTGCCGGTATGGAGTCTTACTCTTATCGGTATGATGAACTGACGGCTTCACGTTCTAAAATGGCGCAACCTGATATGCCGGAACTGGTAGTGGGTTCGCAATTGACAGGAGGTTCGGGTTATCGTATTGATTATGCTTTGGTAGGTTATCTTACCCAGTTACTCTATGACTACCGGAATAAATATTTCTTCTCTGCTTCTTATCGACGTGATGGTTCTTCCCGTTTTGCACCGGAGACTCGTTGGGGAAACTTCTGGTCATTGGGTGCTTCATGGCGTGTCGATCGGGAAAGTTTTATGGCTTCCACTTCAGACTGGCTTTCTGCCCTGACGTTGAAGATGAGTTATGGTGCGCAAGGAAATGACAACCTGGGTACATACTATGCAAGCAAAGGGCTTTATTCAATTGTTTCCAACTTGGGAGAAAATGCGTTGGTGTCCGACCGTATGGCAACCCCAAATCTGAAATGGGAAACGAACCTGAACTTTAATGTCGGCATTGATTTTTCTCTGTTTAACAACCGTTTCTCCGGTTCGTTCGACTTCTTTACCCGTCGTTCGAAAGATTTGCTTTA
>OGUL01002261.1_pt1 | contig 13577 bp, 9 predicted proteins | sample 1553651 | NCBI WGS metagenome assembly OGUL01 (sample SAMEA2580048, study PRJEB22360) | human gut metagenome | biome: human gut; feature: human-associated habitat; material: faeces | place: Denmark | collected 2008/2010
GCCGGAGGAAACAATCAGGTAATCCTTTGTGAAAGGGGGATTAGAACTTTCGAAAAATATACAAGAAATACTCTTGATTTAACTGCGATACCGGTTATTAAGAGATTAAGCCATCTTCCTATAATCGTAGACCCGTCGCATGCTACCGGGTTAAGAGATAAAGTTGAACCTATGTCACGTGCTGCTGTTGCAGCAGGATGTGACGGCTTAATTATTGAGGTCCACTATGACCCGGATAGAGCCGTTTGTGATGGTGCACAATCATTATATCCCTGGCAGTATGATCTTCTTTATAAACAGATTAAACAGATTGCGCCGATTGTCGGTAAAGAGATTATTTAACGCTCAGATAGAATTTATACATCAGACGCGTTAAATCGTCATTTGCGCGGATAGCACCGATTAGTTCTGTACGCAGTTCATCAATCGGTTTTAATTGTTCGAACATATAAAGCTCATAGATTTCTACATTCAGCGCTTTTGCAATTTTACTTAAAGTGTCCGGTGTAGGATAGAACTTACCTGTTTCAATATAACTTATATTAGATGTGCCGATTTCAATCTTCTCTGCCAGCTGCTCCTGAGTAAGAGAGTAAAGAACATAACTCTGGTCTTTTGCAGGGTCAGCTGCTTTTTTCAGAAGATATCTGCCATCTTCCCGCTTTTCAATTCTGGCATAGTGTCCGGTTACTACATAGTGACAGCCTAATTCTTCTGCACGATGGTAAAGGCTGTTGAATTTCAGGTAGCGGTTGCAGTCAATGCAGGGGTTGGGAGTTGCACCGTTTTCATAGGCTGCTACGAAGCGGTCCATAACTTGTTTTTTAAAATCTGCGGTGAAATTAAACACGTAATACGGGATTCCAAGATTATGCGCTACGCTCCTTGCATCCTCCACATCATCCAGAGAACAGCAGCTTTTTTTGCGGCTCACACCGGCATCTTCATTCTGGAAAAGCTTCATGGTGACACCGATGCAGTCATATCCATGCTCCTTCATCAGGTAAGCGGCCACTGAAGAATCTACGCCGCCACTCATGGCGATCAATGCTTTTTTCATATTGTCTGATTCCATATTTATACCTCATAAAAACTGAAAACTATTACTATTTAATGTGTTTAAGTCCCAGCCGACACACAGCATTTGGGCAATGTGTATTACTCCAGCGAGCCATTTCAGGCGCGTTCTTAGCGCAGATGAAATCCAGCGCTTACGAAGACTTATGCGTGAGGGCTCTCCCGAACGCATTAGTCGCAGTTAGCGATTAGTTCGCTGGAGCGTTGCGCCGGCGAGTGAGTAATACACATTGTCCAAATGCGTCCCTCTTGAAGAACTTTTCAACAAACTAAATAGCAACAGACCAGGTAATCCCTGGCCTGCTTTATTCTTAGTCGTATAAATGGCAGCGCACCTTATGCCCGTTCCCCATATCCTTAACCTCAGGCACCTGATTCTTACAGATTTCCATGCACTTCCGGCATCTGGTATGGAACTTACATCCCTTAGGCGGATTCGCCGGGGATGGAATATTTCCCTCCAGAATGATACGGTTTCTCTTCAGATCCGGATCCGGCATTGGAATTGCAGAGAACAGAGCCTCTGTGTACGGATGAAGAGGATTTGCAAAAATATCTGATGTGGTACCAGTCTCCACAAGACCTCCCAGATACATAACACCGATGGTATCGGAAATATGCTCTACAACGGAAAGATCATGAGAAATGAACAGGTAAGTCAGATTTCTCTTCTCCTGAAGCTCCTTTAACAGGTTGATGATCTGTGCCTGTACGGAAACATCAAGCGCAGAAACCGGCTCGTCACACACAACGAACTCCGGATTCAATGCAAGTGCTCTCGCAATACAGATACGCTGTCTCTGTCCACCAGAGAACTCATGAGGATAACGGTCTTTATGATAAGACTGAAGTCCACAGTCATCCATGATCTTGGTCACATAATCTGCATATTCGGACTTGGGAACAAGGTTATGCTCTCTTACAGCTTCCCCAATAATCTCGCCAACCGGCAGTCTTGGGGAAAGGGAAGAATATGGATCCTGGAAAATGATCTGCATTTTGGTACGCATATCGCGCATTTCTTTATTGGAAAGACCATAAACATCTTTTCCATTGAAGAGAACCTGTCCGTCTGTTTTCTCAATCAGTCTTAAGATGGTTCTTCCTGTGGTAGATTTACCACATCCGGACTCTCCAACCAGACCCATTGTGGTTCCTCTCTTTAATGTGAAAGAAACGTCATCAACTGCTTTTACAGCTCCAACCTGCTTACCGAACATTCCACCCTTGATCGGGAAATATTTCTTAAGATGGGATACCTCCAGAATGTTATCGGACTGCTGATTCTTTGTATTTTCTGCTGTCTTATTCTCACTCATGAGTTTTTCCCCCTTCCCCTGGATGAACATTTGCCAGCCATCCTGCTTCCGGACGGTCTGCATAGCGGTAACAGCTTACTTCATGTGTAGGACTTAATTTGATCACGCCTGGATAGCTTCCCTGACACTTGTCACAACTAAGCTCACAACGGTCACGGAAATAACAGTAATCCGGCATATCAATAGGGTTCGGAACCTTACCTGGAATACTGTAAAGCTTGTCAACCTTCTTGCCTACAACCGGTTTGGAGCGCATAAGTCCAATGGTGTATGGATGAGATGGGTTCTTGAAGATCTCACTTGCAGTACCCTTCTCAACTACACGGCCAGCATACATAACAACTACATAATCTGCCATCTCTGCAATAACCCCCAGGTCATGAGTGATCAGCATAATGGAAGAATTGATCTTATCCTTCAGGTTACGCATCAGATCCAGGATCTGCGCCTGAATGGTAACGTCAAGAGCTGTGGTAGGCTCATCAGCGATGATCAGTCTTGGATTACATGCAAGACCGATTGCGATACATACACGCTGACGCATACCACCGGAAAGCTCATGAGGATACATCTTATAAACGCCCTCACTGTTGGCAATTCCAACCAGCTTCAGCATTTCGATGGTTCTGGCCTTTACCTGCTCTTTGCTCATATCCGGATTGTGAAGCTTGGTGATCTCATCAACCTGCTCTCCAATGCGGAATACCGGGTTCAGTGCAGTCATAGGCTCCTGGAAAATCATGGAAAGCTCATTTCCGCGAAGCTTCTGCATTTCACTTGTAGGAGTATTTACAATATTGTAAACCTTGTCTCCGGTATTAAAACGGATTTCTCCTTCTACAGTCTGGCCCTGAGGACGCTGTACCAGCTGCATAAGGGAAAGACTTGTTACAGACTTTCCACAACCGGACTCTCCAACAACACCAACTGTTTTTCCCTGAGGAATTTCAAAGCTTACACCATCAACGGCTTTAACAGTTCCGATATCTGTAAAGAAATAAGTATGAACATTGTCAAACTCAACTACGTTTTCCGGATTCTTCATGGTAGTGATATACTCTGACTCCGGAATATTCTTTCTGTTTCTCTTCTTCTCTATCTCATTGGTGATCTTTCGATTCTCTTTGGAGATTCTTTTGGTTTCCTTAGCTGAGATATAGTTTGCGTTTTTCTTACCAAATAATGCCATATTCGCACCTACCGTTTCATTTTCGGGTCAAATGCATCACGAAGACCATCACCCACAAAGTTAAATCCAAGAACGGTCAGCAGGATTAAGAATCCGGCCGGGATCCATACGAACCAGAAGTTGGTCAATACGTATACATCATTTACCGCATTTACAATATTACCCCAGGAAGCGTATGGGAATTTAACACCGATTCCAAGGAAGCTAAGAGTTGCTTCCATCAGGATAACATCACCAAGTCCCATTGTTGCAATAACGATCAGCTGTGGAATAACGTTCGGAATCAGGTGACGGAAAATACGTCTTGAAATACGAACACCGGTAGCTTCTGTAGCAACCATAAATTCCTGCTCACGAAGAGACAGGATCTGACCTCGAACCATACGGGCAATTCCCGGCCATCCTACGATACCAAGAATTGCACAAAGTGCATAAATTCGGATTCGCGGGTCAATTTTGTAATAATCCATAACAGAACCGATGATAATGTACAGCGGCATTGCCGGAATACAGATTACAACATCAACCACACGCATGAGAATGGTATCTACCCATCCTCCAAAATAACCGGACACACCACCGATCAGAATACCAATAATACCTTCAATAATGATAACAACGAAACCGATCATCAGGGAAATACGTCCGCCATACATCAGTCTGGTCAGCATGTCCATACCGTTTCCGTCTGTTCCTAACCAGTGCTTTTTGCTTGGTCCGGAATAAGTATCATTTACAGTAGTTGCTTTCTGGCTTCTTACAACATACTGTGTATTCTTGGTCTGAAGCTGATAGGTTTCTTCTTCGCCAGCCTCATTAACAGCTGTAAATGTAGAAGCTTTGTCAGCAATTGCCTGTTCTACTGCTTCTTTAAAGGAAAGAGAAAGGAACACACCCTTTGCCTGAGGAGATACCAGAAGATTGGAAACAGTGGCATAAACTTCGCCATTCTTTACAACCTCTGTGGATGTCTCTTCCTCTGTTGTGGTCAGCTCATAGGTTGCGCCATCGTATTCAAAAAAAGCATCTCCTGCTTCAATTGCATCAAGTGCTGCCTGCTGGAAATCAAATCCCATCTCTGCATCATTCGTTGCTGCGCTGAATACTTTCTTGGTTGCAAATGCAACTTCGCCGGAAATTGTGATCTGATTCTCACGTCCGGCCTTCTCAATTGTATAGGTAGTTCCATCTACTTCAAAGGTATTGGCATCATTTGCCACAGCCTCTTCATAGCCTTCTTTGATTTCATCTGTTATTTCTGTATTTCCAACCTGTTTATAAGTAGATTTTCCTTTCAGTGTAAGAACGGTTGCTACTGATTCTGAAGAATAAATTGCCCAGTAATCTTCACCTTTTTGTTCCAATCCGTAGGTTACATCATTTGCTTCAAAGGAATCATTTCCCTTGTTTGTAGCAAGAATAAATTTCTGCTGTCCCTGCGCAGGAAATTCTGCACCATTTGCTGTTGTAAAAATATAAGATTTATTATAGGTAGCTCCCGCATAGTCTTTCCATACATGATCTGTTTTACGGAATACCTGGCTTTCATTGTAAGGGCTTACCATACCACCTATAAATGAAAACAAAAACATCGCTACCAGAATTACAAGTCCTGCCACAGCCAGTTTATTGCGGAAGAAACGCTTTGCAACAAGCATTCCTGGTGAAAGGACTTTTACACGCTGTTCATCATCCAGTGCCTTGGAGGTACTGACATGATCGTCTTTTTTCTTTGTTGGATCTGTACTCATGTTTTTCCTCCTAATTTACTCGTACCCTTGGATCTGCCACAGCGTACAGGATATCTGCGATCAGATTGCCGGTTAATGTCAGAAATGCCAGAAATACCATATAGAACATGGTAAACGGAATATCTCCCTGAGTTAATGCCTGGTAGGAGGTATATCCAATTCCCGGAATCTGGAACAAAGTCTCTGTGATCATCGCTCCACCGAACAGGTTCGGAAGTGTACTTCCAAGGATGGTGATGATCGGAATCAGAGTATTGCGGAATGCATGATGAGAAACCACCTTTTTCTCCGGAACACCTTTCGCTCTGGCAGTACGGATATAATCTGCATTCAGAACCTCCAGCATATTGGTTCTGGTATAACGCATAAGGGAACCAACACTTACGATAGTCAGCGTAATAACCGGAAGGATCATATGCTGTGCCATATCCAGCATCTTGCCTACACTTCCGTAGGACTCATGCATACGGCTTACGATACCATACAGGTCAACCCATTTCAGATTAATAGAGAAAATCCATTTCAAAATGGTAGCAAAGAAAAAGGACGGCAGCGAAATACCGATCAATGCAAAAACGGTAACTGCATAATCAATCCTGCTGTACTGCTTCGTTGCCGATATAATACCCAAAGGTATGGCAATGATAATTTCCAACAGGAAGGAGGCCAGTGCCAGAGCAAAAGAATACCAGATAACGCTGGCAAATTTCTGTTTTACCGGCTGATGGAAAATCCAGGATTCTCCGAATTCACCATGAACAGCTTTTCCAAGCCAGATAAAATAGCCCTCCAGAACCGGCTTATCCAGTCCATAAGCGGCATTTAACTCAGCAACCAGCTCATCATAGGGCTTCGCGCCCTGTTTCATTGACATATCACGGGCTCTTCCCTCTACATAAGAAGTCGGAAGGGCTCTCTCAATTGAATAAATGATCATGGAAACGAAGAACAGAATCATCGCTCCAAGAAGTACACGACGTACAATAAATTTTTTCATTATATAAATTATCCTTTCAGTATCGGGCGGGAAGACTGACTTACCTTGTTCTTACTGGCAGTGTGTCCTGCCGGTTCTGGCTGTATGCAATGCCCCGGCACACATCAGTACCCAAGGCATACTGCCAGTAAGGCAGTGGGTCCACTGGTTATGGTGGACCCACTGCGCTAACAAGTCATTCTTCTTTTATACCTTTAGTTCATTTCGATATTAATGATATCTCCATACCATGAATAGAATGTAGTAACATCTTTCGTAAAGGTATCTGCATTGATACGCTCAGGGCTGTAAATAACGCAGTTCTGTCTCTGATAGATCGGAATCTCTACTGCCCAGTCAAGAATAATGTCCAGACACTGTTTGTAAACAGATTTTCTGTATTCCTGATCTGCTGTGGAACGGGCATCAATAATATCCTGATCCAGTGTTTCATCATTGATGTGGTAGTAATTGCTCTTTACACTTGCGCTGTGGTAAACCTGATACATATCAGGATCCACTGTTGCCTGCCATGCAGCTGCCCACATTTCTGCGGTACCTGCATTTAAAGCATCCCACATAATGTTGGAATCTGTAACATCATTGATCTCAAGTGTAAATCCGATGGACTCAAGAGCTGCCTTAGCGTCTGTAAGGATTGCAAAGCTTGGGTGATCTCCACTTCCGTCAGCACCGATGATGATCTCATAAGTCATCTTAGCACCTTCCGGAGCTGCTGTTACCTTGCCATTCTCTACAGTGTATCCGGCTGCTTCGAAGAAGCCAAGAGCTGCCTGTGTTGCTGCTGCAAACTTCTCATCATCCGTCATATCATCTGTGTAAAGCGGATTTCCATCAACATCCACAGAGTAAGCTACCTGATAATCTGCATCAGATTTCTGAGGAGCTGCCCAGGATGTATTGGAGATCGGGTAGTTGATTACGGAAGCAGCATCTCCATAATAAGAATCGATTGCTACATCACGATATACAGCAAGTACAGTTGTAAGAGCTTTTCTTAAGTTCTTGGAAGCATCAGATCCTGGCTCTCCGCCAACATTGATTGTGTTTGCGTTAAGACCGATGTATCCGTATCCAAGGTTGTCTGTTGCGTTAACGATGATCTTATCACCGCTGAGTTCATCGTTTCCGTTGATGCTCTTGATCTGATCAAATGCAGATTTGCTTCCGGATGGATCGGAAAGGTCGATTGTACCCTGCTCAACACCGGCAATCTTATCTGCGTCGGAAGTCTCACGCCACTGAAGGTACTTGGTCTTAGGAGCACCCTTGTAGTAGTTCTCGTTTGCTTCCATGTATACAGTCTTGTTCTCATATTTCACAAATTTATACGGACCTGCGCCAAGTGGCTGGTTGGATTTATCACGTACAGCGGAGAGATCTCCTCTTGTGAAACCGAACTGGTTGTTGTCATAATCATAGAGAGAAGCATCTCCATAATAATGCATTGGCTCAACAATTACACCAAGCTGATAGATTGTAGTTGCCTCGAAACCATCTGTGGTAACCTCAACTTCGTAATCACCAAGCTTCTTAATTCCCTCGATGTTCGCAACTTCTTCACCTTCACCTGCTGCAGTTTTCTGCTCTACCAGGTACTCGGAAGCGATTGTTGCTGCATCTTCATCGAAGTATGCTTCGTCGCCATAGGCAGCTGCAAGTGCAAGATAGTCCTTGCCATACTGGTCTGCGATCTCATTAATGATCGTATCCTGATCTTTGCCATCTACAGAATAGTTCTCATCTGCTGCGTAAAGCATTCCAAAGAACTCATCTCCATTTGTAACACCATAAGCATCTGCATAATCTTCCCATGCAGTCTGTGCCCACTCATACTCAGATGTAAGAAGCGGAACTATCAGCTCATCTTTTACTCTTGCAGCAACTTCATCAGGCATATCTGCAAGTGTATTTGCAACATCCTCATCTGTGATGGAATCTGCTGCTGTGGAATTCAGACGGTAGTTTTTCATACCTTTGATATTGGTGGAGTAGAATGTTGCATTTCCATCATAATCTGTATCAGAAAGTACATAATATGTGAAAATCAGGTCATCTGCGGTAAGAGGCTCACCGTCAGAAAATGTTACACCCTCACGAAGCTTGAAATTATATACGGTCTCATCCTCGCCCTCTGTAACAGTTACGTCGGAAAGTCCTGTATAAGTATAATCCGTTCCGTTATACTCATGTGTCTCACCCTCGATACCATTGTAAATAATAGCACCTGTACGGTCACTTCCAAACAGATACTCACCTACATTCTCTGCGATCTGCTGATCCGGAACTGCCTCGTGGAATAATCCACTGAATTTCTCGGAGAAGTTAGTCTGTCCAATAACAAGTGGTGTATCAGAAGAACCTCCCTCAGCTTCTTCAGCAAAAACAGGTACGCTCACTGTTGATGCTGCCATGACACCTGTTAATAACAGGGCCATTAACTTCTTCTTGCTCATATCTTATCCTCCTTTTTTAAGATATTTTATTGTAACTATTCATCAGAGCCTGTTGGAGACTCCTGAGGCCAGCTACTACAGACAACCTGAAAATTTGTTGTCTTATACCTCTCTATTTTACCATGTTTTATTACATGTGCAATAGCTATATGGCGAAATATGTCTGGAATTTTGTCCATAATTGTCAAAAACTGAAAGATTTTTACTCAAAATTTGTAAATTTCGCTTTAATCTGCCAGTTTTGCACAGTACTAACACTTCCCAGTGCTAAAATCATCACAGCGGCTGCCTCGAATAATAGTTCCCTTGTAAAAATAAGATTTTCGAAATCTTTTAACAAAAAAATCAGGTTTGCCACGCTTGTAAAAAGTCCCAGTACCGTGATGGCAATGCTGCATCTTACCGGACGTCGCACCCCTTTTTCATATTGGGCACAGGTCATATGCCCTATATGCTCTTCCGGGATTACCACCTGTGAGTGATCTGCTTTTCCCTCCTGCTGTCTGCAAAAAAGGAATAAGGAAGCACCTCCCATGATTCCATAGGAAACAGGGAAGACTACCACCATATAGGGAAGCAATATCCAGAAGATCCTGCTGCCTTCATTGTTCAGCATTAAACTGGCAAAATAAATCACAAGGGCGGCTGCCATAAGGCCTGTATTGTTAAGGGCATGTCTTTTCAGCTCCTTCACTGACAGGCTGCTGCCATACCATTTTCCGGTATATTCAAATTGTTTCCCTCTCTGACGGTAATCATTCCCATATTTTTTCACAATTCTGCCTCAACTTTCCTGTGAATTCCCAATCTCTTACCCGAAATTGCTTTTCCTCTCACAGTCTTTGTCTGATGACTCAACCCAGCTTCTTATCCAGTTCATCCACAATCTTCTGAATGCAGCCATCTGTAAATGGAACTGTAAGTCCCACCTGTTTCAGCATGGACGGATAGAAATCACTTGCAGAAAGCCGGCAGAGCTTCATATAATCAGCCCATGCAGCGTCATGATCTTTCTCCATGCGGATCTTAAACTGGAATGCACAAAGCTGTGCAAGTACATAATCAATATAGTAGAAAGGCATCTCAAAAATGTGATGCTGTCTCTGCCAGTAACCGCCTTCTTCCATAAACCTGCAGCCAGTGGAATCCATATATGGACGGTACTCCTGCTCCAGCTTGTTCCATGCATCACGTCGCTCCTTAGGTGTAAGCTCCGGATTGCCGTATACAATGTGCTGGAATTCATCCACCATTGTTCCATAAGGAATAAAGTCGATGGCATCCTCAAGGTGCATCTTGCGGTAATCATCGCCTCTTTCTCCGAAGAAAAGCTCGATCCATGGTTCCGCAAAGAATTCCATGGACATGGAATGGATTTCTGCTGTCTCCATGGTCAGATACCTGGAGTGATCGGTGATTGGATCCTTGCAGGATACATAACTCTGAAATGCATGTCCACACTCATGTGTGATTACATCCACGTCACCACTGGTTCCGTTAAAGTTTGCAAAAATAAACGGTACACCATAATCCGGAAGCTCCGTCATGTAACCACCGGTAGCCTTATTCTTACGTCCGAATACATCAAAAAGCTCATTCTCCATCATCATGTTGAAGAAATCCCTTGTCTCATCAGACATCTCCGTGTACATTTTGCGGCCGCTCTCAAGAATCTCCTCAGGAGTACCGATCGGCGCCGGATCTCCCTGTGGGAAATAAACACCCATATCATAATAACGAAGTGCGTCTACCCCAAGGCGTGCCTGACGGTTCTTGTGCATTCTGGAAGCTAACGGTACAAATACAGTCTTAATCTGCTCGCGAAGCTTCTGTACATCTTCCTTGGTATAAGAATTACGGTTCATGCGGAAGTAGCCCATATCAATGTAATTCTCAAAGCCCAGCATCTGTGCCTGTCTGGTACGGTTCTTCACCATCAGATCGTAGATTTCATCAAGCTCAGCCTGGTTCTCCTCAAAGAAGCCTGAAAAAGCATCCCATGCTTTCTTACGGGTATTCCGATCCTGGGAGCGCATATACTTACGCATAAGGGAAAGGTTCAGTTCTTCTCCTTCCCACATGATCTTGGCAGAAGCGATCAGCTTGCTGTAACGGGAAGCAAGGGTATTCTCCTCCTGCATCAGCGGAATCAGACTGTCATCGAAAGATTTCATCTCCAGTTCCATGGACTTAAATGCAACCGGTCCGATTTTCTCTTCCATATACTGACGATATGGAGTGGCAAAAAGTACTTTCTTATACTCATTTGTCACTGCGTTCAGTTCCGGGAGCTTCTCATCATAGTAGCTCTTCTCGCCGTCATAAAACTCATTTGTCACATCTCCATCCCTGCGGATATGGGCGATGGTGTAAAGAGTTCTCACGTGATCCATCAGCTTGTTAAACTCCTGATGAATCTCGAACTGCTCTTCTCCGCTCTTCGCAGAAGATGCGCGCTGGATAATCTCTTGTGCCTGTGCGATTACAGCTGGAAAATCCACACGAGTGTAAGGCATTTCTGAAAATTTCATCTCGTTCCTCCTTTATAGACACAAATGGGCGGACAAACTTCCTGAAGCTTATCTTCAGAATGCTGTCCATCCATTGTCGCGTATTATTTACTATATCATAATCACATCTAAATTAAAAGGCTTAAATTTATAAAAAATATTAATAAAAGAACATTATGACGTTAAAAGTGTGTTTTGCCAAATCTTCAGATTTTATTCAGCTACGCCTTCTTCTCCTTCTTCTACGATTTCCAGATCATCAAGCGTGTCATCTTCTTCGGATTCCTCTTCCTCATAATCTTCTGGTGTATATGGAGTTTCTGTCACGTTTGCCTTTTCCAGAAGAAGCTCTGTTACCTTGCTCTCATAAAGGGCATTTACAAGCGTTTCCCGTGTATAAAGAGTCTCAAAATCAGCAGGACTCTCGCCATAGTAGTCAGCATACTCATTCACATAATTCACGTATTCCTCTTCTGTTACCTCAATATTATTGGCTTCGGCATATGCACTGATGAAAAGACGGCGGTTTACAAGATTTTTGGCTTCTTCTGCAATATCATCCTCTGTAACCCCGAACATATCCAGCACATCATTTACATCTCCGTCTTCCTCTACAAACATGGAATAACCGGAGAGTGCCTCTTCCCTGCATGCCTCAAACAGGTCGTCCGGATATTCTCCCGTAAACTCTGTACGTGCCAGGCAGGCAGAAATCAGATCTTCTGCCTCATCATAAGTACTCTGTTCCTCATAGGACTGCTCCAGATATTCTTTTACAGAAGCCTCATATTCTTCCTTCGTGTCATACCCGGTATAATTCTTCACATAATCCTCATCATATTCCGGAGTATTGGAAGCTGTAACATCTGTTATCTCCACTGAAAAGTCAACGGTTTTTCCCTGCCAGTCTTCCTGCCAGGTGTCATCTCCGTATGTGATGCTAAAATCCAGTTTGTCTCCTGCAGAAACACCTGTCAGCTTCTGGTCAAATTCTGCACCAAATTCTTCCTGTCCCAAAGTGATAAAAGTCTCGTCAGGATCAGCAGCTTCCTCACCCTCCACAGTGGCAGTAAGATTCATATATACAATATTTCCGTCCTCGGAAGGTGCATTGGTAGACTGCTCATCGCTGGCATCTGCCAGTTCTTCCTGAATCTCATCCTGCACCATATCATCAGTGATCTCATAGGTGTACCTGGTAACCTCTACACCATCATAGTCTCCAAGAGTTACATAATCAGAAGCATTCTGAACCAGATATTCAGAAGGAGTAATGGGATCAAGCGCCACTTCTTCCTCTGCGTCATCGGCATCGATTACTTCATTATTCTCTACATCCTGGGAAAATTCAGGATCCAGTTCTTCTCCATCTTCATCCGGATCTGCAGCTGTCAGATCCTCCTCTGCTGTGCTCTCCTGGGTAGTATTGTCCGTGTTTTTCTGCTGAGAAGCATTATCTCCACAGCCTGCAAGTACTGTCATAGCTGCCAGTGCAGCAAGAACATATCTTTTTTTCATATTTTTATTCCTTTCTGATAACTGTGTAGCTAAGAGCCAGCTATCCATTCTATATGTTTCGCATGTCATTTAATAATAATATAACATTTTCGAAATATTTTGTAAACTTTCTTTTCCTATGGACACTTATTTTTCACAAATCGTATTGCCGTCTGAAGAATAAAAAATCCTCTGCATGCTGCACCATACAGCATAAGCAGAGGATTCTGAAATTTCAATATTCTATCAAACCAATCCCTGTTATCTTTCCTCTCGGAAGTAGGAAAGTCCCAGGCTTTCCGGAGGCTGATTCTCTTTTTTCTTTCGAAAGCTTACTACAACCAGTACGATAATGGTAACCACATAAGGAACCATCTGGATCAGGTCTGTGACATAGCTTGCAACCTTGATTCCAAGAATACTTGGAAGGAACTGATACAGCCAGTAGAGCATACCAAAAAGATACGCGCCCCAGATACAGTTCAGAGGTTTCCATGTGGTAAATATAACCAGTGCAACAGCCAGCCAGCCAAGAGCCTCGATCTGTCCCGTTGTCGCCCAGATGCCCTGATTATAATCCAGAACGTAATATAATCCGCCGATTCCGGAAAGACCGGCACCAATACAGGTTGCCAGATATTTATATTTGGTTACATTGATTCCGGCTGCGTCTGCAGTTCCCGGATTTTCACCTACAGCCCGAAGATTCAGACCTACTCTTGTTTTGTTCAGCACGTAATGCAGAACAACAGCAATGATGATTGCCGCATATACCAGAAAA
>OGUL01002273.1_pt1 | contig 13508 bp, 13 predicted proteins | sample 1553651 | NCBI WGS metagenome assembly OGUL01 (sample SAMEA2580048, study PRJEB22360) | human gut metagenome | biome: human gut; feature: human-associated habitat; material: faeces | place: Denmark | collected 2008/2010
TGTGCCGCCGCATTGTCCATGAGCTGAGCAAGGCTCACGCCATATTTTTCAGTCTCATGCTCGCAAAATGTCATTTGCTCCACTGTCAATATCCTATCCATTTTTATCCTCCTTTTCATAAGCTATCACCACTGCCGAAGCGATATCCTTGATGTGGGAAAGTGACACCGCAAAGGTCAGCCCCCTATTTTCAGCCGCCAAAAGCGCATTCCCCGTAAGCTCCAGGTAAGGACAGCCAAGCTCGTCACGCAAGCATGACACTTCGTTCAAGGCGAAGCCCTCGACCCCAGTGCCTAAAGCCTTTGCGAAGCTTTCCTTAGCCGCCCAATTCGCCGCCATGGATTCGTATGGGTTTTTCTTCTGTGAAAAAAGGGTCAGCTCCTTTTCGGAGTAAACCCTTTCACAGAAACGTCGGCTCTGACAGCTTTTTTTTATGCGTTCGATCTCAATAAGATCAGTTCCGACAAATATTTTCATTTTTATTTCCTCAGTGTTCTCGGAAGCGCAGGCTTCATAAGCTCCAGCATATCATCATCTGGTGTGAAGATAACAGTTGTAAGCCCGAGATTTTTGTGGTTGAATGTTATGTAGTAGTCTGTAAGGCTATCGTCACAAGCGCAGGCAAGGACCTGTGTTGCACCCTCAGGTACAGAGAAATTCTCGTCAGCAATGCCGAAATCTGTCGCGCTGCCGCAACGGAATGTGATAAGGCGCTTTCTTGAACGCTGAGCCGTTATCTTGTCAACGTCTATTTCTCCGTTTGTGAAAATGTATTCATACTCCACATCGAGTTTTGTTGTAAGATAATAACCGCCATAAAGTGCGGCGGCGGCAAGAAAAATGCCTATTACAGAAAACTGCGTGCCGAAAGGGAAGATAAAGCACAGTGCGGCAAGTGCCACGCTTGCTATCATGATGAAAATTTTCTGTATCTTATCGTTCTTTGTGGGAATCTTGCGAACTATCTGTTCCTTGAAGCTGTCCATTATTTGTCCTCCGTTTATTCAGTGCCGCTGAGAAGCTCTTTCATTACCCAGCCGCTTTTATTGTTATATTTTACATATACCCATATGTTTCCGTCGCCGTCTGTTCTCTCGCCGTAGCCGTTTATGGCCTTGCCGTCAGGTATCTTTTCTATCACGTCATATTTCTTTGACGGACCGTATCTGAGATTAAGATAAGAGGTGTCTGACTTTACAAGAAATGGGATAGAATCAGGGTATTTCACATCATCACCCAAAGGGAAAAGTGCGTCCTTTTTGAACTTTGTGGTTGTTGTCTTTTTGGTCGCCTTTGTTTCGGCAGATGTTGTGGTTGTGGTGGTGGTCGTCCTCTTTGTTGCCGTTGCGATTATGTCAGGGTCGTAGCCCTCGTCAATGCTTACGTCTGGGTTTTCAAGTGTGCCTGCCGTCACAGAAGTGGTGGTGGTGTAGCCCTCGTAATCCTCATCGTCCTCATCATAATCGTCGCCCATTGTGGCGGTCTTTGTGGTCTCTATAACTCTCTGGGCGGCAGTACCCGTGGTGGTCTCCGTTTCGGAGGAGCTTTCTGGAAGCATTGCCCCACATGACGCAAGCCCGAAAACCGCAGAACAAGCCAGCACAGCCGCAAGCAGTTTTGATCTCATTTTTTTATATCCTCTTTTCAGAATTTACACAATTTTATTTTAAGCCAAGAAGTCTTTCTGCGTTGCCACCGAGAATTTTATCTTTGTTATCCTCGGAAATGTTCAAGCGCAGTATCTTTTCTTTTATAAGGTAGGAACTGTCCCAAGGGCAGTCGCTTGCAAAAAGTATCCTGTCAGCCCCATGCTTTTCAACGATAGCCTGCATAAGCTCGTCAGGACACATACTTGTGAAAGCGGTGTCGAAATAAACTTCACCGTCAACTCCTGCCAAAACGTCACGCACCTGCTCCCACATCATGTTTGCACCAAGATGTGCAAGAATGACCTTGAGCTTAGGGTGCTTTTTTATCATGTTCAGCGCCCTCTCAGGTGTGGAGTGGATAAGGTCAGGGGAAACACAGTCATAGCCCGAATGGAATATAACAGGCAGGTCGGCTCTTTCAATGGCATCATATATCTTGTCCATGCGCTCATCATCTATCATAAAGCCCTGATAATCAGGGTGAAGCTTTATGCCGTGAAGTCCAAGCTTCTTTATGTGGGCTATCTCCTGCTCATAGTCATCAGCGTCAGGGTGTATTCCACCGAAGCTTATAAATCTTCCGCCGTCTTGTTCAGCACACCAATCGTTTATAACTCTCTGCTGAGTAGGCTTTGTTGCCACTGATAACAGCACGCCCTTGTCAATGCCCCATTCGTCAAAACGCTGTATGGTTTCCTCTGCAGTGCCTCTTGTGAAAGGAGTTATTCCACTGCAAGCCTGAAGCTTTTCAACGGCCTTTTCCGCTACCTTTGGATTAAAGGCGTGAACGTGAAAATCAATTACCATTTAAAACATCTCTTTCTGAAAATACTCTTCCATATGATATTATATCACATTTCCCATACTCTTTCAACGAATATCGGCAATTTTCACAGTATTTTCATCTAGGGCTATTCCCAGCTTTTCCACACCTCGGGGCAGAAGCCTACTGTGGCTTTCTTGCCGTTTCTTACGATAGGTGCGGCAAAAAGCTCGGGATAGTCAAGAAGCTTTTCTATCTTTTCCTCGGTGCTTCCAAGATATTTTATGAGCATTGCCTGCTCTCCCTTTGCCTTTGGGTCGATAAGCTTGTCAATATCGCCCACAGCCGCAAGCACTGAGTTAAGCTCGCCCTTGCTAAGCCCCTTTGTAGGCAGGTCAACAGATTGGAACTTTATTCCACACTCTTTGAAATAACGCTCGGCCTTTTTGGTGTCAAAGGATTTTGACTTGCCGAATATCTGTATGTTCATGGAATTATCTCTCCGTTTCTGCATTCAAGAATGATAGTAAAAGGACCGTCATTGAGCAGTGAAACTTTCATGTCTGCACCGAAAACGCCCTTTTCTACCTTGCCTGAAATTTTCTCACCGCAGACCTTGCAGAAGTATTCATAAAGTCTGTTGGCTTCATCAGGCTTGCCTGCATAGATAAATGACGGGCGGTTGCCGTGGTGACAATCTGCATAAAGGGTGAACTGTGAAACGCAAAGAATATCTCCGCCAACATCATTTATAGAAAGATTTGTCTTGTCATTTTCGTCAGCGAAAATGCGAAGCTTTGATATCTTGTCGGCAAGCTTGTCGCAGTCAGCCTCAGTGTCCTCCTGACCTACTCCGAAAAGTATCAGAAAGCCCTTTCCTATCTCGCCTGTGACCTTGCCCTCGACCTCAACTTTTGCACTTGTGACCCTCTGTATTACCGCTCTCATCAGCCCACCTCCACGGTGTAGCTGTAGGTGTAAACAGCTTCAGGTGCAAGCTTGATAGCGTGAGGCTTGTTTTCGATATCCTCAAAAGCGTCGTCCTCGTAAACAGGCACGCTAGTCCAAGGCTCAAGGCAGATAAACTGAGCGTCAGGGTTGCCTGTGGAAGTCCATACTGCAATGCAGTCAGAATGTGGGAATGAAAGCTTTACGAAATCGCCGTCAGACTTTTTCAGGGTGACAGCCTTTGAAGCAGGGTGGTCTTTCATGATAACGTCATAGTCGAAAAGCTCTCTTGTGAGAGTGATAGTCTTTTCACCGTCAAGGATAGTCCTCTCGCCGTTTGGGATAGGCTGAACGATATGCTCGTTTTTCTCGTACTCAACTGTGCATTTGCCACCTTGGATATCGCAGATAAAAGCAGGGTGACCGCCGAGATAGAAGTACATAGCCTTTTCATCAGTGTTTTTTACTGTGTTTGTGACGGTGACTTTTGAACCTTTTATGGAGTAGGTGACTTCAAGCTCGAAGTGATAAGGATACTGAGCAAGTGTCACGTCATTATCTTTTAGGAGAAAGCTTACGGAATTTTTTGTGCTTCCAGCGTATGTAAATTCGCTGTCACGGGCGAAGCCGTGGTTTGCAGCCATGTGATATTCCTGACCGCCTGCCTTGTAGGTGCGGTCTTTAGGGGAGCATATGAACGGGAAGAGGATAGGAGCGTAGCGTTTCCAAGCGTCACCGCATTGCCAGAGATATTCTTTGCCGTCCAGTTTGATAGAGTGAAGCTCAGCACCGAAAGTGTCGGCTGAGATAGAGAGTTTATCATTTTTTATTTCATAAAGCATAGATCAGACCTCCGAGAGAAAAATTTTATACCTTATTATTATAGCACATTGTTTGGGAGATGTCAAAACCAAGTGAGCAGTGAGGTTATGAGGTCGGCTGGATATGGGCGAAAACGTTTGAAAAAACTTAAAAGTCTGTTGAAAATTCTGTTCTGATATCAATATTTTAACAGTTAAATTTTATGACTTTGATACAGAATAACTAAAATATTTTCAATTGTTTGTGTAAGCTGACAAAACTTGTGATGACTATTGACTTTAATTTGGAGATAGTCTATAATAAAATGGTAAGATTATTTAATTGTGCAGTGCTTTTTGTTCACAGCTTCAGACTGCACTGAGGAGAAATGATTATGAATATTAAAGAAGCAAAACAACAGATACTTAATGCAATACAAGCCTATCTCATTAAAGACGAATTTGGCGATTACCGAATTAGCATAGAACATCAGAGACCTGTGTTCCTGCTTGGCGCACCTGGTATCGGTAAGACCGCTATCATGGAGCAGATAGCTCAGGAAACTGGCGTAAACCTTGTTACCTACTCCATGTCCCACCACACAAGAGAGTCTGCCCTCGGTCTGCCTGTTATTGTACATAGAAACTACACCGGTGCTGACGTGCAGATATCCGAGTACACGATGAGTGAGATCGTGGCTACTCTTTATGACACTATCGAAGCCACTGGCATCAAAGAGGGTATTCTCTTCCTCGATGAGATCAACTGCGTTTCCGAGTCCCTTGCTCCTGCAATGCTCCAGTTTTTGCAGTATAAGGTTTTCGGACTTCATCAGGTTCCGGCAGGTTGGGTAGTTGTTACAGCAGGTAACCCGCCTGAGTTCAACAAGTCTGTTTCTGAGTTCGATATCGTTACTCTCGACCGTGTTAAGAGGGTCGAGTGTCAGCCTGATTTCGGCGTTTGGAAAGAATATGCTTACTATGCAGGCGTTCACCCAGCTATCATATCATATCTTGAGCTTCACCCTGACCACTATTATATGGTAGACGCAAGCGATAAGAACAACTACCGCTTTGTTACTGCCCGTGGCTGGGAGGACCTTTCTGAAATGATGCAGCTTTATGAGGAGAGCGGTATCCTTGTTGACCACGCTCTGGCTGCTCAGTATGTACAGAACCCAGAGTTCTCAAAGGGCTTTGCGGAATATTATGACAGATTCAACTACTATCGTGAGAAATATGACGTTGACGCTATCCTCGAGGGCGGCATAACTGCTCAGAACATTGCTGACGCAAGAGCGGCAGGCACTGAGGAAGCTGTGGCTCTTATGAATCTGCTTATGGACGGCATCACATACACAATGAGAAGCTGTATCCAAATGGAGAAGATGATAAGACTTATCCACCCAAGAATGGAAGATATCCTTGTGAAGATAAACAATGGTCTTTCATGCCGTCAGATAATCAGTGAACACATCATGGACTGCAACAAGAGCCTTGACAAGGCGGTAAGAGCAAGAAACATCTCGCCGTCTAACAAGAAGATCCAGCACTGGATACTCCACAATCTGGAAGCTTATCTTGATAAGTGTACCAACGAGGGAAGAGATAACAAAAACCGCTGTACTGTTATTTTGCAGAACTCCTTCAACAATCTGCTCCATGGCGCAAACAACGTTACACAGCAGTCTATGAACGGTCTGAAATATGCTTTTGACTTCCTTGAGAATGCTTATGGCGCTGACAGCAATGTTATGAAGAAGTTTATCGAGGAGCTGAAAATAAATTGCCACACCACAAACTTCATCAAGAAGTACGGCTCAGAGCAGTTCTACAGACTTGCAGGTGAGCCTGTTCAGCAGCCTACCTACAACAATCTCTATGACCTTAATCTTACTGATTGCCTTTTAGAGCAGGAATAAGCATAGATAAAAAATGAATATTTACGGGCGAACGCATTTTGCCATACATTGTAATAGTTGCATTGTAGGGGCGAACAGTGTTCGCCCGTTTTAGCTTTATAGGTAGTTTTCAGATACATATTTGTTAATATAAAAAGCTTGTAATTTGCGAAAAAGTGTGATATAATAACTAAGAGTGTACAAACGAGAATCAGTGAGGTTTTTACTATGGGCAAGATTTATGATTTAGGCATAGACGTAGGTTCGACCACGGTCAAGACGGTAATTCTTGACGATGGCGAGTTTATTTATAACAAATATGAAAGACATTTTTCAAAGGTAAGGGAAACGGTGGCTGAGCAGCTTCGCACTATCAGAGAGCTTTATCCTGAGGACAAGTTCAAGATAGCCATAACAGGCTCGGCAGGTCTTGGCATCGCTGAGGCAAGCGGTATCTCTTTCGTGCAGGAGGTCTTTTCTGCTTTTATCGCTGTAAACAAGAAGTATCCAAAGGCTGACGTTGTGGTTGAGCTTGGCGGTGAGGACGCTAAGATAATCTTCCTCACAGGGGGCGTTGAACAGCGTATGAACGGCTCTTGCGCAGGTGGCACAGGTGCTTTTATCGACCAGATGGCAGGACTTTTGGGCGTTACCCCTGACGAGATGAACGACCTTGCTCTTAAGGCTGAAAAGACTTATCCTATCGCTTCAAGATGCGGTGTTTTCGCAAAGTCTGATATTCAGCCGCTTCTTAATCAGGGCGCGAGAAAAGAGGATATTGCCGCTTCTATCTTTCAGGCTGTTGTTGACCAGACAGTTTCGGGTCTGGCACAGGGCAGAAAGATCGGCGGTCAGGTGCTTTTCCTTGGCGGTCCGCTTACATATCTCAGTGCACTGAGAAAGGCATTCAGAACTACTTTGAACCTTGACGAGGAACACGCTATACTTCCTGAAAATTCTTCCTGCTATATGGCTTTCGGTGCGGCACTTCATGCTGACACTCTTGCTGAGGAAATGACTATAGACGAAGCTCTTGACAAGATAGTGAACGCAAAGGCTACTGACAATATCGTGGTAGGCAAGCCACTGTTTGCAAGCCGTGAGGAATATAATGCTTTCGTGGAAAGACACAAGAAGTCTGACCTTAAATATGAAGACATCAGAACTTACAGGGGCGACGCTTATCTTGGCATAGACGCAGGCTCGACAACCACAAAGCTTGTGCTTATCACACCTGACGGAAAGCTTCTTTATCAGCACTACTGCTCAAACAAGGGTCAGCCGCTGGATATAATCGCTTCAAAGCTTGAGGAGATCTACAGCCTTGCTACTCCTGAGCTTAACATAAAAGCTTCTGCGGTAACAGGCTACGGTGAGGATCTTATAAAGGCAGGTCTGGGCGTTGACTATGGTATAGTTGAAACTGTTGCGCACTATAAGGCGGCGGCTTATTTCTGCCCTGACGTTGATTTTATCATCGACATCGGCGGACAGGATATAAAGTGCTTCAAGATAAAAAACAACGCTATCGACAGCATTATGCTCAACGAGGCTTGTTCATCAGGCTGTGGCTCGTTCATTCAGACTTTTGCAGGTGCAATGGGATATGACATTGCAGAGTTTGCAAGGCTCGGTCTGTTTGCAAAAGCACCTGTGGAGCTTGGCTCAAGATGTACAGTGTTCATGAACTCATCTGTAAAACAGGCGCAAAAGGACGGAGCTTCCGTTGAGGATATCTCTGCAGGACTTTCTTCGTCTATCATCAAGAACGCAGTTTACAAGGTAATAAGAGCCAAGTCTATTGACGAGCTTGGCAAGAACATAGTCGTTCAGGGCGGAACGTTCCTTAACGACGCTGTGCTCAGGTCATTTGAAATGGAGCTTGGCAGAAACGTTATAAGACCTGCCATTGCGGGACTTATGGGTGCGTTCGGCTGTGCGCTTTTCGCAAAAGAAAAATCTCAGGGCAGGGACGGCAAGTCAGGCGTTCTTACAAAGGCTCAGCTTGAAGAATTTGCTTACAATTCAAGAGCCGTTCAGTGCGGTGGCTGTGGTGCGCACTGTAACCTTACTATAATAAGATTTAATGACGGCAGAAGATTTACTTCCGGAAACCGCTGTGAAAAGGGTGCAGGCATAAAGATAACCGACAGAACGGAAAACATGATAGAGTATAAGTATAACAAGATACTCTCTTATGCTGACAACAAGCCTGCAAAGCCTATTGCAAAGGTAGGACTGCCGCTTGCGCTGTCTTATTATGACCTTATGCCGTTTTTCTCAACACTGCTCACAAGCCTTGGCTTTGAGGTGGTGCTGTCTGAGGAGTCAACGAGAGATACATATTACAAGGGTCAGCAAACTATTCCGTCTGATACGGTATGTTATCCTGCAAAGCTTTGTCACGGTCATATAGAGAGCCTCCTTGACAAGGGTGTGGACTTTATATTCTATCCTTGCATGAGCTACAATGCTGACGAGGGTCAGTCGGACAATCACTATAACTGTCCTGTTGTTGCTTATTATCCTGAGCTTCTAAAGGCTAACAATGACAAGCTGAATGATGATAATTTCATCATGCCTTATCTTGACATAAACATCAAAAAGCACGTTGCAAAGGCAATGGCAAGAGCGCTTTCAAAGTATAACATCACTGCAAAGCAGGTGCTTGGAGTGCTTAACAAGGCTTATTCTGAGCAGGTGAGATACCATAGGGATATCGAGGCTAAGGCGCAGGAGATAATCGCTGAGGCAAGGGCGAAGGGTCAGAAAATAATCGTTCTGGCAGGCAGACCTTACCACATCGACCCTGAGATAAACCACGGCATACACAAGCTTATCGCTTCTCTTGGCTTTGCTGTTATTACTGAGGACAGCGTGGCAATGAAGGTGGATACACCTCCACTTGACGTACTTAATCAGTGGACTTATCATTCAAGGCTTTACAGGGCGGCAGAGTATGTATGCGAGAATGATGATATGCAGCTCGTTCAGCTTGTATCCTTCGGCTGTGGTATCGACGCTGTTACAACTGATGAGGTGAGAGCTATACTTGAAGAAAAGGGCAAGCTTTACACTCAGCTAAAGATAGACGAGATAACGAATCTCGGTGCGGCTAAGATAAGACTCAGGTCTTTGGCGGCGGCACTGGAGGAAAAAGAAGCCAGCGCAAATGCTGAGAAGAAAATGGACAAGGAGGCAATGTAATGGCTGAAAAAGAGATAAAACACGCAGGCTCGGACAGAGTAAAAAGGTCTTATTTTGACAAGTCAAGACGTGAGGAATACACTATACTTATACCTGATATGCTTCCTATACACTTCAAGCTTATCATGGCGATATACAAAAAATACGGCTATAACATGGAGCTTTTGCAAAACTGCTCACGAAACGTTATAGACGAGGGACTTAAAAACACACATAATGACGCTTGCTATCCTGCGCTTCTTGTTATCGGACAGTTTATGGACGCTCTCAAAAGCGGCAAGTATGACCTTGAACACACGGCTCTGCTTATGTCGCAGACGGGCGGCGGCTGTCGTGCTTCAAACTATATCCACCTTATAAGAAAGGCGCTGTCAACGCAGTTCCCAGAAGTGCCTGTTCTGTCGCTGAATTTCAGCGGACTTGAAAAGGACGCTTCCATAGATATCACCCTTGCCATTGCAATGAAGCTTATTTATGCGGTACTTTATGGTGATATGCTCATGCTTTTGTACAATCAGTGCAAGCCTTACGAGATAGAGAAAAATTCTACGGACGAGCTTTTGGCAAGGTGGCAGCACAGGCTTGGAAAGCTGTTTGCTACCCCGAGCAGATATATGCACACAAAGAGCATTTACAATGCTATGCTCAAAGACTTTGCGGCGCTTCCCAGAACAAAGGAGAAGAAGCCTAAGGTAGGTATCGTGGGAGAGATATACGTTAAGTATTCACCTCTTGCGAACAATCACCTGAACGATTTTCTGCTGTCTGAGGGCTGTGAGCCTAACGTGCCTGGACTGTTGGACTTCGTGCTTTACTGTGCGTCGGACGCTATCAATGACGAGAAGCTTTATGACAAGAAAACCAGCCGCACTCTTATGTACGGCATTGGTTATGATGTGCTTTACAAGTTCCAGAAGCAGCAGATAAAGGTCATCAACGAGCAGGGCATTTTCCAGCCGCCTCATGATTTTGAACACCTTAGAAAGTGTGCTGATAAGTATATTAGTCAGGGCGTAAAAATGGGCGAGGGCTGGCTCATCACTGCTGAAATGGCGGCTCTTGCAGAAACAGGCACAAAGAACAAAATATGCACTCAGCCGTTCGGCTGTCTGCCTAACCATATTGTTGCAAAGGGTATGTCAAGAACTATCAAGCAGGCTTATCCGGACGCAAACATAGTTGCAATCGACTATGACCCGGGTGCGACAAAGGTCAATCAGGAGAACCGTATCAAGCTTATGCTTGCTAATGCGGTCATGGATTAATAGAGAACCGAAAGATAAAACCCCCTCGGAGCTTGGCTCTGAGGGGGTTATTGTTTGTTCTTTTACACATAGTTAGGGGAGTTGGTTTGTTGCTTCGACGGGCGAACGCTGTTTGAACCTACACAAGTGGCGTATTTAAGCGGTTTGCGTGGCCGATATAATAATTCTAGTAGGCATATGACGTCTGTTCGGGTTCAACAAAGCTTAGGGATTTAAGCTTCTCTGTGACGTTGTCCACTTCGGCATTTGTTACTTCGAAAGAGACGTCGATAAAGTCAAGGTTAGTGTGGTCATCTTTTGAGGTATAAACATCTATTGCTACACCTACAGAATTTGGCGAAATCTCATGCGGCTTGAAGTGGTCGATATAGTCAGCAAAACTCTTTTTGCGGGTATCAAGTGCTTTATTGTATATATATATTATCTGCATGGCTTCGTCTTTTGAGAGTGTGTCGGAAAGATAGTGGAACGTTACGCCGTCGCTTGTTGAATTCATTACACACACACGGTTAGCGTCGCTGAGTCTTGATCCATTTATCTTGCCTGTGAAGCCGTCACAGAAGTATGCGAGAATGTTCACGCCGAATATGACAATCATATACACTGCGAAAATGCCTACCCATTTTACAAAGCGGACTATTGTGAGCTTTCTGTTTGAGGAGAGTATCCGCACAAGGAGATAGCTCAAGAAAAGCGATGGGAGAAGTATCAGATTGCTTGTGTCGGAGAGGACGTAGGTCGTGACAGTGACTACGGCTAGGATAAGGATAATCTCACGGTAGGCGCTGAATACGAATGGCTTGCCTGTGTCTTTGCCGTCACGTTTTTTGTAGAGAAAGTACAGCAGTGTGATGAGCAGTGCTGAGAAAATGGTGCTTCCAATAAGAAGAAGCAGGAGATTTGTGGAGTAGCCGAGGTCCATAAGCTTTGCTGGGAGAGCGCTCCATACAGGGCAGTAGTTAAAGAAGTTTTCCAGGTCATATAGATACTGTACGGTGTATGGGTTAATGGTGGAGTAGTGTATGCAAGCAGGGAGAGCAACCTCGCAGGCTGTTATTATCACCGCTGTGTAGAGCATTTCTGCAAGCCTGCCGCAGCATATCATGCACAAAAGCACCGCAAGTATCACAAAAAGGCTTGTGGAAAGCTGTAAGAACATAAATACGGCGGAATATCTTGCCAACATGTTCAGTGTGATATCCGTTGTGAGGAGTATGGCGATAAACTGAATGATGTTCCAGAATATGACCGGCAGGATATGCAGTTTCAGCAGGGTGAGAAGCTTTGAGAAGAAGCGTTCTTTTGAACTGCTTGGAAGAGAGTACACAAGGTCTGCGTGAGGCTTGCTGTAAAGTTCATGGAAAAGTATGAAAACTGTGAATATTCCGCAAATCGCTATCGCCGCATTGCCAACGTATGCAAGGTCAGAACCCTCATAATGGTTTGTTGCACTTTCGCTGTAGTAGGTGATAAACTTTCGCATTGACATCTGCATTATAAAGTTCATGAACAGCACAAGGTTTGTGATGATGAAAAGCAGTTTGTTTACTCTGAAGTCACGGCGTGAGGTCTTTATTATTCTATTCTTCACTGACAGCATATCCACGCACCTCCATTTCGTAAATGAAAATCTCTTCAAGTGTGAGAGGGACAAGCTCCAGAACGGCAGGGGAGAGAGCAGAAAGCTTGGCGGTGATATCCGCCTTGTCGCCCTTTGTTATCACTGTGGAAACTCTGCCCAAGGTCTTGAAGCTCAGGACTTCGACGCCTGCGTTTTCTATGGCGGAGCGGTCAAGCTCGCCCTCAGGCAAGGCTATCTGCACCTTTTCAAAGCCCTCTCTTACATCATCGATATCCTTGGCGAAAATGACCTCGCCTTTGTGCAGGAGCATTGCTTTGTCGCAAAGCTCGCCTATCTCGGTGATGTTGTGGGAGGACACCACAAGGGTCGCACCACGGTCGAAAATATCGTCAACTATCATTGTACGGATAAGCTTTCGCATGGCAGGGTCAAGGCCGTCAAAAGCCTCGTCAAGGAGGATATACTTTGTTCGGCAGGCAAGTGCAGCCGCAACGATAGCCTGCCTTTTCATGCCCTTTGAAAACTGTGACAGCGGTTTCTTCCGTGGCAGGTCAAGCTTTGTCACAAGCTCGTCAAAGACCTCTTCATCGAAGCGTGGGTAGGTGAGCTTAAAAAAGCCTTTAAGGTCGTTTACTGACAGCCTTGAAAACTGCACAGTTTCGTCGCTGACAAAAAAGATGTTTTCTTTCGCCTGCGGCTGGTCATAGACGGCTTTTCCGTCTATTGTGACGCTTCCGCTGTCGGGACGGTATATTCCGCTTATGACACGCAAAAGCGTGGATTTTCCTGCACCGTTTGAGCCTACAAAGCCGTATATGCAGCCCTCGGGGATATCCAGGGTGACGGCTTTCAGTGCCTCGTGATCTTCGTCTGCGTTTTTGAATGTAAGTGACAGGTCTTTTATTTCTATCATTCTTTGTCACTCCTTTCTTTCTGTTCCTCCGCCAGTTCTTCAAGGACGGAGGTAAGCGATCCAAGGCTTATGCCTGCCTGCATTGCGGCGGCGGCATGGAGCTTAAATTCTTCCAGCAATTTTTTCTCTATAGAGCCTTTCTGCTTTGCCACAAAGCAGCCTTTTCCTGCCACAGAATTAATAAATCCATCTTTCTCAAGCTCATCATACGCCCTCTTTGTTGTGATCACACTGATTCTTAAATCCTTCGCAAGTCCACGAATCGATGGAAGCATTTGTCCAGCTTCAAATTCTTCTGTAATGATCAGATTCTTGATCTGTTCATAAATCTGTTCATAGATTGGCTGATTCTTGGCATTGCTGATTATGATTTTCACTTAATTCTCTCCTTTCTTTGTTTTACTGTATATATGCAGTATATACAGTTTGATTTGTAATTGTCAAGATAAAAGAAATAATCACAAGCAGTAATTTTTTATT
>OGUL01002286.1_pt1 | contig 13446 bp, 10 predicted proteins | sample 1553651 | NCBI WGS metagenome assembly OGUL01 (sample SAMEA2580048, study PRJEB22360) | human gut metagenome | biome: human gut; feature: human-associated habitat; material: faeces | place: Denmark | collected 2008/2010
ATACTAAAGAAATGCTTGAAGAATTACGATACAGTATTTGCACAAAATTATGATTCTGCTTTTCTATTCTATCCATTCACACAGCCACATGGAAGTAGCAAAGCAGGATTAGCTTTATTTTCCAGATATCCGATCAAAGATTCACTAAGAAGAAGTCTTCCGATTTCAACATCATACAATAAATTTTTTGATTTAGATCGTTGCTACAGTATTTCAAGAATTCCAGTGGATAATGGGAAATACCTCGTGATCTTTCAGCTTCATATGTCAGCCTACGGAAACAGTGATAAGATCAGAAAAGGACAGATCCGTATGCTTTCAGCGGATATGAAAAAAGAATACGAAGCAGGAAATTATGTATTATGTGGCGGGGATTTTAACCATGACCTCAAGGCTGCAGAAGATGACGATTCTACCGATAGAGAATCCTGGGCATATCCATTCCCAAGAAATATGCTTCCAGAACATTTTTCTTTCTGTATGGATCAACTGCCAAAGAAAGAAAATCTGTGGAATAGTTCACGAAATGCAGATATGAAATACATACCAGGAAAGACTTACACTGTTACATTGGATGGATTTATTATCTCAGATAATGTAAAATGTGATATGTATAAGAATATTAATACGGGATATTCATATTCAGATCATGACCCGGTATATGTGAAGTTTGAATTGAATAAGGAGAGTGTGTTGAACAAATTTAAATTGAAAAATTAGAGATTTCTGTCGACTTGTGATAGTACAAAAAATATAGGGGATCGCCAGAAGGTGGAAATATCTAAAATAGGAGGCGTTGTGGAAATATATGATTAAGGACAAGAAAAATATGAAGAAACGATGGAAAAGAATCATATCCAATATGATTGCAATAGCACTAGTGATCATATCAAGTATTCCAACAATTTCAATTCCAGTAAAAGCGGAAGCATCTGTTGATGGAAAATTGATCACAGTAGGTGGGAAAACGGTAACAAAAAATATGAAAATTGATGATGTTAAGAAAATGTTTGGTGAACCAAAATTAACGACACCATCATATTGGGATGGATATGCTTATACATTTTACGGAAAAGATTATAGTGATTATTTATATTTAGAAACTGATTCTGATGGGAAGATTGTATGTTATGGAAGCGTAAGTCCTGGGTTCGAAACGAATAAATACAGTTATGGAGAGAAAGTTAATCCTTATGCTCGGGCAGGTTGTGAGGCGAAAGACGATGATGGCAAGTTATATGCTGTGATATATTACACAAAATTTCATTTGGATGCATATAAGAGATTTACAGAAAATTTAACAGAAAATAATAGAAATCTTTGCAAACATGCAGTGGAAATGTGGAATGCTATTTCTTATTTATATGGATATAAAACTGCAACATATTTTGATGAAAAATTGTTTAATATAGGTGCACAGCTGGCAGATAATCATAGCGATCTATATGATTATTGTAAGAGCACAAATCAAAGTTCTTGTTATCAGTTAATGACTGGAAGAAAAGCCACATTTCTGGAATATTTTTACCCTAATCCATTGGAATTTGCGGAAAATGCTAGAAATTACGAGTGCCCAAAAGGAAATGCAATAGGCTTTATGTATTATCCAACAGGAGAAGAAAATGATGATTATTGGATTATGGAGGGGTTTGTAAATAAAGAATTATTGGCAGATTGGAAGTCTGTTGCATATACAGAAAGAGAAAAAGAGTTATTGGAAAATTCCAGAAAATATTATACAAACTCAGTAAACACAGTTAATTCTATGAAATCATATTATGAGATTAAACCTTCTTACGATTCAATTAAGAATATAGAAGGTGGAAAGTTAAGTAAAGAAGTTGCAAAAGGAGCAGTTGATTATTTAAATGCAATTCGTGTGGGAGCTGGACTAAATCCATTGGAATATTCAGAACAATTGTCTATGGATGCACAGTGCAAATCTACGTACACGGTATATTTGGCAAAAAATAATATAAAAAATTCATCACCTCATAATCCACCAAAGGTAGAGGGATTAAGCGATGAATATTATTCAAAATGTCAAAGTGGCAATGGAGAAAATTTATACTCATGTGGAATAATAAGTACGAGTATCATAGACAGTATTAGTAGTGCATTAGATGATAGTCAAGGGACAGGACAATATTATAATAGAGGTCATAGATATAATCTGTTAAATCCTGAATGGAAATATATTGGAGTAGGAAATACGTTGCAACAAGCATGTCATAAATTGTCAGGAACGCAGAGTTCTAATGTAGATGTTGTTGCATGGCCACCAAAAGGAATTACTATTTCAGAAAGTGGATTTTCGCCATCAGGAATGTGGACATGTCAGTTTTATAATAAGTTAAAACCGACAGCTGATACTACAATAACGATTGAATGTCTCAATAGCAATAAGAAATGGAAGATTGATCCGAATAATCTTTTAGAAAATCAAGCTTATAATTATGAAAGAAGTGGGGATCTTATTTCCTATAGCGATGATTCTATTGTTTTTAAAATAGGAGGAGTTTATCAAATAACATATGATCATCTTACAGATGCAAATGGGAATGAAACAAGTTATTCTTATAGAACAGTGTATGAAAAAGCTTATATTGGATCAGAAGAGGAGAAAGTACCACAATCTATAAAATTAGATAAAACATCAGAAAAAGTTTTGCTTGGTACAACGAGTAAGTTGATTGCCAAAGTAAGCCCGGATAATATAAAGAATAAAAGAATTTATTTTGCAAGTAATAACAAAGAAGTGGCTACTGTAAATGAATGTGGTGAGATTACAGCCCATTCGTTAGGAACAGCTGATATAACAGCTACAAGTGAAAATGGAAATATAACAGCTACATGCAAAATAATAGTAGTAAAAACTTTAGATCAGACAGATGATCAGCCAGAAAAGGAACCAGAAAAGGAACCAACTGGAGCAATAACAAATGGAAATGTTAATAATAGTAATAACAAGTCTGATTTATCACAAGGACATAAAACAAATAACAGCAAAAAAGAAAATATAACCATTAGTAAAGCAAAAATTAAAAGTGCGAAAAAGAAAAAATCCTCAAAGTCCTTAACAATAATATTATCAAAAGCAGTACCTAAGGTAACTGGTTATCAAATAAAAATATATTCATCCAAAAAGAAAGCTAAGAAGAATAAGGGTGCTATTTGGACAAAGGTTGTACAGACAAATTCCAAGAAAATAGTTATTAAAAATAAAAAATTAAAAAACAAAAAAACACTTTATATTCGGATACGTGCTTATAAGAGAATCAATAGAAAGAATAAATATAGTACGTGGTCAGAGATTAAGAAAGTAATTGTTAATTAGTAATGATTTCAGTGAATCATTACGAGTGTTGCTTCTTTCAAGCTAAAATAAAGACAGAAAATAATAACTCATGCGATGGAATATTTAATGTACACGGACATTCCGGTAATTAAGATTGCGATGAATAATGGATTTGCTTCAGTTGCAGCATTTAATAAATTATTTAAAGAAACATATCAAGAAACACCATCTGCATATCGAAAGAAAAAGAAAGAAACAGTAGACAATCAGGAAAGTATGTTGGAGAATTATATATTGCAATAAGGGTGAAAATAATAAAATCCCTCATGTATGATATTAATAAGAAGTTTCATATATCATACATGGGGGATTTTTAATGTGTATTGCTTTTAAGATATTTCTATGCTTTAAAATTTAGAAACAATTTTTGATGATATCTTCGTCAAGACCATTTTTACAAGTGATATTTCCTATCACAAAATATAAGATTCCACCAGCAAGAAGTCCCCATACAACAGCATTGATTCCAGCAATCTGCACGTTATAATAACAAAATACATAAGTGATCGCAGCACCGAGAGAACTAAAGACTGCTGCTTGTTTTGTTCCTTTCTTCCAGAACAATCCTCCGACCAAAGGCCAGAAAAAACTGCATTCCAGACCACCTAAGGCAAATAGATTCAGAAAGAAAATGATATCAGGTGGATTGATCGTAAGTAAGATAACGATCACACCAAATGCGAACGTAACGAGCGTGCTCATTTTCCCAACATTTTTGTTATAAGACTGAATTTTCACAGGATCATCTTTGACAACATAGTTACGCCATAGATCTTTCACGATCGCTGCAGAAGCAAGAATCAAAAGAGAATCAGCGGTAGACATAACAGCAGCCATAGGAGCAGCTAGGAAAGTTCCTGCAAGTCCGACGGGCATGATCTTCTGAACGATGTATGGGATAAAGTAATCAGACGTCGGAAGGTTCTTAGTATCTACCAGTGCACCGGCCCATGTACCAGCCATATGCATACCAACGATGATAAAACTGCAGGTAACAGCACCGATCCACATCGCAGAATGAAGACTCTTTGTATTTTTAAATCCCATAGAACGAACGGCTGTCTGAGGAAGTCCAAGTGTACCAAATCCTACAAGAATCCAGAAACTAAGTAGCGTACCGGGACTGTACTTTGAAAATAGATCATCATATACTCCAGGCAGATTCTGTGCCAGTCCGGTATCAATACCAGCAAGTCCGCCGCCAGCTTTTAATACAAAGAATAAAAGTAAAAATGTACCGACACACATGATAATTCCCTGAATCGTATCTGTGATCGCAACAGCACTGAAACCACCAAAAGATGTATAAATGATAACAACTGCTCCAAAGATCAATAAAGAAACAACATGATCAAGTCCAGTGATAGAAGAGATCAAAGTTGCTCCGCCAGTAAATTGTCCAATCATCTGTGCCATGAAGAAGGCAACCATAAGTAAGCTGGTTACAATAACTAAAACATCACTTTTATAACGAGCCTTTAAATAACCTACAACAGTAACGGCACCAGTTCTTCTGGAAACTAAAGCAAGTTTGTTACCAAGGACACCTAGTACCAGAAATGTGATCGGAACTTGAACTGTAGCGATCCATGCCTGTGCATATCCATAAGTAAGACCAGCAGCTCCTGGACCAGAAATAAAGGAACTTACAGAAGTATAAGTTGCCATGGTTGTCATTGCCAGAAGAAGTCCGTTCATATTTCTTCCACCGATGAAGAATTTTTTCTCGGAGGATGTATGCTGTTTTTTATTCTGACGGTTACTGAAAATGATACCGATCGCAGCATTTAAGGCAAGGTAAACAATAAAAATTGCAAGAATGATTTTCTGATTTGCTGACATTTATTCTTCTCCCTCCTCTTCATCGTCATATTCAAAATTAATAAATACATGTTTTAATAGGTACCAGACACCGATCAAAGAAAGTATGATCGTTCCGAATGTTGACACACTAAACCATGCGGGCATACCTAGAAAATAAAGACCAGTACCATTTAACAAAAACGCACTGGCAATATGCCAAGCACAGCAGATCAATACAACGATCAATGTTCCACGGATCTCACGCATACACTGTTCATGTTTCTCCTGTCTTGTTAATTTTTTCATATTATATGATCTCCTTTAATAAAAGGTCAGATTCGCAAAGGATATCTGCCAAAAGTATTATCTTACAAATATGGAAGAAAATCAATTATTCTTAACATTTTAAAGAGATAAGATCAAAAAGAATGTTATAAAATAGTTTGAATAACATATTCATCTTTGGTATAATAAATCATATCAGTATGCAGAAATACAGGAGGCTTTTACTATGGAGAATAAAAGTAGTTACCAGATAAGCGAGCAGGGAGTGCTCGGGGAAGTGAAAATTGCAGATGATGTGATTGCAGTGATCGCAGGAATCGCAGCAACTGAAGTGACAGGAGTTGCCAGAATGTGTGGGAATATCACGAATGAACTGGTAAGTAAACTTGGAGTGAATAATCTGTCCAAGGGAGTCAAAGTTGTCGTAGAGAATCATCATGTAAGAGTCAATCTTGCATTAGAACTTGACTATGGAGTTAGTATTCCAGAGATTTCTAAGAAAGTTCAAGATCGTGTGAAAGCAGCAATCGAGAACATGACAGGATTAAAGGTCAGAGAAGTTAACGTCCGTGTCACAGGCGTTGCAGCAGAAGAAGAGTAAGAAAGAATATAAAGCAAAGTCAGACGGGACTGATCACAGTTCCGTCTTTGTATCGCAGAAAGGAACCCTAATGAAAAGAAGTGAGGTAAGAGAACATATTTTCAGAATTTTATTTTGTGTAGAATTTTGTGAGAAAGAAGAATTTGAAGATCAGGTTGAATTATATTTTCATGGACATGAAAATATCAATGAGAAGACACAGAAAGAAATTACAGAGAAAACAGAGAATCTGATCGAACATTTAGATGAAATCGATGAACAGATTTCTGCACATACGAATGCATGGAATTTAGAGAGACTTGGAAAAGCTGAATTATCTATTTTAAGACTTGCAACCTATGAAATCTTATTAGATGAACAGGTGCCAAGAAAAGTAGCGATCAATGAGGCAGTAGAACTTGCAAAGAAATACTGCAATGAAAAGGCAGCACCATTTATCAATGGTGTCTTAAGTAAGATTGGACAGGATATGGATGAAGAGTAAAGTTTTTTCTGTAACACAGATTAATACTTATATCAAACGAATGTTTCAAAGTGATTATGCCTTAAGGAGGATTTCAATCAAGGGACAGGTGTCAAACTGTAAGTATCATTCTTCTGGGCATATTTATTTTTCATTGAAAGATGAAGAAAGCCAGATTTCTTGTGTGATGTTTGCGAGTGCAAGATATAATGGATTGCAGTTTGAATTAGAAGATGGACAGGAAGTCATTGTGGATGGAAATGTCAGTGTCTATGAGCGTGGCGGAAGTTATCAGCTATATGCACAGGAGATTCGTTTAAATGGAATCGGAGAATTATATGTTGCATATGAGATGTTAAAACAGAAGCTTTATGAAGAAGGATTGTTTGACCACGAGATCAAGAAGCCGATTCCAAAGAATCCAAAGAAGATCGGTGTGGTAACGGCAAGAACAGGAGCAGCAATTCATGATATCATTAGTACAGCAAAGCGCAGGAATCCGTATGTACAGTTAGTATTATATCCTGCTAAAGTACAGGGAGAAGGTGCATCTGATACGATCGTATCTGGAATTCGCACTCTGGACCAGTATGGAGTTGATACCATTATCATCGGAAGAGGTGGTGGCTCGATCGAGGACTTGTGGGCATTTAATGAAGAGAATGTCGCAAGAGCGATCTACGAAGCAAAGACACCGATCATTTCTGGAACAGGGCATGAGGTGGATACTACCATTGCGGATTATGCGGCAGATCTTCGCGCGGCAACACCGACAGCAGCCTGTGAACTTGCAGTTCCAGATATCACAGAAGTGATGGAAGGAATCGCAAACAGAGAATATACAATGGCTGCGTTGTTAAAACAGATCATCCGGCGTTATCAGATGAAATTGCAGAAGTATCAGATCACCATTGCAAATTACGATCCACGATTTCAACTTCAGGAACAGAAGATGCGTTTGTCAGAATTAGAAGAACAGATTCAGCAAGTGATGAAGAATAAGATGACAGGGTATAAGCACAAACTGGAATTGTACGCAAAAGAACTTCATGGGTTATCACCAACAGCGAAATTGATCAATGGATTTGGATATTTAGAAGATCAGAATGGTGAGCCAGTTACAAGCGTTCACAAAGTGAAAGAGGGAGATCAGATTTCCTTAACGATTTCAGATGGAACGATCCTTGCAATGGCAAAACAGATCAGAACAATGGATGAAAAAGGGAAGTAAGAAAGAGGAAGTTTATTATGGCAAAGAAGAAATTTGATATTGATCAGGGTTTTCATCAGTTAGATGAAATTCTTACAAAGCTTTCCAGTGAAGAAATCAAACTTCCAGAGGCTGTCAAACTATATACTGAAGGAGTAAATCTTGTGAAACAGTGTAAGGATTCTCTGGATAAAGTAGAAAAAGAATTGATCGTATTAGAAGAGAATGGGGAAGAACATGAACTTTAAGGATGAGATGAAACAAAAGGTTGCACAGATCGAAATTATTTTAGATGAATATCTGCCAGCACAGGAAGGGTTACAAAAAACAGTTTTAACTGCAATGAACACAACCGTTAAGGCGGGAGGAAAGCGTCTTCGTCCAATGCTGATCAACGAGACATATCAGATGTTTGGCGGAAAGGGAGATATTGTAAAGCCATTTATGGCAGCGATTGAAATGATCCATACGTATTCTCTGATTCATGATGATCTTCCAGCACTTGACAATGATGATTACAGAAGAGGTCAGAAAACATGTCATATCGTTTATGGAGAAGATATGGCGATCCTTGCAGGAGATGCACTTCTTAATTATGCGTATGAAGTTGCAACGAAAGCATTTGATCTTGCGGAGAAAGACCAGATCATGAATGTAGTTGAAGCGATCAAGATTCTCGCCAGCAAACCTGGAATCTATGGAATGATCGGTGGGCAGGTTGCAGATGTTGAACTGGAAGGTACACCGCTTAGTATGGAGCAGATTTTATTTATTCATAAGAATAAGACGTCTGCATTGATCGAAGCATGTATGATGATCGGAGCAGTTCTTGCAGGAGCATCCAAAGAAGATGTTCTGAAGATGGAAGAATGTGGAGAATATATCGGACTTGCGTTTCAGATTCAAGACGATATTCTGGATCTTACAGGAGATGAAGAAGAGATTGGGAAACCAGTTGGAAGTGATGAAAAGAATCACAAAACAACTTATGTGACATTAAAAGGATTAGAACGTTCACAAAGAGATGTAGAAGATATTTCAAAGAAAGCAATTGATATTTTAGAAAAATATGATAAGGGAGATTGTTATCTTACAAATCTTACAAGATTTTTGATCCATCGAACACACTAAGGCAGAGAGGAAGAGGGAGCATTATGCTAGAGTATATTAATGATCCGAATGATATTAAACAGATTCAGCCAGAGGACTATAAACTTCTGGCGAAAGATATACGTCGTTTTCTATTAAGAAATGTCAGTCGCACAGGGGGGCATCTGGCATCGAATCTTGGAATTGTAGAACTAACGATGGCGCTGCATCTTGTTTTGGATTTTCCAAAAGACCAGCTGATCTTTGATGTAGGACATCAGTCTTATGTGCACAAGATCTTAACAGGAAGAAAGAATGGATTTGAGAATCTGAGGCAATTTCATGGGATGAGTGGATTCCCGAAGAGAAAAGAAAGCGATTGTGATGCGTTTCACAGTGGACACAGCTCCATGTCGTTATCAGCAGCGCTTGGGATGGTTACAGCAAGAGATATCAATCATACGGATGAGACGATTGTTGCGGTAATCGGAGATGGTGCGTTGTCTGGCGGAATGGCATATGAAGCATTAAATAATATGGCAAGACTACGCAAGGAGAAGAAGAATCTGATCATTATCCTGAACGATAACAAGATGTCTATTGCGGAGAATGTCGGTGGAATGTCTGCGTATTTGAATAAAGTACGAACAAGAAAAGAATATGTGGAATTTAAAGGAAATGTGGAACAATCCTTATTAAGAATTCCGGGAATCGGGAAGGAATTAACAACAATTCTTAAGAAATCAAAAGATTCGATCAAACAATTATTTGTTCCGGGAATGTATTTTGAAGATATGGGGATCACGTATATTGGACCTATTGACGGGCATAATGTTCCCTTGATGGTAGACACGTTAAATAGAGCGAAACAATTAGATGAGCCGATCATTATTCACGTGGTAACGAAGAAAGGAAAAGGATATCGTCCTGCGGAGCAGAATCCGGCCAAATTTCACGGAATCAGTCCATTTTCCTTAAAGACAGGGGAAGTTTTAAAGAAATCGGACAATCCATCGAACACAGCGGTATTTTCAGATACACTGATCAAAGAGGCGAAGAAAGATAAGAAGATTGTTGCGGTAACTGCCGCAATGCCGGATGGAACAGGTCTTGGAAAGTTTAAAAATCATTTTCCAGATCGTTTCTTTGATGTAGGGATTGCCGAACAACATGCAGTTACATTTTGTGCCGGAATGGCATCAAGAGGTCTAAAGCCTGTATTTGCAGTGTATTCAACATTTCTACAAAGAGGTTTTGATCAGATCTTACATGATGTGGCAATCGGGAATTATCCAGTTATATTTGGATTGGACCGCTCAGGACTTGTTGGAGCGGATGGAGAAACTCATCAAGGTATTTTTGATATTCCGTATTTATCTATCATCCCAAATATGACGGTGATGGCTCCGATCAACGGAAGGGAATTATCTGAAATGCTAAAACATACGCTCCATCATGCAAAAGGACCAACCGCGATCAAATATTCCAGAGGAGAAGCAAGCTCTTTGTATGAAGATCAATTTGAAGAGTTACACTATGGAAAAGGCCAGATACTTAAAGAAGGAAAGGAAGCTGTGATCATTGCAGTTGGAAATATCTTTGAAGAGGCAGATAAGGCGGAAAAGATTCTTAAAGAAGAAGGATATGAGATTGGTTTAGTTAATCCAAGATATATCAAACCATTTGATCAGGAGTTGATCATGAAACTGTCACAGACCTATGATAAGATCATGATCGCAGAAGAAGGCGTATTAAACGGTGGATTTGGAATGATGGTGAATGAATTTCTGAGTGAGCATGATTACAAAGGTGAAGTCAGATGCCTTGGAATAGATGACCAGTTTGTGGAACATGGTTCTGTAAGTGAGTTAAGAAGAATGTTGAAGATTGATGGAGAAAGTATTGCAGACTCCATCAGACAATGGATGAAGGAATAGAAAAATGAAGAAAGAACGTTTAGATGTACTGCTTGTCAAGAAAGGGCTTGCGTCTTCCAGAGAAAAAGCAAAAGCGATCATTATGTCAGGAATCGTTTTTGTAGATGGACAGAGAGAGGATAAAGCAGGATCAACTTTTGATGAAAAGCAGGAGATCATTGTAAAGGGAAAAACTTTAAAATATGTCAGTCGAGGTGGATTAAAGCTTGAGAAGGCTATGAAGAACTTTGATATTGTATTAAAAGACAAAGTCTGCATGGATGTTGGAGCATCTACAGGTGGATTTACAGACTGTATGTTGCAAAATGGTGCAGTGAAAGTATATTCAGTTGATGTCGGGCATGGACAGTTGGACTGGAAACTAAGAAACGATGAGAGAGTTGTTTGTATGGAACGTACGAATATGCGTTATATGACGGAAGACGATATCGATGAAAAGGCATCGTTTGTATCTATTGATGTTTCTTTTATTTCATTGACCAAGATTCTTCCAGCGGTATATCGAATTTTGAATACGGGAGGAGAAGTTGTTGCACTGATCAAACCGCAGTTTGAAGCAGGAAGAGAAAAAGTTGGAAAGAAAGGTGTTGTACGAGATCCAAAAGTTCATGAAGAAGTCATTGAGAAGATCTGTGATTTCGCATCTACGAACGGGTTTGAATTATTACACCTTGATTATTCTCCGATCAAAGGTCCAGAGGGAAATATCGAGTATTTATTACATATGAGAAAAACAGAGACAATGGAGAATGGACATACAATGACAGATCAGATCAAGGAAGTGGTGGATGCATCACATGCGGATCTGGCAAAGAATAAGGAATAACATGAAGAATTTTTTGATTTTAACGAACGAGAAAAAAGATCCAGGACTGCGTATTTCCAAAAAGATCCAGGATTATATTGAAAAACAAGGTGGAATCAGCCAGAGAATGTGTGATTTTACAAGACATGTTCAAAAAGATATGAACTGCATCACAAAAGACACAGAGTGTGTGATCGTTTTAGGTGGAGATGGGACGATGCTTCATGCGGCAAGATTGATCGTAGATCATGATATTCCGATGGTTGGAGTAAATCTCGGTACCTTAGGATTCTTAACAGAGATTGAGTTATCTAAACTTTATGACGGATTGGACGGATTGTTAAATGATACTTTCCAGATCGAGGAGAGAATGATGTTAGATGGGCGCGTGATCCATGCGGATCATGAGACAGATCATCTTCCAGCACTCAATGACGTCGTGATCGCAAGAAGTGGTTTTTCAAGAATCATCTCGTTTCGTATTATGGTCAATGGCAAATTGTTAGATGTATATGAAGCAGATGGGATTATTGTTTCGACGCCGACAGGATCTACAGGATATAATTTATCAGCAGGTGGGCCGGTAGTGAATCCAAAAGCAAATGTTATTTTGATCACTCCGATCTGTCCACATTCGCTGCAGTCAAACAGTCTTGTTCTTTCTCCAGAAGATGAGATTGATATTTATATTGAGAACGTGAGAGAATCTCAGTTAGAGGAAGCCTACGTTACCTTTGACGGTCAGGTTGCGAGAAAACTTCAGCCAGGAGATGTTCTTCAGGTGCGTAAATCAAAGAAGATCGCAAGGATCATTAAAGTGAAAGGAGACAGCTTTTACAGAATCCTTCGAATCAAAGTTGGAGGTCAGAATGAAGAAAAATAGGCAGGAAGCGATCATTGAATTGATTCAGCAATATCCAATTGAGACACAGGAAGAGTTGCTGTCAAGATTAAATCAGATTGGCTTTAAGACAACGCAGGCAACGATTTCAAGAGATATCAGAGAACTGGCATTGATCAAGAAACCGGATGCAGATGGGAAGCAGATTTATTGTCTGATCGATCAGGAAGATGAGACTTCAAGAAAGTATCAGAGGATATTAGCAGAAGCGATCATTTCCATGGAACTAGCAGAGAATATGCTGGTTGTAAAAACCGTATCGGGAATGGCAATGGCGTCTGCTGCTGCACTTGATTCTTTAAACATCATTGGAATGGTTGGTACGATCGCGGGAGATGATACGATCATGTGTGTTATGAAAGATAAGAATATTGGAAGAACTGCAATTGCTGAGATCGATCATATGATCAAAAAATTAAAAGAATAAATATACAGAGAGGAAATCTATGCTTCAGAATTTACATGTAAAGAATCTTGCGTTGATCGATGAAGTAGAAATTACATTTGATGAACATTTGAATATACTGACTGGAGAAACCGGTGCAGGAAAATCTGTCTTGATAGGTTCTATAGAAAGTGCGCTTGGGAAAAAAATATCAAAAGATATGATCCGACCGGGAGCAAAAGAAGCAGTTATTGAACTGCTTTTTTGGATTGAAGATCAAAAGCTGATCAAAGAAATCGAAGCTCTGGATCTGGAAGTAGAAGACGGTCAGATCTTCATCAAACGTGTGATCAACGAGAAGAGAAGTATTAATAAGATTAATGATAGTACGGTGACACTTAATACGCTAAGAGAAGTTTCCAGACGTTTATTTGATCTGCATGGTCAGCAAGAACATCAAGTACTGTTAAAAGAGAAAAATCATTTAAGTATGATGGATCATTTTTTACCTGAAAATGCAAGATATTCCTTAGAACAGTGCAAAAATCTTGCAGGAGAATATCACGAGATTTCAACAAAGATAAAAGAAATATCAATAGACGACCAGCA
>OGUL01002313.1_pt1 | contig 13303 bp, 6 predicted proteins | sample 1553651 | NCBI WGS metagenome assembly OGUL01 (sample SAMEA2580048, study PRJEB22360) | human gut metagenome | biome: human gut; feature: human-associated habitat; material: faeces | place: Denmark | collected 2008/2010
ATGCCGAGCATCCGTTTGCGGAACGCTGCGAGTTCCGCGCTTCCGGACGGAGGGACGTCGCCCTCTTCGGTGGTGAAATAGACGGCGTCGCAGCGGCCGTCGAATCCGGAAAGGTCGGTCAGCGAAACGCTGACCGGACCTTTCCGGACGGAGACCTTTCCGGCGCACTGCCACATCCACTCGCTGCCCGTGCAGCCGAGCGTCGCGGACAGTTTCCGGCTGCCGACCCGGAGGGCGAACTTTCCGGGACCTTCCCCGTCGTACCAGGGGGCGACCCAGTTGAACGTCCGGACGTAGACCCGGTAGGTTCCCGTTTCCGGGAATTCGACCGTCGTCACGGCGTCCGCCACGGGTTTGCCCATGCCGTGCGCGATGAGGTAGGGCGAACCCATCTGGTCCATGAACTGCTGGTCCACGGCCCACCCGCCCTTGTCGCGGAAACTCTCGGCCTCGACCAGGACGCCGCTCCCGAAGGAGGCGGTGACGGACAGCAGCAGCGCTGCGGAAAGCAATGCAACCCTCTTCATGGTTTTTCAGGCGTTAGTTGATCTGTACTTCGTGCAGTTTCACCCAGCCTTCGGCCGTTTTTTCGTTGTTCACGGCGAGCTGGATGGCAGGCCGGTTCTCCTTCGTCGTGTCAACGATGGCGATGCCCCACGTGTATTTCCCCGCGGGAAGATCGACGGCCGGCGTTTCGAAGGTGTAGGAGAAGGGCTTGCTCTCGACCCAGGTCGAAGGCTCGCAGTCCTTGTCGACGAAGACCTTCTGCGCCTTGTCCGAAGCGTCGATCAAAGCGAAGGCCACCTTGTATTTGTAGTTCCACTGCGGCAGGTTGTTCGGGAAATAGCCCCAGCCCATGTTGCGCCAGCGCGAAGCGACCTTGACACGGCTGCCTGCGCTCACCTGGTCGGGAACGATCACCTGGTCGGGATAGAGACGGTAGCCGCCTTCGGAGACGAAGCGCTGCACGAGGCTGAAGGCATCGTTGAACCACGACTCGGTCTCCTGGCCGACACGGAAGTCCATCATGTTGACGCGGGCTTCGGCCGAGGAGTCGAATTCGCCCTGGCGGACATCTTCGGGGTGTCCCTGGCGGTAGCCGGCCGGGTCGTTCCAGTAGCTGTGGCTGCTGACGATATATCCGCCCTCCATGATGATGGGGACCTTGTAACGCCATTGTGCGGCGATTGCCTTCTCCCAGGTGCTGTAACCCCAGCTGGAGTTGTTCATGCCGAAGGCGTCGGAGCGGATGCAGTAGCCGTTGCTGATGGCCAGGGCCACGAGGCTTTCGCTGTTCGGGTTTGCCGTGCCCTGGCTCGTGGGATGGCCCAGTACGCGGTGGTAGTTGATCACCAGGGGAACCTTCGTGAAGTGTTTGGCGTAGAGCTTGGTGATCCAGTCGAGGACTTCGCGCTTCACCGTTTCCGTATTCTCATCGACAGCCGATACGTCGTCCTTGTTGTAAGCCACGCTGTGGCCCTCGCCCCACTTGCCGAGGCCGTAGCCGTCGATGAACGAGGTGTATTCCGGATCGTTGAACTCCTCGGCGAGGGCTGCGACGAACTTCTCGTAGTAGCGCTGGAAGATCGGGTCCTGCGGCATCGGGGTCTTGCGGTCGGGGTATTTCGGCTCCGACATCGCGTATTCGGCTCCGGCATCGTAGACGAACTGGGGCGTATTGGCGCCCTGGTCACGTCCGTCCACCACGACGCGGAAAGCGATGGGGAGTTTCAGCTCCCGGGCTTTCTGAACCAGTTTGTAAACCTTCGAATTGGGGTCTTTCCAGGCGTACTGCCCGTCTGCGGGATTCAGCACGGACCATTTCGTGCGGATATAGCAGGCCGAAGCGTAGTCCGCCACCCTTACGTTCTTTCCGAGCAGCGGTACGTAGATCTCCTTGTCGAAATAGGAGGGATCGTAGTCCGCGCTGACATACATCACCCAGCCGTTGAGCGGGTTGTGCAGCACTTCCGACTTGTTGTAGGCGGGCTTTACGGTCACACCGGCAACTTGGCCGCCTTCTTCGCCGCCGCCGTTGTCCTTCGAGCAACCGCAGGAAGCGGCGCAAAGAAATGCTGCCAGAAGACAGCCGGTCATCAGATTTCTCATGTGTATCATGTTGCTGTTTTTACGATTGATTGTCGTTGTAATGGAATATTGCCGTATCTTCCTGTCGGCCGGAACCCAGTCTCCATTCCGATACGGCAATATTTTTCAGTCGTGCGGTCCGGCGTTATTTGTTCCGGGCCAGGATCGTTCCGTGACGCAGATCGAAGATCAGCAGGTCGGAAGCGGGGATCGTGTAATACGAGTTGCGCGTCTCTCCGTCGGCACCTCCGTGCAGTTCGCCCACCTTGCCGAGAGTCAGCGTGAGGTTCTGCTTCTTGCCTTCTGCCGTCAGCGGACAGGTGAAGCAATAGGCATTGTTCTGGTTGTAATCCGCATCGCCGACCGAGAAATTCTGGGCTACGCAGAACTTCATGCCGCTGGAAAGTTTCGTGCCGTTGTGCTCTTCGGCGTCATAGATCAGGATCTGCGGGTCGGCGAAGCTCTGCTTCAGGTTGAGTTTGCGCACGCCCCAGCCCGTACCTGCTCCGTAGGCGTAGAGATCGAGCACTTCGATCGTTGCCTCGGGATTGGCTTCCGCACCGTTCGGGTGGAATGTGACGGACAGCGGCTTCAGGTCGGTCGCCGACGAGTAGATGCGCACCTGCTTGTTCTCCATGTCGATCAGCAGGCGGTAGTTGCCGGCGTTCGGGATATTCCACGAAACGGGGGTTTCCGTCATCTTCACGTCGACAAGCTCCCCGTCGCGGAGCGCGCCGTTGCCGTCGCTCGGAACGATGTAGTAGGTCTGGCCCTCCAGCTCGACGGGAATCTGCAACTCGCCGATGCTCAATTCGCCGTACCAGGCATAGAGGTTCGCATTCTCGACCGTCTTTTCGATCTCCGTCACGCTGCTGATGGCCGTGCCGGAAAGCGACACCTTGTCGGCATCGAAGACATCGACCTTGATCGGGGTTACGGTCACCTCCACGGTGCGCACTTCGGGCATTTCGTATGTGGGGCCGCCCGCATACTCCGCGATGACGCGGAACGCCAGCGTGAAGGTCTTGTTTACGGGCACCTGCCAGCGCTCGTTAGCCCAGTTGTTGATTTGCTCGGAGGTGTAGCTCCGGCTGAAGATGCCGTCGTCCTCGCTCGTCACGATGGCGGTGGACGAACCGAAGTTGTTGTTCAGCAGGTCCAGTTTGGTCGTGTAGGACACCAGATACTCGTCGGGCATCGGACGCGCGGGCGTCCAGTCGAAGGTCAGTACCGTAGCCGAAAGGTCGTTTTCGTCCAAAGCGATCTGGGAGGAGGAGGCGGTCAGCTCCAGAGTTTCCCGGACCGGGTCGCTGTCGTGTTCGTACGGGTCCCATTCACAGGCCCACTGGCCGAGTGCGAAAAGGGTCAGCAGCGACAGGTTGCATGCAAATTTTATCTTTTTCATAATTGTTTTTTTCGTGGTTGCTGATACGGTCCGGAATCTGCCGGACACATTCTTGTCTGATCCGCCCGGAGGCGGGGACGAAGGTTTTTAGCCTTCGTAACCTTCATATCCGGGATTCTGCGGGAAATTGCCGACATTCGCGTCGCGGATAGCCTGCGGAATGGGCCACAGCACGTGGAAATCCTGGATGAGGTCGCGCGCCTCGGGGTTGTACTTTCTCACGCGTTCGAGCAGCTTGCCCGTGCGTATCAGCGTGAAGCGGCGGCTCTCTTCGCCGTAGAGTTCGCGGATGCGCTCGTCGAGCAGGAAATCCATCGTCATCTCCTCGTCGGAAACGTCGGACACTTTGGCGCGGCGGCGCACTTCGTTCACGGCATCGGCGGCCTTATCGGGCATGTCCTGACGCAGGTAGGCTTCAGCCAACAGCAGGTAGGTCTCGGCCAGGCGGAATTTCATGCGGTCCTTGTATGCGCCGGTGAGCTGGAGGTTTTCCTCCTTACCGAAGAAAAATTTCTTCAGCGCCGGGAAGAGCTGGGCCTGCGACCACGATTTGTCGTCGATGGGGCATTTTTGTCCCAGCTTGTTGGGCGTCAGCGGGTTGTTGTAGTACCAGTTGCGCTTGATGTTGTACTCCGAGTTGCGGATGTCGCCGTCTTCGAAGATGCCTTTTTCCTGAATCCCGGGGAAACCCTCCTTTTCTCCGGCCGTCGTGGCGTTGGTTCCTTTGACGCCGATCCACCACTTCAGCGGATAGATCTGCGCCAGGCCGCGGCCGCCGAGCGAGTCGGCCAGTGCGAATCCGTCGATGGCGTGGTACTGGGGATTCCAGGCGCGGCGGGTCCAGTCGTCGGAATTCGTGCCGCCGCCGACCGTGTTGTACTGGAACTGCATGACCCAGATACCCTCGGTGTTGCCGGCCGAACGGTTCTGATTGTTTTCGACGAACATGTCGCTGAAATAGTCGCCGGGATCGTTCTTGGCGTTGCCGAAGCGGCTTTTCATCAGACTGTAATACGGGCAGTCGATCACGTCCTGGGCATTCTCCTTGGCCAGCTTATAGTCGCCTTCGGCGCCGCGCAGCAGGTACATTTCGCTCAGCAGGTGGCGTGCGGCCCACGTCGTAAGCTTGCCCTCCTTCACGTTGTCGGGATTGTCGGGAAGGTACGTCTTGGCAAATTCCAGGTCTTTGATGATGTTGCCCAGCACCTCGATCTTGGGATCGCGCGAGAACGAGAGCAGGAAGGGCTTCTGGATGGTTTCGACCCAGGGCACGTCGCCGTAGAGGTAGACCAGCGTGCGGTAGGCGTAAGCCCGGAAGAAACGGGCTTCGGCCTGGTAAAGCTGTTTGTCGGTGGGATAGTCCCAGTTGTCGTTCTTTTCGGAATAGATCAGCAGTTCGTTGGCCGAAGCGATCAGGTTGTAGGCCCAGTTCCAGTACGAACCGACGAAAAGCGTCGACGGGTTGAGCGTCATTTCGGCGAACGGAACCAGCGAACCGTCGCGGACGGTTCCCATGCGGCAGAGGTCGGTCGAAATCTGGAGCACCTCGTAGGCGCAGGCGCCGTTGTGCATGAAAGCGCCGTTTTCACCCCAGGTGTTGTATTCCGAGCGGGCGATGGCGTAGAGCCCCGTGGCTCCCACCTCGAAGCCCAGTGAACTGGTGTAAGTGTTGTCGGGGGCCAGCGAACTTTTCAGATCCTCTTCCTGGAAGGAGGTGCAGCCCGCAGCTATCGAGAGGATCGAACTCGCGATGCCGATCTTGATATAATTCATCGTTTTCATAGTCAGGTCTTGATTAGAAGGTTAAGGTTAATCCCAGTACGTAGGAACGGGCGGTCGGGAACGATGCGAACCAGGTGTTGTCGTAGTTCAGCATCTGGCGCATGTTGGAGAAGGCGCAGACGTTGTTCACGCTGAAATTCACGTCGATGGCGCTCAAGCCGATCCGGCGGACGAATTTCTGATTGACACGGTAGCCCAGCGTGATGTTGCGCAGCTGCACGTAGTTGAGCTTCTTGTAGTAGCCGTGGCTGAAGGAGGCCTGGTAACCCGGCGAAACGACCTCTGCGTCGGGGGTCTCCGGCGTCCAGTATTTCACGCCGTGGATGTAGTTGCCCGAACCGAACGTATACGAGGAGATGTTGGCCACGTTGTCCGTCATCCACTTGCCGAAGACGCCGTTGAACAGGAACGAGAAATAGAAGTCCTTGTAGGAGAAACGGTTGCCCATCGACATCGTGAAGCTCGGCTGTTTGCTGCCGATCACCTTGCGGTCTTTGGAGTCGATGACGCCGTTGCCGTCGACATCCTCCAGTTTGGCGGCTCCGGGCGTGGCTCCGGTCTGGTGGGCCACCTCCTTGCCGTCCTTGTCGATGAACGTGAACTCGTCGCCTTCCTGCCAGATGCCGATCATGTTCCAGTCGTAGTAGACCGACAGCGGCTGGCCGATGAACCACTTGTTGTTGATGTCGTCTTTGCCGTCGCCGCGCAGCGCGACGATCTGGTCGCGGTTGAGCGAGAAGGTGAAGTCGGTCTCCCACCTGAAATCCTTCTTGCGGATATTCTGCGAATGGAGCGTCAGTTCGATACCCTTGTTGCGGGTCTGGCCGACGTTGTAGAGAATCTTGCTGTAACCGTTCATAATGGGAACGGTACGCGACATCAGCAGGTCGTGCGTGTTGGAGAGGTACATGTCGATCGTACCGCCCAGACGGCCGTTGAAGAACTGGAAGTCGATACCGAGGTTGGCCGTATAGGTGGTCTCCCAACGCAGGTCGGGATTGCCGATACCGTCGCTCGGCAGGTAGGCCGAGTTGGCGGCGTCGCTGTTGTCGCCCCAAATATATTTGACACCATTGGTCGAGTAGAGACGGTCGAGCGACTGATAACGTGAAATGGCGTTGTTCCCGTTGGCGCCGTATGAGAGGCGGATCTTCAGCATGTCGATCCAAGAGGCGTTGTCCTTGATGAAGCTCTCCTCGCCGAGATGCCAGGCAACGGCAGCCGAGGGGAAGAAAGCCCATTTGTGGTTTTCAGCGAAGGCCGAGAACGAGTCGGCGCGTCCGGTGAGTGTCAGAAGGTATTTGCTGTTGAACCCGTAATTCACACGGAACATGCCTGAAACCGTGTTCTCCTTCCAGAAAGACGAACTGATGGCGATCTTGTTCTCGGCGCCGTCCATCCGGTAGAAGCTCGAGTCGTCGTTCACGAAGCCTTCGCCGCTTTGCGAAGCGGCTGTATACTGGGCCTCCTGCATGGAGAAGAGACCTGTGAAGTCGATGTGATGTTTGCCGAAATTCCGGTCGAATTTAAGCACGTTCTCCCACGTCCAGTCCGTCGTGTGGTTGTTGGCCAGCTCGGCGCGGCCGTCGACTTTCTTACCCGTTACGGTGTTGCGGCCGTAGTAGGTTCCGTTCATCTGGCTGCGGTAGTTGTAGCCGAACTGCGACCGGAAAGAGAGCCCTTTGACCGGAAGTTTGAGATCGAGGAATCCGTTGGCCATGAAGTTGCGGCCCGTGCGTTTCTGGTCGGCGTTGACGTCCTTCATCGGGTTGGGCAGGTTCGAGTAGTCCATCGGCTCTTCGTAGTAGGCGCCGGTCTCGTCCTTGTAGATGCCGTAGGGGCTTTGCTTGATGGCATGTTCGAGGTTCGGCGTCGCACCGCCGGTCTCACGGTTCACGAACTGCGTGGTGAGACCTACGGACAGCCAGTCGTTCATTTTCTGGTTGATGCTGGCATAGACGTTCGTGCGCTGGTAATTCGAATTGTAAACCACGCCGGGGTTGTCCAGGTAGGAAACCGAGGCCATATAGGTGGTCTTCTCGTTGCCGCCCTGGAAGCTCAGCTGGTGGTCCATCGTGAAGACCGTGCGGAAGACGTAGTCCTGCCAGTCGTTGGTGATGCCCTTGGCGTAGTTTACCTTCTCGCTGGCGCTGATAATCGAACCTACCAGCGGATCGAGCTGCTCGCCGCTGTAATTGTTCTTGAGCCGGCCCATGTCCTGTTTGAGGCGGATGAACTCGTTGGGACCCATGGTTTCGATGCGCTGCATCGGCTCGGCGATGGCGAGCTTCGTTTTGTAGGTGACATGGAAATCGCCCTGCGAACCCCGCTTGGTCTGGATCAGGATGACGCCGTTCGAGCCGCGCGAACCGTAGATGGCCACGGCCGACGCGTCTTTCAGCACCGACATGTTCTCGATGATGTTCGGGTCGAGGTCGGCCAGTCCGCCCGAGTAGGGAATGCCGTCGAGAATGATCAGCGGGTCGTTGCTGGCCGTCAGTGAGTTCTGGCCGCGGATCAGCAGGGTCTGGTTGCTGCCCGGCGCTTCGTTGCCGGTCGTGATGTTCAGACCGGCGACCTGGCCGACCAGACGGTCCATCAGGTTGTTGGTCGAGACCATTTCCAGCGTCTGTTTGCTGACGACGGCGAGACCTCCCGTGAGGTCTTTCTTTTTCTGCGTACCGTAACCCACGACGACCACTTCGTCGAGGGACTGGGCGTCTTCGGTCATCGTCACGTTTACGACATTCGATGCGCCGAGTTTCACTTCCTGGTCGGTATAGCCCAGACAGGTGAAAAGAAGCGTCGAGGATGCGGGAACTTTGATTTCATAAACACCTTGCGTATTGGATACGGCTCCGTTGTTGCTTTTGCCGTCCTTTACCACGACAACGACTCCCGCCAGCGGGGCGCCGCTTCCGTCGGTGATTTTACCGGTTACTTTGACGTCGTTCTGCTGGGCGAACGACGGTGTTGCAGACAGCAGGAATAAGAGGGAAATCGTCAGGCTGCCTATAAGCTTTTTGTACATGCTCATTATCATAAAAGGTTTCTTTTTGGTTAGTGCTTGTATCTCCGTTATAAAGGGATTGTCTGGAGGGGCGGGAGACACTTCGTCGCCTGGTGTGGTTTTCCGATCATCTTTTCATAGGTTTCAGGTTTTAATTTTTTAAATTTTTTTATGTATTTCGAAGGAAAAGCGGACGCCGGGGACTTCGGACCCCGTATTGCAAAGGTCAATAAAACGGGGCGACCGGATGGGCGTCGTTTATTCGGAAATGGTTCCATTTCGTACGGAGGGGTAAAAAAAAGGATCATATCCGGGCGCTGCGCAGACCTGCGAAGAGTCCCGTCCGGACAAAATGAAACCTCCCTGCCGGTCGCGCGGGGCGACGGCGGGAAGGTTTCTGCGGGCAGATGCGGACGCTGCTCCGGCGGATACGAAAGCACGAGATATTCATAGCCGGTTCGGTCGGCTCCTTTCGTGCGGTTTGCGTCAGGATTTCTTCTTAAATTCGGATGGGGTCAGTTCGAAATGCCGTTTGAAACAGATGCTGAAATATTTGGGATTGGCGAATCCCGTCAGGACCGAGATCTCGGAGATGGTCAGGTCCGACTCCCGGAGCAGCTGGGCCGACCGTTTCAGCCGGACGTCCATGATGAACTCCTTGATCGACATGCCCGTGATGTCGTTGATCTTCTGGTAGAGGAGCGTGCGTCCGATCGACATGTCCGACACGAACGAATCCACATTGTAGTCGCTGTTGTCCATGTTCCGTTCGATATAGTTCATCGCCTTTTTCAGCAGTTCCTCGTCCATCGACGAAATGGTGATCTTCGACGGTTCGGCGATGTACTTCTTGCTGTAACGCTCCTTGAGTTCCTGCTGGCTGCGGATGAGGTTGGCAACCTGTTTGAGCAGGAAATCCATATCGAAGGGCTTGTCGATGAACACGTTGGCTCCGCATTCCAGTGCCTTGATCTTGTTTTCGGTGTTTTTGCCCAGAGCCGAAAGCATGATCACCGGGATATGGCTGGTCTTGATGTTCGAACGCAGCGAGCGGCATACCTCGAAGCCGTCGGCTTCGGGCATCATCAGGTCGGTGATGACGATCTGGGGGCAGATTCTCTCCGCTTTGGCGATGCCTTCGCTGCCGTTTGCCGCGGTGTATACGTTGTAGTGTTTCGACAGCCGTTGTTCGAGGTAGCTCCGCAGGTTGGGGTCGTCCTCGATGACCACGATGTTGCACGCCTTGCGGTCGTGCCGGTCGTTGGGAGCCATGACGTCGGATTCGGTCAGCAGGTTGTCGATTTCGGAGACCGTGTATTCGTACGATTCGGCGGCGCTGTCGGTCTTTTCGGCGTTGAGCGTGAAGGGCAGGACCACCGTGAACGCGACTTTCGAGTTGCCCGAACGGAGGGTGATGGTTCCGTTGAGGTTGCCGACCAGCTCCTTGACGATGGCCAGTCCCAGGCCGCTGCTGCTCTCGAATTGGGGACGGCGGTCGGAGAGGTGGTTGAACGATTCGAAGATGGCCTCCTTCTTGTCGTCGGGGATTTCCGCCCCGGTGTTGGTGACCGTGAAGGCGATGTATTCGGTGCCGGCGGCCGGCGGAGCGGACTCCGGGCGCTGGTCCTGCCGCGCCGGGTAGATTCTCACGCCGACATAGCCGTTTTCCGAGGCGTACTTGATCGCGTTGGAGAAGAGGTTCGTGAAGATTTTTTCGATCACGTCGTGGTCGAACTTGGTGTAGAAACTTTCATACTGGGAGTTGAAGCCGGTTTCGATCCCCTTCTTGTTGGCGTAGAACTCGAACAGCGAGAAGATGCTGTCGATGAAGTGGATCAGATCGCCCGGCTGGCGGTTCAGGGTGATCTTCTGGCTCTCGATTTCGCGGAACTGAAGCAGTTGGCTGATCATGCGCTGGATGCGCCCCACGTTCTTCTCGATCAGGTGCACGTAGGCATTGCCAGGCGCATTGGCGGGCAGGTGTTCCTTGAGCTGTTTCAGCGGGTCGACGACCAGCGTGAGCGGAGTTTTGAGGTCGTGGGAGATGTTCGTGAAGAAGTTGATCCGGGCCTGGGTCAGCTGCTTCATGTTCTGTTCCTTGATCCGCTCCAGTTCGAGCCGCTGTTCGAAAATCTTCTTGTTGGTGAAATACCGCCAGATGAAGTAGGCCACCGCCGAGAGCAGCGCCGCATAAACGAGGTAGGCCCAGCGGGAGAGGAAGGGCGAGGGGTGCACCCTGAAGCCGAGCGCCGAAACCTCGTCGCCCCACAGGCCGTCGTTGTTGGCCGCCTTGACCTCGAAGACATAGTTTCCGGCGGGCAGGTTGAAGAACTGCACCGCCTTCTGTCCCTGCGGCAGCAGGGACCATCTTTCGGAGTGTCCCAGCAGGCGGTAGGCATACTGGTTCTTCTCGGCGTTCAGGTAGCTGTTCGCCGAGAAGCGGATTTCGAAATTCGACTGCCGGTGCGACAGTTCGATCACGTCGCCCTCGCCTCCGCGGTAGGAGAGCGTGGAAATGGCTTTCTCCAGAGGCGAGTTCTTGGCGCCGGGCACGGCCGGCCGGCTGTTGATAAGCAGGTCCGTAAAATAGACTTTCGGCTTCTGGTCGTTGTATTTGATCTTTCCCGGGGTGAAGAGGATGAAGCCGTCCGTCCCTCCGAACAGCATTTCGCCTTTCGAGGTCTTGTAGCAAGCCCGCACGTAGTAGGCCCCGCAGCGGTTCGGGATGTCGATCTGCGATTTGCGGATCACCCCGTCGGTATGGTCGTAATAGTAAAGCCCGTCGTTGGTGCTGAACCAGACATCTTTCGAGGGGGTGTCTTCGAGGATGCCGAAGACTGTTTTGCCCTCCAGCCCTTCGCCGTTCCGGTCCCTGAAATTGACGTAACTGCCGTTGCGGCGCAGCAGGTTGACCCCGCCGCCACGGGTTCCGAACCAGATGTCGGAGTCGGAGGTGACGCAGTAGGAGCAGAGGTTGTTGACCGAATAGGGGGCCTCTGCGATGTAATGGCGCTTCAGAATCCGCCGTGTGGCGGGATCGACGACGTATGCGCCGTCGTGCCCGACGAGCCACAGGTTGCCCCGCTCGTCGTGGAACAGCGTTTCGATATGGATGCGGACGGCGTTTCCCTGTGCGTCTGTCAGCCGGACCGTCTCCACGCGTCCCGTACTCGCATCCTTGTACATCAGCTCGGCGTCCGGGTCGGTCAGCCAGATGCCCCGGTCGCCCTCCTTGGCGAAGTCATAGACGCTCAAAGGCTGTCCCGAGGCCGGATGGTTCATGTACAGGTCGGAGAAACGTCCCTGCCGTTCGTCGAAGACCCGCATTCCGCCGTTGAACGCCGAGACCAGCAGCCTGTCGTTTCCGTCGTGCCACAGCTTTTTGATCATGTTCGACGTCAGGCCGCAGCGGCTCTCCTGCGTGTAATAGACGAACCGGCCGTCGCGGCGGTCCCAGCGGTTAATTCCCCCCCCCCTCCGTTCCGATCCAGAGATTGCCCTCCGAATCCTCTTCGAAACAGCTGACGATGGGATGGTTCAGCCCGCCCGGCGTGGCTTTGAAATAGTCCACGCCGTTGTCCGCGAAGGTCATGTAGGCCAGTTTGCCGCCGTATGTGCCGACCCATATCCCGCCGTCGGGATCGGGGAAGATCGACCATACCGAATTGTTGGGCAGGGAGTAGGGATAGTGGAGGTCGGAACGCAGCAGCTGCGTGCTGGCGGTAAGCGGCTCCAGCAGCAGCAGTCCCGATTGCGTCGCTACCCAGATGATGCCCTGCGAATCGAGGTGAAGCTCCTTGGCGCCGGCGGGTTTCTCGTATTTGAGCGGCAGTCGGAAATACCGTCCGATCCTGCCGTTGCCGTCGCATTCGTAGAGCCCGTCCATGAGCGTGAGGACATATACCGACCCGTTGCACTCCACCACGTCGCGGATCACGCAGCTGCCGCCGCCGACGGATGCGAAGAGGACGTATTGCCCGGTCTCCCGGTTCAGGCGGTAGAGATCGCCGCCCGACGCGGCGTAAACGTACTCCTTCGTGCACACCAGCGTCAGCGTCCGCCCGGGTGCGGACATCTCCGGAGGCATCGGATAGCGGGTCACGGCGGGCAGCCGTTCGGGGCTGAACGATTCGATGCCGTTGTTGCGGATCAGCCATACCGTCCCGTCGTTGTTCGCTGTGACCGAGCCGATATTGCCCTCCAGAACGAATTCGAACTCCAGCTTCCGGTAGTTGAAGCGCAGCAGCCCTTGGTTAGTCCCTACGTACAGGCCTTTCCGGTTGTCCGTGATCACCTGTCCGTAGGACCAGTAGGAATTCGGCAAGAGGTTCGTGACCAGGTCGGTCATCCGTACGAACGACGTGCCGTTGTACATGAACAGGGCGTCGTAGCCGCTGAACCACATACGCCCGACGCTGTCCTTGGCGATGCTGTGGATGCCTCCGTAATAGGAGGTCTCGGGCATGGTGTGGAAGCGGTAGTCCGGGATATTCAGGGCATGGAGCGCCGGAGAAATCAGCGTTGCGGCGAAAACCAGCGCCGCAAACGGAATTTTCGTATATGCCTTATGTCGGGTCATCGTTTCTTCTTTAGCACAAAGATAAAAGAAAAAGCGAAAAATGGATGCTTCGAAGCCCGGTTTTTCGGTTCTCCGCCGCCGGACCGGGCGCGCGGCGGGGAAAGCCGGGCTGCACCGCCCGGAGACGAAAAAGACGGCAGGGAAAACTCCCTGCCGTCTTTTTTATTGAATGAAGCGCTCCGGACCGGGGCGTGATTCCGGTGGGCGTTTACCGCCCCTGAAGCCCGCTTTTTAAGCGGGCGGGCGCGGAACTGGATCGTAAGCCAGAATGGCCCGGCATCGCCCCCTGAAACCCACTTCTCAAGCGGGTTACCAGATGATTACGCGATCCTGTTCGGGCAGGAACATCGGTCCGTCGGCGATCGAGAAGGCGTCGTAAAAATCCTGCAGGTTGCGCAGCGTGGCGTTCACGCGCCACTTGCCCAGCGAGTGCACGTCG
>OGUL01002332.1_pt1 | contig 13147 bp, 10 predicted proteins | sample 1553651 | NCBI WGS metagenome assembly OGUL01 (sample SAMEA2580048, study PRJEB22360) | human gut metagenome | biome: human gut; feature: human-associated habitat; material: faeces | place: Denmark | collected 2008/2010
GATGCCGCCACCATGACCCCGGCGGCAAAGCCGGTGAGGGCGCGCTGGATGCCGTCACGCAAAGAGTTTTTTAAAAAGAATAGAGAAAAATTAATGGAAAAAATAGAAGATAATTCAGTAATAGTATTGTTTGCAGGAAATGCTCCTAAAAAAAGTGGAGATGAAAATTATCCATTTACTCCAAATAGAAATTTTTATTATTTTACAGGAATTAATGAAGAAGGACCAATACTTATTATCTCAAAGATAAAGGGAATTATAAGCGAAAGATTATTTATTAAAGAGATAGATGAAGAAAGAGAACGTTGGGTAGGAAAAAGTATAAGAAGTAATGAGGCAGAGGAAATATCAGGTGTTAAATATATTGATTATTTAGGAAGCTTTTATGATTATTTAAATAGGGTATTTTCAGAAACAGAAGAAATAAATTTATATTTAGATATGGAAAGAGATAGCTTTCAAGACCTTCAAGGAATATCAGAAAGTTTTAGTGAAGAAGTGAAAAAAAGATATCCATTTGTGAGAATAAAAAATATTTTTCCTAAGATAATACCTCTTAGAATGGTAAAATCAAAAGAAGAAATTGAAGAAATGAAAAAAGCCATAGAAATAACAATAAAAGGTGTAGAAAGCCTTATGAAAAATGCAAAGGTTGGAATGAAAGAATATCAATTAGAAGCTTATTATGAATTTGTATGTAGAAGTAGTGGAATTAAAGATTATGCTTTTAAAACTATAGCAGCCTCTGGAAAAAATGCTACAATACTTCATTATGTAGATAATAATTCTGAAATAAAAGATGGTGATTTAATACTTTTTGACTTAGGTGCACAACATAATTATTATAATGCTGATATAACAAGAACATTTCCTGTAAATGGAGTGTTCTCAGAAAGGCAGAAGGAAGTTTATAATGCTGTTTTAAGAGTTAATGAAAGGGTTATAAAAACAATAAAGCCAGGTCTTGAATATAAAGAGCTTAATAAAATGGCAACTGAATGGATTGCAGAAGAATGTATAAAGCTTGGGCTTATTAAAAACAAAGAAGAGGTTTCAAAGTATTATTGGCATAGTATTGGTCATAGTTTAGGGCTAGATACTCATGATATAAGCAATAAAGATAGAAATACAATTTTTAAAGAAGGAATGGTATGGACAGTAGAACCAGGAATTTATATAGAAGAAGAATCTATAGGAATAAGAATTGAAGATGATGTTCTTATTACTTCAGATGGAGTTCAGGTTTTAACAAAGGATATGATAAAAACTGTAGAAGACATTGAAGAGTTTATGAAAAAAACTAATAAATAGAGATTAAAATAAATTTTTATTAGTGGAGGTGAGAAATTTGAGAAAAAAATCTAGAGAGAGATTTGAAGAAATTGTTAAGGTATTTGCAAAATATGGTTTTGGATATGTGGTAGATAGTACAATTAATAATAATAAAAATTCTCCAAGTAATTTTAGAAAAGCTATTGAAGAATTAGGCCCTACCTTTGTAAAGATTGGACAGATACTTAGTACAAGAAATGATATTCTTCCAAAAGAGTATATAGATGAACTTATAAAATTACAAGATTCTGTACCTACTGAAAATATATCTTCAATAAAAGAAGTATTTAAAGAAAGTATTGGGAAGAATTTAGAAGATAGTTTTAAATATTTTAATGAAAAACCTATAGCATCTGCTTCAATGGCTCAAGTATATGAAGCTATTCTTTTTGATGGTAGAAAAGTAGTAGTAAAAATTCAAAGAACTAATATTGCTGAAACTATGAGAATGGATATAGCTATATTAAAAAGGATTTTACGCTTTACCAAAATAAATTTAACAATAGTAGACCCACTAGAAGTATTAGACCAAATTGAAGTTTCAACAAAACAAGAACTTGATTTTTCTATAGAGGGAAGAAATGTTTTAAAATTTAAAGAATTAAATAAAAATATACTTTCAGTATATGCACCAGATATAATTGAAGAGTTTTTAAGTAAGAAAACATTAGTTATGGAAAAAATAGAAGGTTTTAAAATAAATGATGTTAAGATGATTGAAAAAGAAGGATATGATAATAAAGATGTAGCAAGAAAATTAGCTTTAGCATATTGTAAGCAAGTTTTTGAAGATGGATTTTTTCATGGAGACCCTCATCCAGGAAATTTACTAATATATAATGGGAAAATATGCTTTATAGATTTTGGAATTGTAGGAATTTTAAATGAAAATATGAAATCATGGCTTAATGAGGCTATGATTGCATTAGCAACTAAAGATAAAGAAAAAATAATAGAATTTATATTAGCTGTTGGAATTAAAAAAGGAAAAATAAATAAGGGAAATTTATATGAAGATATATCTTATTTAGTTGACACATATTTAACAGCTAGTTTAAAAAATATAAAAATTGGAGTTCTTCTTCAAGAGATATTTGAAATAGTAAAAAGAAACAATATTCAATTACCAAGTGAGTTAACTGCATTAATAAGAGGTCTTGTTATTTTAGAAGGAGTTGTAGCAGAAGTAGACCCAGAACTTGAGATTATCTCTGTGGTAATTGGGTTTGTTAAATCTAAAAATAAGCTAGCTATTTTAAAAGAATTAAATAAAGAAGAATTGGTTATATCCACATACAAATTTGCAAGAGATACAATGAGAATACCTTCAAAAACATTAGAGTTATTAACAAAAATAAATAATGATAATGCAAATATTAATTTTAAAATATCAGATGTAGAAAAGATAATGTCAAATCTTGATTCAATGGTAAATAGACTAACAGGTGGACTTATTGTAGCAGCTCTTTTAGTAGCCTCTTCTCTTATAATAAGTAATAAAGTTCAACCAACATATAATGGGCTTTCTATAATAGGAATTATAGGATATGGAATTTCTTTTATAATTGCAATTATAATACTTATTGGTATGGGAAAAAATAATAAAGATAAATCTAAGAAAAAGTGAAAATACTTGATAAAATCTACCCTTGCTTGTATAATAAATTTACAAATTTACACTAATGATTAAAGATAGAAATATAGGAGAAAACAAATGAAAAATAAAAAGTTTTTAATAGTATTAATAACTTTTATAGTATTAATGCTTTCTTCAACTATGGTATATGCAGCAGAAAGTACAGAAGTAATTTCAAATGCAGAAAGGTTTAAGTGGTTTACTTTAATACCTCCACTTGTTGCAATTATTTTAGCATTTATAACTAAAAATGTTGTAATATCATTGTTTATAGGAACACTTACTGGATGTTTTATGACTCAGCTTACTGAGTATAATTTTTTAGGTGCTTTAATACATTCTTTCTTAGATTTTGTGCAAAGAGCACTTAATTCACTTTCAGACCCATGGAATGCAGGAATTATCCTTCAGGTGTTAGTAATTGGAGGAGTAATAGAGCTTATTTCTAAAATGGGTGGAGCTAAAGCAGTAGCAGAAGAATTAGCAAAGAAAGCAAAAACTCCAAGAAGTGCTCAATTTGTAACTTGGATATTAGGTATAATAGTATTCTTTGATGATTATGCAAATGCACTAATAGTTGGACCTATAATGAAGCCAGTAGCAGATAAGATGAAAGTATCAAGAGAAAGATTAGCGTTTATAATAGACGCTACAGCAGCACCTGTTGCAGGGCTTGCTATAATATCAACTTGGATAGGTCTTGAGGTATCACTTATAAATGATGGGTTTCAAAAAATAGGTATGAAAGCAGATGGATTTGGAGTATTTCTTCAAACTATACCTTATAGATTTTATAATATTTTGATAATAGTTTTTGTAATAGTTACAATAGCTACATTAAGAGATTTTGGACCAATGAGAAAAGCAGAAGTTAAGGCTAGAAGAGGAGAGCAAATATTACAAGACATAAATCTAGATGAAAAAATAAAAGAGGAAATGGCAGTTAAAGAAGGTGTTAAGCTTAGTATTTGGAATGCAATAATTCCAATTGGAACACTTGTTATAGGAGCTTTAATTAGTTTCTATTATAGTGGTTATACTAGCATAATGGCAGGAGATAATGAATCTCTTAAACAAATATTTAATGAATCATTATTTTCTTTTAGAGCAATTAGAGAGGCTTTTAGTAATGCAAATGCTTCTATTGCATTATTTCAATCAGCATTACTTGCAAGTATAGTTGCTATAGCCTTAGGTGTTTTTAAGAAAATTTTCACCATTTCAGAAGCAATTGATGTATGGATTGATGGAATGAAAGGGTTATTAATAACAGGAGTTATATTAATACTTGCTTGGTCCTTAGGTGGAGTTATAGGAGATTTAGGAACAGCAGATTTTTTAGTATCAAAATTATCTAACTCAGTACCAGCTTTTTTACTTCCAAGTATTATATTTGTTTTTGGTGCTGTTATTTCATTTTCAACAGGAACAGCCTATGGAACAATGACAATATTAATGCCTTTAGCAATACCATTATCCTATGCTGTAAATCCAGCAATGTCTTATGTTATTGTAAGTACAAGTGCAGTACTTACTGGAGCAATTTTTGGAGACCATTGTTCACCTATATCAGATACAACTATATTATCTTCAATGGGAGCTGGTTGTAGCCATATAGAACATGTTAAAACCCAAATGTGGTATTCTTTATTTATAGGAATATTAACAATAATATTTGGATATATTCCAGCAGGGTTTGGAGTACCAATATACATAGTTCTTCCTATAGCAATATTCTCAGTAATTTTAAGTACATATTTTATAGGGAAACCAATAGATAGTAAAAATGAATAAATTAAAAATAGCTTTTGCATAACATAAAATTGCAAAAGCTATTTTTTAAATAGTAAAATATTTATAATGTTGTTTTTCTTTTTATAAGCTTAGTTTCAATATTTACATGTTCAATATCACAAGATATTTTTTCTTTTCTAGAGTTAATTTGCTTAATAAGTATACTCATAGCATTATCAACAATTAAATTTAAGTCTTGTCCAACAGTAGTTATAGGAATAATAGATTGACTAGATATAGGAGAATTATCAAATCCTATAACTTCATATTCTTCAGGGGTTTTTTTATTATTAAGTACAAGTATATTTAAAAATATATTTGCATAAATATCATTACTTAAAAAGATACCTTTTTTGCAATTTGGAAAGTTACTTTCTATTTCTTTATAGATATTAAAAAGTTCTTTATATGTATCATCATAGGACTCATTAAAATCTCTAAAATAAAAATGAGGTTCTTTGTTATTTTCATTACAAACATTTTCAAAGGCCTTTATACGGTCATAAGCTGCAATTTTTTCATTAGGTAAGTTATTAATATGAAAAAGTTCATCACATTTATTTTCAACTAATAAATTTACAGCTTCATAGCTCCCAGAATAGTTATTACTATTAACACTAGAGATATACTTATCTTCACGTTCTATGCCAACTATAGGAATATCTAAATCTCTTAATGTTTCAGATGAAATTGAATGAGTTAAAATAATTAATCCTTCAATTTGATAAGCCATAAGCTCTTTTATGTAATTCATTTCTTGTTTAGGATCACTATGTCCTAAAAAAACTAAAAATTTATATTTGTTTTTAGGATATGTATTAATTATGTCATTTAAAATTTTTGAATAATAATCTAAAAATAAATTAGGAACTATAACTCCAATTATTTCAGTTTTTCCATTTGCTAAACACTTTGCAACCTTATTTTCTTTATAATCTAATATAGTTAATGCTTCTTTAATTTTATTTTTAGTTTCCTCAGTTAAAGATTGAGGATTATTAAAGTATCTTGAAATAGTTGTTTTTGAAAAATTTGTATATTTGGCTATATCACTAAAAGTTACTTTCTTTTTCATAATAAATTCCCACCCTCCTATATGAAAAATGAAATCCCTACTTTTGCTTATATATTATAACAAATTAATCAAATTATATCAAAACTAACATATAAAAACCAATAAAATAAATTAATGTAAAACATAAATAGAATAAGATAAAAAATAAATTGACATGTAAAAATTTTTGATTTATCATGAAATTAAATGCAAAGAAGAGAAGAGTAATAAGAAAAATGGTCTAAAGAGAGCAAGTATATGGTGAAAGCTTGTGGCAGAAAGTCTTATGAAGATGGTCTTGGAGCAGAATCTTTAAGCAAAAATTTTTTTGTTAGGAGATTACGGAATCAACCGTTATATTGAATAGTGATGGTAGTCACTTAATAAGGTTTCTGTTGTGAAGCAGAAATAAAATAGAGTGGTAACACGTAAATAATTAGTTTATTACGTCTCTATATAGGCAATAATAGTGCTTATATAGAGATTTTTTTTATAAATTATTTCTTATTTAGAGGAGGAAAAAGTAATGTGTAATGAGTGTAAAAAAACATTCTATATAACAACACCAATTTATTATCCAAGTGGCAAATTCCATTTAGGAACAGCATACACAACTGTGCTTGCAGACACAATAAAAAAATATAAACAGCAAAGAGGATATGATGCACGAATGCTTACTGGCCTTGATGAGCATGGCCAAAAGGTTGAACAGGTTGCTGTTAAAAGAGGATTAACTCCGCAACAACATGTTGATGAGATTGCAAAACAAGCAAAAGACTTGTGGAAATTGATGGATGTTCAATATGATGATTTTATTAGAACAACTGAGGAAAGACATACTAAAATTGTGGAGAAGATTTTTGATAGATTCATGGAGCAAGGTGATATTTATAAAGGAGAATATGAGGGCTGGTATTGCATGCCATGCGAAACATATTTTACAGAAACACAATTAGTTGATGGAAAGTGCCCAGATTGTGGAAGAGAAGTTAAGAAAATGAAAGAAGAATCTTACTTCTTTAATATGAAAAAATATCAAAAGAGATTGGAAGAGTTCTATGAGCAAAATCCAGATTTTATAAAACCAGAGTCTAGAAAGAACGAGCTATTCAATAACTTTATAAAACCAGGACTAGAAGACTTATGTGTTACAAGAACAACATTTGACTGGGGAATAAAAGTACCAAAAGATCCAAAGCATGTAATTTATGTTTGGTTAGATGCACTAACAAACTACATAACAGCATTAGGATATATGTCTGATGATGATACTTTATTTAAGAAATACTGGCCAGCAGACTTGCAAATAGTTGGAAAAGATATAATAAGATTCCACGGAATTTATTGGCCAATTTTCTTAATGGCACTTGGACTACCAACACCAAAGAAATTATATGCACACGGTTTCTTAATGATGAAAGACGGAAAAATGTCTAAATCAAAGGGAAATGTTGTATATCCAGAAATGCTTGTAGAAAGATATGGCTTAGATGCAACTAGATACTTCTTATTAAAAGAATTTCCATATGGTCAAGATGCAATATTTACACCAGAGGATTTCGTAAATAAATATAATTTCGACTTATGTAACGATTTAGGAAACTTGCTAAACAGAACTATAGGAATGGTAAATAAATATTTTGGTGGAAATGTGCCAAACTATAAAGGAAGAATAAACGATGTTGATGCAGACTTAGAAGAGACTGTAGCAAACAAAATTACAGAATATGAAAACAACATGGAAGATTTACATTTTTCAAATGCAATAGAGTCAATATGGGGAATAATCTCTAGAGCAAATAAATACATAGACGAAACAGCTCCATGGACACTAGCAAAACAAGAAGAAACAGAAAAACTAGAATCAGTAATGAGCCATCTAGTAGAAACTCTAAGAATTGTAGCCATACTAATAAAACCAGCAATGACAGAAACATCAAATAAAATTTTAAGCCAATTAGGAATAAATGAAGAAGCAAGCAAAGAATATGATACAATAAAAGAATTTGGCAAAACAACATCAGACTTAAAGGTAATAGAAAAAGGCGAGCCAATATTCTTAAGACTAGATGCAAACGAAGAAATAGAATACATAAAAAATAAAATGAAAGAATAATTATAGTAAACAATAGAATATGGCATAAATATTTATAGAAAACATATACTTGTTAATAACTTACCTAAAGTTAGGAGGCATGTATATGTTTTTTGTATTCAATAAAAGAAAAATTGGATCATACTTAATATCGATAGGAACCGTTGCAATACTGTTCTCTATTGCTTTATTCGGAGAACATTTTGGGGACGGAGAAAAAAATGTTATTGCAACTTCAGCATCAAATGTAAATAATTTACCAGTATATAAAGTGGAAACTGAAATAAAAAAGGTAAGTTTAAGTATAAACTGTGGAGAAAATGTAGAGAATATAGATAGTATATTAAATACACTAGCTACAACAAATGCAAAGGCTACATTTTTTATTTCGGGAGAAATTGCAAGTTCAAATGCTGAAATTATAAAAAAGATTGTGCAGAGTGGAAATGAGATTGGTAATTTATCATATCACTATACAAATTTAAAAAAGAAGAAAACAGCAGATATTAAAGAAGAAATTACAAAAGGGTCTAGTGAAATTGAAAAGATAACAGGCCAAAAGGCAAAAGTTTTTAGAGCTCCATATGGTGAATACTCAAGAGAAATAATTCAAATTGCAAGTGAACAAGGGTTATTCACAGTTCAATGGAACATAGATTCATTAGATTACAATGGACTAAATGGGGAAGAAATGTGTGAAAGAATAAACGAAACTTTAGCACCGGGAAGCATAATTTTATTACATAATTCAGCACAGTACACTGCAGAAAGCATGGAAAAAATAATACAAAACATTCAAAAGCAAGGATATCAGTTAGTGACAACGAGTGAGCTACTTACATTATAGAATTGTTAATAAAGGTTGAAAGAATTAAATTTTGATGAAGATGGCACATACCAGTTAGAATGTAACCGTGTCTAAAATGATATTTGACACAGCCAAAATTGAATTTGTTTTCAATCAAGTCCATAAAAAAGGAGAAAAAAATGCCTTTTATTGAAATAATTACAGATTCTAAGAGCCAAACACAGCTTAATAAAGTAATTACAAAGAAAATGGTAAATGATTGTGATATTTTGTTTATTAAAGATAAGAACATAGAAAACACAAAAAATATAAAACTAGAAACACTGGTATTAAACAGAAGTGTAGAAAATGATGAATTAATGAGCAAAATAATGAAAAATTCTAAGAATTTAATATTGAATTTGGATTTGAACGAAAATTTGCAATACGAAGATTCGTGCAATGTAATTTCATATGGTTATAGCTCGAAGAGTGATATAACTGTGTCTAGTGTTGAAGAAGATGAATTATTGATTTGTGTTCAGCACACAATAAAGAGCATGTTTGATAAAGTGATAGAACCACAAGAAATAAAGGTTAATGTAAGAGCAGATATGAATGTGTATAATATAATGATAGTAATTGCACTTTCAAGTTTGTATGCAAACTAAAAATGGACTTTAGCAATAATTTTATATTTTGCAAAACGAAATCGAGCTCGCATTTTGAGGAACCAGAAGAAAATCCGACCAAGAGCAATGTATTGAAGTTTAAAAAAAATATAAAACTATTGCTGAGTAAGTAAAATTTTATGAAAATTGTATAGCAACATTATTTTTTTAGTGGCATTTTGCCCTCAAAATGGGCATATTTTTGAAAAAAATAAAACAAATTTAACATTTTATGTAGACAAAACCAAAAAATGGTAGTATAATAATAGTTGTAGGTTAGAAAAAAACAAATACTTTAAAAAGTAAGAGGAGGAAATTTAAGTTGGATACAGTATATTCAGAGAACAACCACATTATAATGGTGGGAAAAGTAACAAGTGACAAAAGATTTAGTCATGAGATATATGGAGAAAAATTCTATATATTTGATTTAAGTGTTCCACGTCTAAGTGGAAATTCTGATATTATACCAATCACAATATCAGAAAGATTAATGGTAAACGGAGAGTTACCAATCGGAACAAAAATAACAGTTGAAGGTCAATTTAGATCATACAACAGTTATGGAGAAGGTAAAAACAAATTAGTTCTAACAGTATTTGCAAAAAATGTAACATTGTTAGAAGATCAGGAAAGTGAAGTAGAAGCAAGAAAAGATTTCATATCAAACGAAGTAACATTAATAGGTTATATATGCAAGAAACCAGTTTACAGACAAACACCATTTGGTAGAGAAATAGCAGATATACTATTAGCAGTAAACAGAGCTTATAGTAAATCAGACTATATACCATGTATTGCTTGGGGAAGAACAGCTAGATTCTGTGAGAACATGGAAGTTGGAACAGAAGTTAAATTAGTAGGAAGAGTTCAATCTAGACAATACGAAAAGAAACATGAAGATGGAACTGTAGAAAATAAAGTTGCATATGAAGTTTCTGTTGGAAGCTTAGAAGTTGTTAATCAAAAAGACGATGGCGAAGCTGAAGAAGCTCCAGTAGAAGAAAATAAAGAGGCTATATAAATAGATAAATTGAACATAAATAAATTCCTTTAAGATAAGAAAGAAGTGTTTTACAGAAATGTAGAGCACTTTTTTCTTTCGCCCAATAGGGACGCCCCTTTTTGGGCGAAAATAAGGTGCATTATATAAAATGCAGCCTTATTTTTTAACATCTGGAATTATAACATTTTTCTTTGTATTTGTATCTTCACTTGGTTTTGCAATATCAAGATTATCGTAAACAGGAGAAATGTTTAAATCATCACCGTTTCCAGAAACGATTTCTATGTTTTTTTCGTCATTATTCATAATTTTTCGCTCCTTAACTAAACTACATATAGAATAGCACAATATTTATAAGAATTCAAGCTAAAAAAATCGACATTTTTTGAAATGAGACTTAAAAGCTAAATGATAAATATAAGCTCTAAAATTCAAGAGTTACTTGTGAATTCGGCATTGACACTCTTCGGATTTGAGGGTATAATATTTACGTAATATAAAACGTAGGAGAAAAGCAAAGAATTATAAGTATTAGTATTCTTTAATTAAAGCTGAGCCTGGGAGAAGGGAAATAGTATATATGGAAATAGAAAAACAGAAGGCAATAATAGAAGCTATATTGTTTGCCGCAGGAAGAGTAATAAAAATAAATGAATTAATGGGAATTCTAGAGCTTTCTTCAGATGATGTTGTAACGATAATAGACAGCATGAAGGAAGAGTATAAAAATTCTGATAGAGGAATAGAGATTATAAGAGTGGAAGATGGGTACCAGCTTACTACTAAAAAAGAGATGTATGAGTATTTATATCCAATTTTTGATAAGAGAAGCAAGCCAAATTTAACTCAAGCATCAATGGAAACTCTTGCAATAATTGCATATAATCCAAAGATTACGAGAGCAGAAATAGAGGCAATAAGAGGCGTAAATTCTGATGGAACTATCTACAAATTATTAGAATTTAATTTGATAGAAAACGTTGGAAAGGCAGATTTGCCAGGAAGACCAACAATGTATGCAACAACACCAAATTTCTTGAAGATGTTTGGAATGTCTTCTCTAGAAGAATTGCCAGAATTACCAAAATATAAATTAGATGAAAACCAACAGCTTGTAATCGATGATATAATTCCAAGTGAAGATCAATCAACAATAGAAAAAGAAGAAATTGCCAGTGATGAAACAATTTCTGAGGCTCCAATGCCCGAAAGGGAAAATGTAGATGTAATAAAAAACGATAACATATAGACAAAAATAAAAGAATAGTTGAAAAACACAGATTGTTATTTAAGGAAAGGTTTATGGGAACCTGAAAAACCTAAATTTATTATGTAAGGAGCGTATGGCAAAAAGGTCATACATAAATAAATATGAGATTATCACAAACAGGATTAGGAACTATAAGAGTAAATAATTTGGATAAAAGCTATCCAGCACAAGATATTTTATTACAAACAAACCAATTAGTACAATATGGAACAGGAATTTACGCGTACAACAATGTACCATTAAAATTAAGAGAAAACGTTGAAAGTGTAATTAAAGGAGTTCTAGACAAATACGGATGTATAGAAATATTGCTTCCAACATTGCAACCAGCAAAACTTTGGGAAGAATCTGGAAGACTTTCTAAATATATAGAAGAGGGTGTTATGCTTTCTGTTAAAACAGACAAGGGAGACTTTGTAATGGCTCCAACAGCAGAAGAAGCTGTTACAGACTTTGTAAGAGGCAGAATAAGTTCATACAAAAACTTGCCAGTTACACTATATCAAATTGGAGAAAAATACAGAAACGAAATTCGTACAAGAGGATATTTATTAAGGGGAAAAACATTCCCAATGATGGATGCATATAGCTTTGATTTAAATGCAGAAGAATGTGCTAAAACATACCAAAAAATTAGAAAAGCATACTTAGAAATATTCGAAATATTAGGACTAAATGCAAAACCAGTTGCAGCAGACAGCGGAGCAATGGGTGGAAACTTATCAGAGGAATTCATGCTAGAATCACCAATCGGAGAAGATACAATATTAGTAGATAAGGCAACAGGTGTAGCATTTAATACAGAAATTCTAGAAAGAGAAGATGCAGACGAATATCTAAGAGAAAAATACGGAGTTCAAGATAAAGAAAACGTAGAAGCTAAAAAATCAATCGAATTAGGACACATATTCCAATTAGGAACAAAATACACAGAATCTATGAATGCAAAATACATAGATCAAGATGGAAACGAGCAATTACTATACATGGGATGCTATGGAATAGGAGTAAGCAGAACAGTTGCAACAATTTACGAAGAAAACGTTGTAAATGGAAAAAACGGAGAACCAATGGGAATTTCATTACCAATAAGTGTTGCACCATACTTGTTACAAATAGTTGCAGTAGATGATAAAAAAGAAGTTGCAGAAAAAATTTACAACAAATTAATGGAAGCAGGAGTTCCAGTTATAATAGACGATAGAGCTCAAGGAATGTTAGGTGCAAAAATAAAAGATTGCTACATGTTTGGAACACCATACATGCTTGTACTTGGAAACAAGGCTCAAGAAGGAAGCTTCGAAATAGAAAGCACTAAAACAGGAGAAAAGAAAACATTTACAGAAGATGAATTAATAGAAGAATTTACGGAAGAATGTGAAGATAACTACGATTTATTATCAGTTTCTGAAGATGTAAAACCAAATATTAAATATAAGATAACTAATAAAGAAAAGTTAAATTCCAGCGATTTAGAAAAATTAAATAGCTGTCTTACTGAA
>OGUL01002333.1_pt1 | contig 13143 bp, 10 predicted proteins | sample 1553651 | NCBI WGS metagenome assembly OGUL01 (sample SAMEA2580048, study PRJEB22360) | human gut metagenome | biome: human gut; feature: human-associated habitat; material: faeces | place: Denmark | collected 2008/2010
TCACTGTATCTCTGGAAATGAAAGAACAGGGTGTGTTATAGAAAAAAGAAAGTCCGGCAGAAAAAAACAAGTAATATGTTGAGTTAGACGCGCAATTTTTTTGTTAAAAAAAGAACGTATGTTTACAGAATAAGATATCTATGGTACAATTTGTTCATAGCACAAAATAAAAAAACAGTTCAGAGGAGAAGAAAATGCAGACGGTATCCAGTTATGGTGTGGAATTACGAAAACAGAATATCCCAATCCGCCAGACACTGGAAATCTATCGTCAGGCGGTCAGCTATCTGACGGAAATCTATGAACAGGTGTGGGCAGAACTGAAAATGATCCCGGAAGCAAAAAAACGCTTTAATGCAGCAGAACATCTGATTCACACAACGAAAAAGAACCATGCCCACTTTGATTTTGACATCCGTTTTCCGAAGATGCCTTCTTATCTCAGGAGAGCTGCCATCCAGCATGCACTGGGAAGTGTATCGTCCTATGAAAGCCGGATGGAACAGTGGGAGGCAGCGGGAGAACTCTCCGGGAAACCGAATTTTACCTGTGAAAACCATGCCATGCCGGTCTTTTACCGGGATGTGATGTACCGCGAAGGGACAGAGGGAAAAGATGAGGCATACCTGAAACTGTATGACGGGCATGACTGGAGATGGTTCCGTGTGTGTTTAAGCCATACGGATATGGAATACCTGCGCAGGAACTGGTATGGGAAAAAGGCATCTGCCCCGGCACTGGAGAAAAGACACCATAAATATTTCCTGCGTTTTTCCTATACAGAAGAAGTGACGCTTACTCAGACACCTGTAAAAGAGCAGATTATCTGCAGTGTGGATCTGGGAATCAATACGGATGCAGTCTGTACCATCATGCGGGCAGACGGAACTGTCCTGGGGAGAAAGTTTATTGACTTCCCCAGTGAAAAAGACCGGATGTACCGCACACTGGGACGAATCCGGAGATTCCAGAGGAAACATGGATCTGCGCAGGCAGGGGAAAGGTGGGCATACACCAGACGTCTGAATATAGAATTAAGCAGAAAGATCGCAGGGGCAGTTGCAGAATATGCATGGGAGAATCATGCAGATGTGATCGTATTTGAGTATCTGGAAATGAACGGAAAGATATCGGGAAGTAAGAGGCAGAAACTGCAGCTTTGGAGAAAACGGGATATCCAGAAACGGTGTGAACATCAGGCACACAGGAAAGGGATGCGCATATCCAGGATCTGTGCATGGAATACGAGCAGGCTTGCGTATGATGGATCAGGGATAGTCCTGCGTGACTGGAGAAATCACAGCCTCTGCGCATTTCAGACGGGAAAAAGATATAACTGTGACCTGTCAGCTTCTTATAATATCGGGGCCAGATATTTTATCCGTGAACTTTTAAAACCCCTTCCGGCAACGGAAAGGTCTTTGCTGGAGGCAAAAGTCCCTGCAGTAAAGCGTAGAACCTCATGTGTTTATGCAGATCTAAGGGAACTCAGTTCTGAGATGGGACTCTTAATGGCTGCATAGATGCAGGCAGATATACAGCGGACTACCTGTAATGTGGGGACCTGCCATATCTGGCATGGGAAAAAGCGCATATCTGCGCAAACCTAAGTTACAGGCGTATCCGCCGATATTTAGTCTGACGCCTAAAGCGTCTGGAAGCACGTGACTTTAGTAAAGAACTGTTTCACATGACAGATAATTATGTTATTGATATACAGGATCAGGGAAATGCGTTGGATGCTCTGCTGTTTGTACTTGTGATTGAGGCAGAAAAATGTTCCAGGAATTAAATAGTTGATCTTGTTACTGAAGATATACAGACCGAAAAAATCGAAGAAATTATGCTGATCAGATTACCGGAGGACTTAGAAAAATTCAAAGAGATATATGAGATAACAGAGAAAATTGCAAAAGAATATTAGACATTGGATAAGGTGGAGGTGCTGGACATGATATATGTTACGGGAGATATACATGGAGATCAGATCCTTTGGGATGCATGTATAAGTAATTTTCTAAAGGAAGGGGATAACATAATCGTTCTCGGAGACTTTGGAATTGGGTTTTTCGATGGAAGATACTGGACGGAGGAGATGTTTTATGATTACCTGGCAGAACAGAAATATACCGTTCTTTTTGTCGATGGTAATCACGAGAACTTTGAAAAACTCAATTCTTTTCCAGTGGATCAATGGCATGGCGGACGTGTTCAGTTTATTCGAAGCAACGTGATTCATCTCATGAGAGGTGAAATATATGATATTGATGGAAAGAAGATTTTCTGTTTTGGCGGAGGTTACTCATTGGACAAGGATTATCGTGTTCCGGGGAGAACGTGGTGGCCGCAGGAGATGCCTGACGATGGAGAATATAGGAATGCAACAAAGAATTTGGAAGAGTGTGGATTTACGGTTGATTATATCCTGACGCATACCGCTCCAGCAGATACAGTGGAATATATGTCCAGATTAAACCTGGGAATTAAAAATTCTGTTGTTGAGGAATTTCCACTGACCAGTTATCTTCAGTGGATAGTTGAGACGGTGCGATACGATAAGTGGTTTTTTGGGCATTTTCATATAGATGCTGAGATTTGGAGAAATCAGTATGCAGTACTTGACAGTATAAGAGAACTGCATACAGGAGAATTGATTAAAAATAGATGTTAAAGAAGGAGATGAAAGGCGGTATGATAATATGATTGATTCACATATCCATTTATCTTGTAAATGCTATAACCAAACTTTTCCATATATCGATTATGATGGGAAAGAACTCACAATAGCTGCAGATGGGCGGCGAGAGGCATTGATTGAAGAGATGAAAAGCCGCGGTGTATCATGTTGCATAGAACCAGCAATTGATGTTGATTCAAATGAACTGCTTATAAATCTGAGTAAAGAAAGCGATGGCTTCATTTATCCGGCGGTAGGTAATCATCCTACTCGATGTATTAACTCAAAACTTCGGGATTTCAAAAAGGTCAGGAAATTCTCTGAGGGAGATGGAATCATTGCAATTGGTGAAACGGGGCTTGATTATCACTATGAAAGAAAAGATCAGCATCGCTTAAAGCAGAAAGTCTGGTTTCAATGGCAAATCAATCTAGCAGATAAACTGGGCCTTCCGCTAATTCTGCATATTAGGCAGGCTGATGAAGATGCTGTCAAAATTCTTCGTAGGAATCGGAAAAAACTTCATGGTGGTGTCTATCATTGCTTCTGCGGCGGAGCGGATATCGCCAGGATATATACGAAAGAGTTTGGGCTAAGCCTTGGAATCGGAGGAACGCTACTTATGAAGCCTGAGTACAGAAAACGGTTGGAAGAGACGGTGATTGCAACTCCAATAGAATATCTGCTTCTTGAGACCGACGGCCCATATGTTAAGCCAGAAAGACCAGATGATGTCACTGGCAAAAAGTGGGCGAAGGCACGAAATACGAGTTTGATTCTTCCGAATATTGCGGAAAAGATTGCGGAATTGAAATGCATGATGGTGAAAGATGTTGTAAGGATTACTGAAGAAAATACAAGAAGAGTGTTCAAATTGAATAATTGTGCGTTGCATTCTCGTTACTTCTGATGAGTCGTGTTACAATCAATAACGCCGATGCAGGATTTTTATAATCCTATATCGGCGTTTGTTGTTTACGTGAGAATGTGTTTTACGCTTATTTTCCAAATGTATTGCTGGATTTAGCTGCAGCCTTTGCCGCTGTGGTGTTGGTGGACTCAAACAAGGAAGTTGTCGGTGCGACCGGACACATCAATACTCGTCCTGTTCCGCGGTAAACATTTACCAGGCCTTCTCCACTAACTGCTGATCCTACAAGTGTTTTGGTTGATCGTTCTACGGTAAATTCAAGGTTTGATGACCAGCATACGGCAAGGTTTCCATCAATTTTCAGTTCATCATTTTCCAATATGACTTCAATCAATTCATCTTCGGGAACATTAGACTCCAGTGCAGCTACACCATTTCCCTGCAAACTCAGATTAAACAGACCTTCGCTGCCTAATACGGCTGATGAAAGGTTCTTTCTGGCTACAACTTTACTTTTTACATTTGCATCACAAGCCAGGAACATGCCATCTTCAATTGTCATTCCGGCCGATCCCCACTTGCCAATATCTGCAAGAATAATGTATTTATATGTTGGTTCCAGTACGAGACAGCCCTCGCCAACATATTCTGGTTTAACGGCAGTTTCTTTGGTAACCGCACCCTTGAGTGCTTTTCCAAGAAAATCACCGATGCCTTTTACGCCTGATGTGGCTTGTACATTACCACCCATCCATTGCATGGCACCAGCCTGGATAACAGCTGAATGGTCTTTATCAATATCAATAACAACCTGTTTTCTTCTGACATTCATTTTACTCATGAAATACTCATTCATTGCATTCATAGGTGAAACGCTGGCATCCTGCACATATTCAAGTACATGGAAGTTTCCGATACTTTTCGCATATTTTCTGTTTTCATTTTGTAAGTTTTCAATTCTCATGGCATACTCTCCCTTTTGATAATAATGTATGATGTTGCTCGGATATGCTTATTATAAAAGAATTAGCATAAATAGAAAACAATTTATGCAGAGAATCATAAAGAGAGAATTCTCAGATTTCGAGAAATATAAAGATTCTAAGGCTAAAGAAATTTTATCTCTTTCATTTCTTCCGGTGTAACGGAGCCAGTAGCAATGGCAAGTCTTGCCATCTGAGGGGAATATATCTGCAGATAAAATCTAAAAGCCAACAAATTTGTTTATGTTGGTATTGAATCAATTAAATCCAATACATTATAATGTCCATAGATGATTACCTTTTTATACAGATATAAATTTACCAAAGTGTGATGGGGGTGCTCACGATGAAATTTGAAAATATTAACATGCTTAACGATACAATGGCCATACTGGATAGAGGCTATTATGAAGTGAATGGGAAGCGAGTAAACCTGAAGCTATCTAAAGCAGAAATGAAAGAAATCTCCGTATTTTTACCCAAGGACGTGAAGAGCATTTCTGATAATAAGGATTTTCAGCATATTCATATGATGGGAGGAAGAATTGGTGTGGATTGCGTTAACATGGATTCTTATTCTCTGGCAATTAAGAGATATTCGGATTGTTCATATATGTTCAGTAAGAAATCAAAGCCAATTCTTGTGTTGAATCTTGCCAATCCTGTAAACCCAGGTGGCGGTGTGCGCCGTGGATCAAAGGCTCAGGAAGAAGATCTCTGCAGAAAGAGTTCGCTTTTGCTGTCACTGGAGAGTTCAGCGGCATCCGTATATTATAAATACAATAAATCTTTGAATACTTACATGGGATCGGATGCTGTTATGGTCACTCCCCAGGTTGAAATTATCAAAGATGAAAATGGCAGTTTGCTGGATGAAAGTGTTATTGTATCTGTTATGACATGTGCCGCACCTATGTTGAGAAACGGTATGGAGGGATTGACAGACCAGGAATACCGGGATATGGTTTATGGACGTATTACCGGAATGCTGAAGGTGGCTGCACATCTCGGGTATGAGGTCCTGATTTTGGGTGCATTCGGATGTGGAGCCTTCTTAAATGACGCTCATGTTGTTTCGGATCTGTTTTATAAAGCACTGAAGGAATTCGATTATGATGGAATGGAAGCAAAAGATTTCTTCCGCAGAATTGATTTTGCTGTGCTCAGCCGTTCAGCAGATCAATACAATTACAAAGAATTTGCCAGAAATTTTTGTGATTTTTATCGTGAGGAAGATGCAGAGGAGGTTGCATCAGCCCTTGAGAGAGTGAGAGAAACTGAGACAAATCTGGACAGGATCAGAGGAAGTCTGGTTGGTGGAGCTATTGGAGATGCTTTAGGGTATACAGTTGAATTTATGCAGGAGGAGCAGATTTTCAGGAAATACGGCTCATCTGGTATCACGGAATATGAACTGACAAATGGAAAAGCATTGGTGTCAGATGATACACAGATGACCTTATTTACAGCAAATGGAATACTGGTAGGTGATACCCGATTATCTATGCGTGGTATCGGAGGTGATCCAAAAGTGTATGTTCCAAATGCATATCTGGACTGGTTAAAAACACAGCAGTTGGATATTAATAGTGTAAATCAGTATGAACGATATACAGAAAAGGGTGGATATTCATGGTTGTTGGATGTTCCGGAATTGTATTCCAGACGTGCACCGGGCAATACCTGCCTTTCTGCACTGGAAACCAGAGCAAAAGAGGATCACGTAAACAGCTTTATTAACAGTCCGATTAATAGAAGTAAGGGCTGTGGCGGTATTATGCGTATTGCACCTTTAGCTCTGAAATATAGGCTGGGCGAGAACTATTATGGAGACATAGAGCAGATTGATATGGAAGCAGCAGAACTTTCAGCTATTACCCATAGTCATTCTCTTGGTTATATGCCATCTTCCGTAGTTAGTCATATCATAAGCAGAATTCTTTGTTCCCATGATGAAATGAGCTTGAAGGATATGGTTCTTGAAGCAAGAGATTCTGTTTCAAAGCTCTTTGCTGAAGATAAGAATCTTCCTGTACTCGTTGATATAATTGACAAGGCCGTTCGACTGTCTGAAAAAACTGACACAGATGATCTGGACAATATTCATGCGTTAGGTGAGGGATGGGTTGCTGAAGAAACACTGGGTATTGCATTGTATTGTGCACTCAAATATCAGAATGATTTCTCGAAGGCTATGATTGTCTCAGTCAACCATAAAGGCGATAGTGATTCAACAGGTGCTGTTACTGGAAATATTCTTGGTGCGCTGATTGGATATGATGCGATCGATAGCAAATGGAAAAAGGATCTGGAGCTCCTGGATGTGATCCTGGAAGTTGCTGATGATTTATGTCATGGCTGCCAGATGTCTGAGTACAGTTATTATTTTGATCCTGCATGGGCAACAAAATATATGCATATGCATCGTTACGAAGAGCCAAAGAAAAATCCGGAATATGTATTCTTCTGGCTGGACAATGAGAAATACGGTGAATTCAGCAACTGGTATCAGAGAGAATTTGTGATCGATGATTTCCGATATTTCTGTGTTGAACAGTATATGATGGCACAGAAGGCAAAGCTGTTTCATGATTCTGTACGATATACGGCTATCCTCCGTGCGAATTCGCCAAAAGACTGCAAAGCATTAGGAAAACAGGTAACACCATTTGATGTCAAGGTCTGGGACGCAGTTAAATATGATATCGTAAAAACTGGAAATAAAGCGAAGTTTGAACAGAATCCAGATCTTATGAATTTGCTTTTATCAACAGGCGACAGGATCATGGCAGAGGCGAGTCCAAAAGATAAAATCTGGGGTATAGCACTTGATGCTGAAACTGCAAAGCATATAAATCCTGAAGCGTGGCCTGGTCAGAATTTGTTAGGGAAAATCCTGATGGAGCTTAAAGCTGACTGGTGCATATAAGCTGCCTTGTAAGTATATTATCCATACTGTGGGTCCTATCTGGCGTGGTGGAAATCAGGATGAGGAGAAGTTTTTAGCAGAATGCTATAGTAATTCCCTTCAGATAGCTGTTGACCAAGGCATACGCAGTGTGGCTTTCCCATCTATTTCGACGGGTGTTTATAGCTTCCCTAAGAAAAAAGCAGCTATGATCGCTGTACGTACAGTAAATGATTTTATTGAAGAAAATTCAGGGAGTCTGGATTTGGTCGAGTGGATTCTATTTGACGAAGAGACACTGAATATTTATAAGGATGCTTTGAATCAATTCAAAGCAAACAAAATAGTTGGAACCCCTGGTTTTTGACATCGTTAATACGATGTTGAGAGATGGGCTTGTGTAATTTGTATTGGATATTTAACAAAGCTTAGCAAGAATTTTCCTACATCTCTAGGTAGTGAGATGAATTGTGGATCTGAGCATAAATGCTCAAAAGAATCTTGTAAATAAAGATAGGAAACGCTTGTTCTGGTGGATAATATAGAGAAAAAGAAGCTAACGAATTACAGGGATCTCAAATGATACCTTGCAACGTGAGGGTGTCTCAGGTATAATAATCTAGGTATAAGTCTGCAAAAGGGGCAAACATTTTTACCAACAGCCAAACCGGTTGACTGCCCTTTTTGTAGTCATTTTTTTACTTTATAGGAAGTCCCTCAAAGATTGAGGGATTCAGGGAGTTTGAAGCGGACTTGTCCGCTAGGTTCATGGGAGGAAGTAAAAATGTACGATGTAGTGATTGTAGGTGCAGGACCGGGAGGAATATTTACTGCATATGAATTATTAGAGAAAAGACCGAATTTGAGTATCGCTGTTTTTGAGATGGGAAATGAATTGACAAAACGCCATTGTCCGATTGATGGTGACAAGGTGAAATCCTGTATTCATTGTAAGAACTGTTCTATCATGAGTGGCTTTGGAGGTGCAGGTGCATTTTCAGATGGTAAATATAATATCACCAATGATTTCGGTGGGACGCTGTACGAATATATCGGTAAAAAAGCTGCATTAGAATTAATGAACTATGTAGATAAGATCAATCTTGCATTTGGTGGAGAAGGAACAAAACTGTATTCTACTGCCGGTTCAAGCCTGAAGACACGCTGCATGCAGAATGGTTTACATTTATTGGACGCTTCTGTTCGACATCTGGGAACAGATATTAATTATATTGTGTTGGAACATTTATATGCTCATCTGAAAGAAAAGGTTGATTTTCATTTCAACTGTTTCATTGATAAGGTGGAGAAATTAGATGACGGATATCGAATCTATCATGAAGATTCTTATTATGATGGTAAGGAATGTGTTATTTCTGCAGGACGCAGCGGAAGTAAATGGATGGAAAAAATCTGTCAGGATCTGGATATTAATACGAATTCAAATCGCGTGGATATCGGAGTTCGAGTGGAGCTGCCAGCAGGTATTTTTGCTCATCTGACCGACGAATTATATGAAAGCAAGATTGTGTACAGAACCTCAAAATATGAAGATATGGTGCGTACATTCTGCATGAATCCAAAAGGTGAAGTCGTAAACGAAAATACGAATGGAATTGTTACTGTTAACGGTCACAGCTATGAGGATCCGGCTAAACAGACAAATAATACAAACTTTGCGTTACTGGTTGCAAAGCATTTTTCAGAACCTTTCAAAGATTCTAATGGATATGGTGAAAGTATTGCACGATTGAGCAATATGCTGGGTGGCGGCGTGATTGTCCAGCGTTTTGGGGATTTGATCAGAGGCCGGAGAAGTACAGAAGAAAGAATCAGCGAATCCTTTACTGTTCCGACTTTAAACGCAGCGGCAGGTGATCTGAGTCTTGTCCTTCCGAAACGTTTATTAGACGGTATTATTGAAATGATCTATGCTCTGGACAAAATCGCACCGGGAACTGCCAGTGATGATACCTTACTGTATGGTGTAGAGGTAAAATTCTACAATATGGAAGTGGAGCTGGACCACAACCTGATGACTCGCCATGAAGGACTTTATATTATTGGTGATGGCAGCGGTATTACTCATTCTCTGTCCCACGCTTCAGCAAGTGGAGTATATGTTGCGAGACAAATTATTTCAAAAATGTAGAGGTGACTGGGACGGAGCAATAAAAATTTATGGAAAAATGAGATTAAAAAGGCAGTGATTTCCTGTATTTAGGGCTAGTCACAGCGTCAGCGGCTTGGTACTATAAGGATAATACAATATTTTTCGGTAGTTGCACCTTTGTTTTATTTCATTTCAATGCAAAAGGAGAAGCTGCTATGCAGAAAAACACAGAACATATCCCGAACCGAGACGATGTTAGTACGGCGATTTTGCAGCATTTGGACGGCCTCCGTGGAATTGATACCCATTGTCACCATTTACCGGATGACCAGTTTCAGAACATGGGGGTGAAATTCTTATACAATCACAGCTATTGCAACTGGATGGATGATCTCCTGGGACTTTTGCATAGCTATTCCAATGTCTATGCAGATCTCTGCTGGCTGCCCCTTATCAGCACATCGGCAGCGAAACGATTCCTGCGGGAAGCGCTGGAGATCGGTGGAAGCAATCGCATCCTCTGGGGCTGTGATACATGGACCTCTGAGGAAAGTTACGGTGCTGTTTTGGCATTCCGTCGGGTGGTGTCGGAAGTGCTCTCAGAGATGTGTCAGGAAGGCTACCTCAGCTGTGAAGAGGCCTGCTATACGGCTGGGCAGATCTGGCGCGGCAATGCGCTCAAGCTATTTGGCTTTGAAGACTGATGCAGGCAAGCGCAATCAGTTTGGCTGAATATCCTCATTTGTAAAATCAATATTGGTTCAGAGTTGGCGGAAGCTGAGAAAACCGATGGTGTAGACTGATAACAGTCAAAGCCATCGGTTTTCTTTATCCAAATATTCTGGACACTCTGTCATATATATTTGCCGGATCTTCAAGGCGCATCAAAACAAGCATGCTCATGCATTGGCAGAGATAATCGATGCTTTCGAACCTTCTGAATGTCACGACCTGCGCCTGTTTCCGCTATCAAATGGCAATCAGATCTTTCCAGGTTGCAGCATCACATACCCCATCCTGTTACATTTTTCTGGATTTTTTGTACTGATTCAGAACATAAATGATATTGCTACCGGTCTTTATGTCTAGATTCAAAGCTTTACCATTCTTTCTCTTAAAAGCTCTGGCAATCAGAATTTTCATTATTAATTTGGATAATACCCACATGCGCATAGATTCCCTTGCCCCTGTGGATACATTCCTTATATTTTTCATAAAAATAAGTGGAGTGATTATCATTGCACTCCACTTAAAACCTAATCGATTTGATCATAATATATCTATGCTTAATAAGCCTATTTTACATTATTCCTCTTGATCATTTTCCGTAAAAGTTGTTTCTTTAGACATCAAATCATTCAAATACATCTCAAATCTTGGTCGGCAAATCATGAAACGATTGCCAAATTTCAATGAATAGCTGCCATCATTGTTTTCTGCCATTCGCCTTAATTGTTTTATACCAATTCCAAAATAAACACTTGCTTCCTTTATAGTAAGCATATATTTTTCTCCAGTTCGAATGTCAATGCATTTACTCATAGTCATAGATCAGTACCTCCTATTCTTTTTCGCACTAAAATCTATCACTCTATTTTCTCCAAAAGTCAAGTCTAAATATCATTTAACGATTATCCACATTTTCAGTTTTTTCGTTTCTTCATTCGTAGTTTTTCCGTAGTTTCAAACCATGATGAGAGTCAAATAATTTCCCATTCTGTCCCCATTCCAGTTCATTCTGTCTGATATTCCATAGTCCTGCCGTGGCAGATGAATAACACTTTTATCTTGCTCATTTTATCTCCTTATATCTTCTCAAAGCCTTGTAAATACTGGCTTTCCAGCATTCATACACGTCTCTTTGAAATCATATTCTACCTCCAAGGGGACGCAACATGATATTGTTAGTATATCACGTTGTCTCCACCTCGAACATCTCCTTTTTTTATTTTTTCATCTTTGTCTTTTTATAGTGCACTAAGTATATCTACAAATCGTTCAAATCTTTCTTGATCTGCACACGGTTTCCGTTCCACAACAGATATTCTGCATTGGAACTATCGCTCAGAGAGTAAAATACAGTGAGCAAATGCAAAAAAACAGCTATAAGACTCCATTTTTGAAATCTTATAGCTTTGCTATACATGATATTAAGTTGTTATTCAATATTTGGATTTCCAACGGATTAGCCGTTTGTTGTTAAATTTCTTACATCTTTCCACCATAAACAGGGAAAATTCCACTGTCACCATAGCTCTTAATTTTTTTAAAATTCTTTAACAGTTCCATGTCTTCAGCACTAATTTGAAAATCTAATTGGGCATTACTCTTCATATGTTCAGGATTACCTGTTTTTGGCAAAGAAATTGCACCAAGCTGAAGCGTATATCTAATACAGAGCTGTGGAACAGTCACACCATACTTCTTTGCAATCGTAGTTATCTCTGGTTGATTCAATATTTCACCATGCGCAATTGGTGAGTATGCTTCCACAACAATACTATTCTTCTGGCAATATTCTACTAACTCCATCGGCGTATTACTAATGTGGAGAAGAATCTGATTTACCATTGGCTTAATCTTTGCTGTTTCAAGAAGACTTGCAATATCTTCAATCAGAAAATTGGAAATTCCAATTGCCTTAAGTTTTCCTGCCTTATAAGCATCCTCAAGAGCTTTCCATGCTGCTCGATTTCCCTCTACATATCTGTCTTCGCACTGATTAACCTTCGCCCACGGCTGCGGACTGTGAATAATCATCATATCAAGATAATCCAGTCCCATCTTTTCAATCGTCTCATTGATTCCTGCCATCGCTTCTTCGTATGTCTTATGCTCTGCGGCAACCTTTGATACAACAAACAACTCCTCACGTGGAATACCACAGGTTCTTACTCCTTCACCAACGCCACGCTCATTGCCATATGCCTGTGCAGTATCAATATGTCTATATCCAATCTCTACTGCTGCTTTTACAGCGTCAGCAACCTTATCATCATCAATAAACCAGGTTCCAAGTCCAAGCTGTGGAATTTTCACTCCATTATTCAATACAATACTATTATCAAACATTTCATTCACCTTCCTATTGTAATTTCCCATATTCTTCATCACTTACCGGTTCAAGCCATTCATTGGAACCATTTTCGCCCGGAACTTCTATTGCCAGATGTGAAAACCATTCATCCGGTGCGGCGCCATGCCAGTGTTTCACTTCTGCCGGAATATTGATGCAGTCACCTGGCTTCATTTCTACAGCTTCTTTACCTTCTTCCTGATAATATCCTCTTCCGGCAACACATACCAGAATCTGTCCGCCTCCACTTTTTGCATGATGAATGTGCCAGTTATTTCTGCATCCAGGTTCAAATGTCACATTAAAAATTCCAACCTGAGAAGTAGAGATCGGTGCAAGAAAACTTCTACCGGAAAAATACTGTGCGAAGCCATCGTTTGGTGCACCAATTGGAAATACCATCTCTTTTGCATGTGCACGCATTGCTTCATCTTCGTATGGCAAATCTCCTTCACCTGCCTCCCACACTTCCTTTGCAAGATTGAAAACAGCCCATGCTTTTGGCCAACCTGCAT
>OGUL01002336.1_pt1 | contig 13124 bp, 6 predicted proteins | sample 1553651 | NCBI WGS metagenome assembly OGUL01 (sample SAMEA2580048, study PRJEB22360) | human gut metagenome | biome: human gut; feature: human-associated habitat; material: faeces | place: Denmark | collected 2008/2010
TTCTTCCACATTGTATACACCTGCTTTATTCCACATTCCTGTGACAACCATCATTGTTCCTATCATTGCAGGAACTCCTGTTGTATATGATATTGCCTGTGATTCAACTTCCCTGTAACATTCCTGATGGTCACATACATTATAAATATAGATTTTTCTCTCTTTTCCATTCTGATAGCGATAGATCTCATTCTCCTGCCACATTTTCTCCAATGCTTTCTCTGCCTTTTGAAAATCATACTTTTTTTCCATTACAGATTCCTCCTGAATATAAAGATTATCCAACGCAGACAAAAAAAACGCCCTGAGCCAAACGCCCAGGGCGAACATACATGTCCGTGGTACCACCTAGATTCAGAAATACTTCTGCACTCAATACAATACGGGAATTTATTTTTAATTCCGATATTGCTTCCCTTATAACGGTGAGAATCTCCGTTGGAGTCTACTAAAGCTGTAAAAATATACCTGTTCGATCCAAAGCTCAAAGGCTACTTCCATGCGTCCTTCACGAAATTTTTCACCAACCAATTTCTCTCTGTCCATCCGGAAACTGCATGTACTCCTCCTCGTCAATGCTTTTTGTCTGTAATTGTTACGCACAGTATATCACAAAAATATGCAATGTCAAGCTTTTTATTATTTTTATTTATCCCAACGTCTGCACAACTTTTCAATATCTTCTGTGAAACGGCGAATATCTTTATTGGCACCTTCTCTGTATTTTTTTACAATAGCAAGAAGCTGCTGTGCTACATCAAACAGTTTTCGATATACATCACTCATCCGGCCTTCTCTTGGCTGATAATCCTTCTTAACATACTCTCTTGTTCCTTCACGAATTTTTTGATCTGACAGCAAATCCCACGATTCTCCTGTGTATGGTGCCGTTGCATTAATCCCATAGGTAGTTGTCAAAAGAGATGCAAATGAATCTGTGACAGTATCCTCTCCATGAACAACAAATACATGTGTTGGCTTAGGTGCAATATGGCTTACCCAGCGCACAAGTCCTTCTCTGTCTGCGTGACCGCTTATTCCCGTCATGCGTGCAATTCGTGCCTTTACACAAATTTCTTCTCCAAAAAGTCTTATATTTTTTGCACCGCCTAACAGCACGCAGCCAAGGCTTCCCTCTGCCTGATAACCAGCAAATAAAATGGTGCATTCTGGTCGCCAAAGATTATGTTTTAAATGATGACGGATTCGTCCGGCATCGCACATGCCAGATGCTGAGAGAATGACCTTGGGTTTTGGATCTTCATTGATAGCACGTGATTCCTCTACGCTGACGGACAGTCGAAGTCCCGGAAAACGAATCGGATTAATTCCCTGACGCACAAGTGCCATGGCTTCCTCATCAAAGCATTCCTGTGTATTCGTCATAAAAATATTTGTAGCCTCCACAGCAAGCGGACTATCCACAAAGACTTCTGTATGTTCAAATTCTGGCAGTTCATGATCTACCTTAAGCTGTCTTAAAAAATATAATATTTCCTGTGTACGTCCAACTGCAAAACAAGGGATCACTAAATTTCCGCCGGCAGCAAGTGTCTCCTTTAAAATTTGCTTTAGCTCACTTTTACAGTCTAAAAGAGAAATGCCCTGATCATGACTTCTATTTCCATACGTTGATTCCATAACAACATAATCGGCATCGTCCACATATAATGGATCTTTAATCAATGGCTGATTCGTATTTCCAATATCACCGGAGAACACAATTTTCTTTGTATGTCCTGCTTCTGTCAACCATACCTCAATAGACGCTGAGCCAAGCAAATGGCCAACATCTCTCATCCTGATTTGAATGCCTGGTGCAATATCAATCTTTTTTTCATATTCACATGGAACAAAATATGTCAGCACATTTTCTGCATCCTCAATAGTATAGACAGGAACCACCGGCTCTGCATCACTTCTCTTATTTTTTCTGTTTTTCCACTCTGCTTCAGACTCCTGAATATGAGCGCTATCCTTCAACATGATTCGACATAGCTGCGTCGTTGCCTTTGTTGCAAAAATACTTCCACGAAAACCATTTTTATAAAGATACGGCAGCATTCCAGAGTGATCAATATGCGCATGCGTCAGAAAAACATAATCAATCTGGGAAATTGGAAACGGCAGTTCTTCATTCACATAAATATCACGTCCCTGCTCCATGCCACAATCAACAATAATCTTCTTATTACATGCCTCCAGACAATGACAGCTTCCTGTCACTTCATGAGCAGCTCCATTAAATGTTAATTTCATAACAAAACCCTCCTTTTTCAGTTTTTCTTATACTTCTATATATATTATACTATTTCTATTTCTATAAATCCAGACTATTTTCTTACAATTATATTTCATGATTTTGTATAAGAGCCATTTCCTTACGATACGAAGATGGAGTCATTCCCGTTATTTTTAGAAATGTGCGGTTAAAATAACTTATACTGTTAAAGCCACATAATGACGCTACCTCACTGATTTTTTTGGAAGATCTGGCAAGCATCTGGCTGCTGTTTAACACTCTGCATCTGTTTAGATAACAAAATGGTGTCATTCCTGTCCATGCCTGAAACAATCTGCAAAATTGACCTCTGCTTAGATGAACCAGACTGGCAAGTTCTTCAAGCGTTAAATCTTCCATGTAATGTGTCTCAATATATGACACTGATTTTTGCAGATATTCAAGCTGCGGCCTTCTTTTTTTTGCATCTGGATAAAATGACTTTAAATGATGATCATACAATTTTTGCCAGATCATTAAAAACGTTCCCTGAATCAAAAGTTCCTTTGCTGCAATTTTCTCCTCATCCATAGAAAATATAAATTTCAGCTGCGTTAATATTTCCTTATGCCAATTTTTTTCTGACGTAAATGTTACGGCATACTTCCATGATCCACTGCAAACAGGATACATATATTTTTGAAAGCATTCTGAGTTATGCGGTGAAATAAGCCATAGCGGATCAGCTACTGCGGCATGAAATAAAACATTCCCTTTAGTTCTTGCCCAATGCATAAGCTTTGGAGGCACGAAAATACCATCTCCTTTCTTTAAAAGAAATGCATGATTTTCAATAAAAAACTCTACTTCTCCTTCCTCCACATAGAAAAACTCCAGTTCTGGATGCCAGTGAAGATAAAGTGCTGGGAAGTTTTTTTCTGGCAGCGCTGCTACACCATCTGTTTCTGTAGGAATTTCTATTTTTGTTGTATGAACAGACACTGGAACAAAATGAGATTTGTGAGGTACTGTTTCTCTATATTGATCTTTTTTCTGTGTACTCATTTTCACGCCCCTTTCTTTTCTATATCGTAACACATTTTAAAAAAATGCGCAATATAGTGCTACTTTTTGATACCATTTTTCAAGTATTTCTTTTTTATTTTTTGTATGATAAAGCTATCAAATGATGTCAATACCAGATGATAATTGACAGAAAGGTGGATTTATGAATACTATGCATCAAGAGGGCAATGCTCTTATTTACGAAAATGATGGAGAACTTTTACGTATTGAACCTTGGGGCAAGAATAGTCTGCGTGTTCGCTCTGTTATGCAGGGTCCAATCTGTGATACTGACTATGCACTTATTGAGCTGAATGAAGCTGATAAAGCAATTGTAACATCGATTTCAGTATCCGAATATGAAGCAAGTATTACAAACGGAAAAATAACAGCACGCATTGAAGTAAGCAACTGGAATCACAAATGTGTCATTTCCTACTACAACAAAAAGCTGCTGCTTAAAGAAACAGGCGACGGCGGTGCTCTCAATAAAGACAGCAGACGCTTCCACGGAATTATTGGCGGTGCTTACAACCTGCATGTTTCCTTCGCATCTGCTCAAAATGAAAAGCTGTTTGGAATGGGTCAGTATCAGCAGGATGATCTTGACTTAAAATATACCACACTTGAACTTGCACATAGAAATTCTCAGGCAAGTGTTCCTTTCGTTCTTTCCAGTCTTGGCTATGGCTTCTTATGGCATAACCCAGCTATTGGTCAGGTTACATTTGGAAAAAATGTGACAGACTGGTATGCAGCAAGCACCAAGCAGATGGATTATTGGATTACAGCCGGAGATACCCCTGATGAAATTGAGCAGGCATATGGACGAGCTGTTGGAACTACACCAATGATGCCAGAATATGGACTTGGCTTTTGGCAGTGCAAGCTTCGTTATTGGAATCAGGAGCAGCTTCTTTCTGTTGCCAGAAAGTACCATGAGAAAAAAATCCCAGTCGATGTGATTGTATGTGATTTCTTCCACTGGCCAAAAATGGGTGATTTCCGATTTGAAGAAGAATTCTTCCCAGATCCTGATGCCATGGTTAAGGAATTAAAAGAGATGGGCATGGAGCTTATGGTTTCTGTATGGCCGCAGATTGACACACAAAGTGAAAATTTTGCAGAAATGAAGCAAAAAGGACTCCTCGTTAAAACAGAGCACGGTGTTGAGATTTGTATGCGTTTTGGCGGTGAAAGTGTTTTCTTTGATCCTACTAATCCTGCTGCACGCCGCTATGTATGGGATAAATGCCGTCAAAACTATTATGATAAAGGTATCCGCGTATTCTGGCTGGATGAAGCAGAGCCTGAATATCTTGGCTATGATTATGACAACTATCGCTACTATCTTGGACCAGATATCCAGATTGGAAATGTTTATCCTCAGTATTTTTCCCGTACCTTCTATGAAGGTCTGAAGGAGCAGGGTGAAAAAACAGTTGTAAATCTTGTCCGCTGTGCGTGGGCTGGCAGCCAGCGCTATGGTGCACTCGTTTGGTCTGGTGATATCCACAGTGACTGGCCAACATTCCGTCGTCAGGTCAGTGCAGGATTAAATATGGGAATTGCTGGTATTCCGTGGTGGACAACTGATATCGGTGGTTTTTCAGGTGCACGACCAGAAGATCCACGTTTCCAACAGCTTTTTGTTCGTTGGTTTGAGTGGGGAACATTTTGCCCTGTTATGCGTCTGCACGGTGATCGTGACTGCGATGACAGACGTGTATTTCACGCAGATGGTCGTCCGGCGCTCTTTACTGGCGGTGACAATGAAATCTGGAGCTATGGTGCAGAAAATGAAATTATTTTAACACACTATATCTTCTTAAGAGAGCTGATGCGTCCATATACAAGAAAACTGATGGAAGAAGCTCATCTGTACGGCAAGCCTGTTATGCGTCCAATGTTTTACGATTTCCCAGAACAGGATGTTTGCTGGGAATTAAAGGAACAATATATGTTTGGACCTTCTATCCTCGTTGCACCGATTCTTTACGAGGATCAGAATGAGCGCGATGTTTATCTTCCATCTGGTAATAAATGGACATTGCTCATGAATGGTGAAGTTTACGAGGGCGGTCAGACACTTCATGTAACTGCTCCAATCGATGAAATACCTGTATTTATTCGAGAGGGCGGTCCAGATCTTGTTGATGGTTGGAAAAAAATTAGAGAAAATCACGAAATTTAACTTTTTTTGAATTTCCCTCTATCATATTTTTGAATTTTCCTTTATAATAAGAAAGGTTAAGGAAGTCTCTTATCCCGCTTTGATCTACAAAAAACGACTAAAGGAGAATATCATGTCAAAGAGAACAGACATCAACAAAGTTTTGATTATCGGATCTGGCCCCATTATTATTGGTCAGGCCTGCGAATTTGACTATTCCGGAACACAGGCTTGTAAGGCTCTTCGCAAGTTAGGTTATGAAATTGTCCTGGTTAACTCCAACCCGGCAACCATCATGACAGACCCGGAAATTGCCGATGTTACCTACATTGAACCGCTCAATGTACATCGTCTTGAACAGATTATCGCAAAAGAGCGTCCGGACGCACTTCTTCCAAATCTTGGCGGTCAGTCTGGTTTGAATCTTTGTTCAGAACTTGCAAAAGAGGGCATTCTGGACAAATATCACGTTCAGGTAATCGGTGTTCAGATTGATGCTATTGAACGTGGTGAGGATCGTATTGAATTTAAAAAATCAATGAATAAGATCGGCATTGAAATGGCACGCAGTGAAGTTTCCTATTCAGTTGATGAGGCACTCGCAATTGCTGATAAGCTTGGCTATCCAGTTGTTCTTCGTCCTGCCTACACAATGGGAGGTGCCGGCGGTGGTCTTGTATACAACAAGGAAGAGTTAAAGACCGTTTGTGCAAGAGGTCTTCAGGCCAGTCTTGTAGGCCAGGTTCTTGTTGAGGAGTCCATTCTTGGTTGGGAAGAGCTTGAGTTAGAGGTTGTTCGTGATGAAGAAGGAAACATGATCACTGTATGTTTCATTGAAAATATTGACCCTCTTGGTGTTCATACAGGTGATTCCTTCTGTGCTGCTCCAATGCTTACCATTTCCAAGGAGCTTCAGGCGCGTCTTCAGGAGCAGGCTTACCGCATCGTTGACTCCGTACGTGTAATTGGTGGTACAAACGTGCAGTTCGCTCATGACCCTGTTAGTGATCGTATCGTTGTCATTGAGATCAATCCAAGAACTTCTCGTTCTTCCGCTCTTGCATCTAAGGCAACTGGTTTCCCGATTGCTCTTGTTTCTGCTATGCTGGCAGCCGGACTGACCTTAAAGGATATTGAATGTGGAAAGTATGGCACTCTTGATAAATATGTTCCAGACGGTGACTACGTTGTTATCAAGTTTGCTCGCTGGGCATTTGAGAAGTTTAAGGGTGTTCAGGATAAGCTTGGCACACAGATGCGCGCTGTTGGTGAAGTTATGAGTATCGGAAAGACTTACAAAGAAGCTTTCCAGAAGGCAATCCGAAGCCTTGAGATTGGCCGCTATGGTCTTGGCTTTGCAAAGGACTTCAATGCAAAGACAAAGGAAGATTTGTTAAAGCTCTTAATTACACCATCAAGTGAACGTCATTTCATCATGTATGAAGCACTTAGAAAGGGTGCCACTGTTGATGAAATCTTTGAGATTACAAAGGTAAAGAAGTATTTCATCGAGCAGATGAAGGAGCTTGTTGATGAAGAAGAAGCACTGCTTGCCTGCAAGGGTGCGCTTCCATCTGATGCACAGCTTATCTCTGCAAAGAAGAATGGTTTCTCAGATAAATATTTAAGCCAGCTTCTTGCTGTATCTGAAGATGATGTTCGCAATCGCCGCATCGAGCTTGGCGTTGAAGAAGCTTGGGAAGGTATTCATGTAAGCGGTACAAAGGACAGCGCATACTACTACTCTACCTATAATGCACCAGATAAGAACCCAGTAAATAGCGATAAGCCAAAGATTATGATTCTTGGCGGCGGTCCAAACCGTATTGGTCAGGGTATTGAGTTCGATTATTGCTGCGTTCATGCATCTCTTGCTTTAAAGAAGCTTGGATTTGAAACTATTATTGTAAACTGTAATCCAGAAACTGTTTCTACAGACTACGATACATCTGATAAGCTGTACTTTGAGCCATTAACACTTGAAGATGTATTAAGCATCTACAAGAAGGAAAAGCCGGTTGGCGTTATCGCTCAGTTCGGTGGACAGACTCCATTAAACTTAGCTGCACAGCTTGAGAAAAATGGTGTAAAGATTCTGGGAACCTCTCCTGCAGTTATTGATCTTGCTGAGGACCGCGACCTGTTCCGTGCTATGATGGACAAGTTAGAGATTCCAATGCCAGAGTCTGGTATGGCTACTACTGTAGATGAAGCTCTTGCAATCGCAAAAAGAATTGGTTATCCTGTTATGGTTCGTCCTTCCTACGTTCTTGGTGGACGTGGTATGGAGGTTGTTTACGATGACGAGAACCTGACAAGCTATATGAAGGCAGCTGTTGGCGTAACACCAGACCGCCCGATTCTGATTGACCGCTTCTTAAATCATGCACTTGAGTGTGAGGCTGATGCAATCAGTGATGGTACACACGCATTCGTTCCAGCTGTAATGGAGCATATTGAGCTTGCTGGTATTCACTCAGGTGACTCAGCATGTATCATTCCTTCTGTTCACATTACACCTGAAAATGTTGAAACCATTAAGGAATACACCAGAAAGATCGCTGAGGAAATGCATGTAAAGGGTCTTATGAACATGCAGTATGCAATCGAAAACGGTAAGGTTTATGTGCTTGAAGCAAATCCACGTGCATCTCGTACCGTTCCGCTTGTTTCTAAGGTATGTAACATCCGCATGGTTCCGATTGCAACTGATATCATTACCTCTGAGCTGACAGGACGTCCGTCACCAGTTCCAATGTTAAAGGAGCAGAGCATTCCTTACTATGGTGTTAAGGAAGCTGTATTTCCATTCAACATGTTCCCAGAGGTTGACCCTCTGCTCGGACCGGAGATGCGTTCTACTGGTGAGGTACTTGGTCTTTCTACCTACTATGGAGAAGCATTCTACAAGGCACAGGAAGCTACTCAGACATCTCTCCCACTTTCTGGAACTGTTCTGATTTCTGTAAACCGCAAGGACAAGGATGAAGTTGTTGAGATTGGAAAGCTCTTCCATGAGTGTGGATTTAAGATTCTGGCGACAGAAAGCACCTGCAGACTGATTAACGAAGCCGGCATTCCAGCTGAGCGTGTTAATAAGCTTCAGGAAGGCCGTCCAAATATCTTAGACCTTATCACTAATGGAAAGATTGATCTGATCGTTAACTCACCAGTTGGTAAGGACAGCGCTCACGATGACAGTTACCTGCGTAAGGCAGCTATCAAGGGCAAGATTCCTTACATGACTACAATCGCTGCAGCAAGAGCTACCGCAAAGGGTATCCACTATGTTCAGCAGCATTCTGATTCTGATGTAAAATCTCTTCAGGAGATTCACAGCATGATCTGCGATAAGAACTAAATTTTAAAAACTAAATTTTTAAAAAAACCGCGGTGAGCGAAATCACCGCGGTTTTCTTTAAAATTTAATTAATTCATACTCTCTATTTCCAAGTCCAATCTTTTCTGCATGCTCCAGCGTTTCCTTCCAACGCACATTCGGATTGGAATCCATAAAATGATCATGATGATGATGCCAATCTGGTTTTTCAAGATTATCTGACAGCTGAGAGTTTGGCATTGGATCTGCCTTAAGACATGCATCTGCACATGCCTGATCTAACGCTACCGGATCAAATGATGCAAACATACCGATATTTGGCAGAATAGCCGCATCATTTTCTGGATGACAGTCACAGTTTGGAGAAACATCTACAATCAAACTTATATGAAAATGAGGACGACCATCTACAACTGCTTTTGTATACTCTGCAATCTTGCATCCCAAAATTTCATTTGCATTATCATTTGGATTATGAATTGCATCAAATGAACAGGCACCGATACAGCGTCCACATCCCTTACAAATATCCTCATGAATCACAGCCTTTCCTGTATCAAAGAAAATCGCATCTGATCCACATTCCTTTGCACAGCGCTTGCAGCATCTGCAAAGATCTGCATTTACAACTGGCTTATTGATTGCCGGTTTTCCGCTTGCATGCTGCTGCATCTTTCCTGCACGGCTTCCGCATCCCATACCGATATTTTTCAGTGCTCCGCCAAAACCTGTTGATTCATGGCCTTTAAAATGTGTCAAAGAAATAAACACGTCTGCATCCATAACAGCTCTTCCGATGTACGCTTCCTTGCAATATACACCGCCCTCAACAGGAACAATACAATCATCTGTACCGCGAAGACCATCTCCGATAATAACATGACAGCCTGTTGTTACTTCATTAAAGCCATTTTCCTGCGCACAATCTAAATGCTCCAATGCATTCTTTCTGGAACCAGGATATAAAGTATTGCAGTCTGTCAAAAATGGCTTTCCGCCTGCTTCCTTAACAAGATCTGCTACTGCCTTTGCATAATTAGGACGCAGATATGCAATATTTCCTAACTCACCAAAATGCATCTTAATCGCTACAAACTTATTTTCAAGATCCATTGTCTGAAGACCTGCCTTACGGCACAATCTTTTTAGCTTTTCCGGGAGTCCAACTCCATTTGATGTTCTAAAATCAGTAAAATAAACTTTTGCCTTTTCCATGTTGTCTCCTATTCTATTTATTTAATTTGCTCTGCCAGCATCGGCATAAAAATGCCGCCCTGAACACTTCGAGCAATAAAATAACAATACCTTCCACTATCAGTCTGATACCAGTCTGAAAATGGCACTCGTGTCGTTGTTTCCTTTAAATATGCTGCCACCGGCTGTATCAGTGCTGCTGTATTGTCCATCGCTGCACACCAAAGAATCCAGTCACTCTTTGTATAAGCTGCTCTGCTGTCAAGCGGTGTTCCATATCGATTTGCTTTCTTTTTATAATAAGCAAGCTCCTTTTCATACACCTCATCAGAAAACAGTCCGCTCTTCCACAGCTTGTCCCAAATCAGGTTATATTTTAGGCTCCATGTATCTTTTTTTCCTTCTCCAAATACAAGCTGATAATGATCGTCTGCTTTTGCGCGCTTTTCCCAATCTGATGCCATATCTGCTGCTATCTTATGGTACTTCTTTGCCTCATCTTTTTCACCTGCCAAAGCTGCTATCTGAGCATATCCTTCGATTCCCATAATCGCCTTCACAGAAAGGTTTGTATTATGTGAAAGATGACCGGCAAAATCATCTGTACACAGCTGCTCACCTGGATCTGCACCATAACGTATCAGGTATTCACGCCATTTTTTTAATGTTTCCATATATGGCAGTGCAAAGGAAACATTTTGCTCCATACGACAAACCATTGCCGTCATAATAAGCATATTTCCACATTCCTCTACAGGCATCTGATCACGCAAACCATATACATTACTTCCTGACGGATACATATAGTAAGGCGGGTACACAAACTGATTGTCTGAGCGAAAACGCTTATTTTCCTCATCTGAGCGACCATATACCTGCCCCCACGCATATGGATAGCGTCCTACATCATGAGGTGCAAAATCATATGTCCACACATCACAGTCTGCAAATCTAAAAATTGGACGCAGCATTCCCTTGACATATTCTGTATTATAAAGCATAAATAACGGCACTGACGGATAACTTACATCAACAGTTCCAATGCAGCCATTAGAATCATTTTCCTTTGAGAGAAAAATTAAATTCTGATCTTCATCTGTGATCAGCTTGTGCGCTGCAATCGCATGACGATAGCTCATAACACATAAAAATGCATACTCATCTCCGCCAATCTTTTTCGCCTTCGCTTCTATCTCACAATCTATTTCTGATGCCTGCTTGTAAACCTTTTTCTGATCTGCAAAGGCGGCTGAAATTGCTTCCAGAATTGTCTTATATTTTGTTGTCCAGTACGCCTTTCTCCACTCTCCGAAATAATTAATTGATGCAAGATCATCATATGCCAGAATAAGTGTAGTCTGACCATTTAAATTTGCTGCCTGACAGCGAATTGCTTCGTTTGCTGCATCATATGTAATCGTGCTTTTATCATTGCCTGCAAGATACACATAACCCCAGTCAATTGTTGTATGATCACCGCTGCTTCCAAGCGGCTGCTGACGCATACGTCCCATAGACGCGTAGGAAAATCCCTGTTTAAAAGTTCCAGCAAAGCCTGCCACTTCGTCCTTTTCTTGGCGCACGAGATCAGCTGATACAATAAAATCAAGCTGTACATTATCCGCATTCTTTTTCTCAACCATAAAATCAATATATGTACACGGTCTTGATACAAGCAATGGATCACTCAGAATAAGCGGAGAAGTAAAACGACAGCATAATCGCACCTTATCGTTTTCAAATGTATATGTTGTCGCAGTAGCTGTCACGTCCAATGATATCTGAGGTAATATCTGGTGAAATTCCTTATCTCCCATAAAACAATATACAGTTTTATCCACAGTCAGATATCCTCGAATCTGCTGGCGCTTACCAGTCCAGTGAACAGTATCCGTATCATATAAATGGTCACTGGATGACCAGATTGAAAAATATGGATCATGCGTAACAAGCGGTATACTTGCAGCTCTTGTAACCTTCATAATAAACCTCCATTTTTTTTGTTTTAATTCCATTTCTTTTATTTTACCACATATTTCATGTTATACACAATTGATTTTACTTTTTTTCGATGAATTTTAATCAACTCTTCATAACCTTCGATTGCATTTTCATGCTGATTTTGTTACAATAATTAACGCATTAACTGAAAGGACATTAAGCTTTAATGAAAAAACATATCAATAAATTATCTGCTATACAAAAAGTTGCTGCTGGAATTGGCGGCGCAGTTGTCGTTTTGACCTCTGCCACAGATTTTTTTGCTGGAAATTATCTTGTCAACTACGCTATCGGCCGTGGCGGCGACGGTGGAAACCGTACAGTTTCTGACGATGCTGACGCAAATATTGAAGCCCAAAAAAGTGCTGACGCAGAGACAATCATAAATGATGCAAAAAAACAAATGGGTCTTTCAGCCGCCCTTTTTGAAGAGGCTCATCCTGCCAAAGATATTACCATTTTGTCAAATGACAATTTAAATCTTTATGGTGCATACTACAAAAATGAAGCTGCTGCCAGCGATCACCTTTGGGCCATTGTGATTCACGGCTACCGCTGCGATCACAATTCAATGACAGAGTTTTCACAACACTACTATGAGAATGGCTATCAGGTAGTAGCACCTGACCTTCGCGCCTGTGGAAAAAGCGAGGGCAATTATGTCGGTATGGGCTGGCTTGACCGCCTCGATATTATCTCATGGATCAACTGGATCATTGAGCAGGACCCTGATGCCCAAATTGTGCTGCACGGTGTCTCCATGGGCGCTGCAACTGTCATGATGACCTCTGGTGAAACACTTCCTGAAAATGTAAAAGTATTTGTTGAGGACTGCGGCTATACAAGCACCTGGGAAATATTTGCAAATGAATTAAAGCTTCGCTTCAATCTTCCGGAATTTCCACTGATGCAGACTGCAAGCCTGATTGCATCTAACAAGGCAGGCTATGATTTTAAAGAAGCAAGCTCACTTACTGCTGTATCTAAATGTGAAAGGCCTATGCTTTTTATTCATGGAACAGCAGATGACTTTATCCCATATTCTATGATGAATGAGCTTTATGAAGCAAAACCTGGCACAAACAAGCAAATGCTTACAGCAAAAGGCGCTACCCACGCTAACTCACTTT
>OGUL01002349.1_pt1 | contig 13067 bp, 7 predicted proteins | sample 1553651 | NCBI WGS metagenome assembly OGUL01 (sample SAMEA2580048, study PRJEB22360) | human gut metagenome | biome: human gut; feature: human-associated habitat; material: faeces | place: Denmark | collected 2008/2010
CTGCCGCCGCTCGCCGGGGCGCAGCGCACGGAGCCGCCCGACCGGTTCGACATCGCACCGGAATAACCACCCCGAAAACAAGCAAACCAACCAAAAACAACCATGAAGAAAACCGCAATCACCCTCTTTTTCCTGCTTCAGGCCGCGTGTCTGTTTTCGCAGATCCCCCGCCCGGAATATCCCCGCCCGCAGTTCGAGCGGACGGACTGGATCAACCTGAACGGCGAATGGACCTACACGTTCGATTTCGGCGCAAGCGGCCTGGAACGCGGCTACGCCGGCTCGAAGGGATTCGACGGCAAAATCATCGTGCCGTTCGCCCCGGAGAGCAAGCTCTCGGGCGTCGGCCACACGGACTTCATCGGCCGCATCTGGTACCAGCGTACGATCGACATTCCGGCAGACTGGTCGGGACGCAACGTGATGCTCAACTTCGGAGCCGTGTACTACACCTCCGAGGTGTATGTCGACGGCCGCTTCGTCGGCCGCCACTTCGGAGGCAGCACGTCGTTCTCCTACGACATCACCGCATTCGTGAAGCCGGGCGGCAGCCACAGTCTGGTCGTCTTCGCCACGAGCGACCTGCGCAGCGGCAAACAGACTGCCGGCAAACAGTCGCTGCAATACGCCTCGCACAGTTGCGACTACACCCGCACGACAGGCATCTGGCAGACGGTGTGGATGGAGGCCGTGGCTCCCGAGGCCCTCGCACGCGTCCAAATGACGACCGACATCGACCAGCAGCAGCTGATCGTCGCCCCGCAGTTCTTCCGGGAAAGCCCGAACACGCTCCGGGTGACCCTTCGGGACGGCGGCAAGGTCGTCGGCACGCGGCAGGTCCGGGCGTCGAACAGCAGCGTCGTCGTCATCCCGGTCAAAAAGGCCCGGCTCTGGAGTCCCGAAGACCCGTTCCTCTACGACCTGACCTACGAGGTGGTCGCCCCCGACGGCCAGGTGCTCGACGCCGTGAAATCCTATGTCGGGATGCGCAAGGTCCACATCGAAGGCAACAAAATCTACCTCAACAACGAACCCTATTACCAGCGGCTGGTGCTCGACCAGGGTTTCTACCCCGACGGTATCTGGACCGCCCCGTCGGACGACGCCCTGCGCCGCGACATCGAGCTGGGACTGGCCGCCGGGTTCAACGGCGCACGCCTGCATCAGAAGGTTTTCGAGGAACGCTACTATTACTGGGCCGACAGACTCGGCTACATCACCTGGGGCGAAAGCCCCAGCTGGGGAATGGATGCCAACGACGTGGAGACGGCCCGCAACTTCCTCTCCGAATGGGCCGAATGCGTGGTCCGCGACCGGAACCACCCCTCGCTGCTGACGTGGACGCCGATGAACGAGGAGTGGTGGCCCGACAACACGCAGTTCCCGCGCTTCGCCTCCGACGTCTACGACCTGACGGGACGCCTCGACCCGACGCGCCCCGTCAACACCGTCAGCGGCGGCGCCGTCGTCAGGACCGACATCTGGGCCGTCCACAATTACGAGCAGAACCCGGCCAAACTGAAAGAGAAAATCTTCAGCGACGGCACGTTCTTCCATCCCCGCCTGCGGACGACCCGCGACCAGACGCGCAACATCGGATTCAACGAGGTGAAGGCGACCGCAAACTACGCCTGGCCGCAGTACGATGGCTCGTGCCCCTACCTGGTCGATGAATTCGGCGGCATCAAATGGGTGAAGGACCAGGAGAAGCAGGCCACGGATTCCCAGACCGAATCGTGGGGTTACGGACAGGCGCCCCGTACGCTCGAAGAGTTCTACACGCGGCTCGAAGGCCAGGTAGACGCGCTGCTCTCGCTCTCCGGACAGGTGTGGGGCTATTGCTACACCCAGCTCACGGACGTGGAACAGGAACAGAACGGCATCTATTGCTACGACCGCTCGGCCAAGTTCGACATGGACCGGATCAAGGCCATTTTCAGCAAACGCCCGGAACATCCCGCCCGATAACGCGCCGGACAGCCGCCCGCCCGAATGAAGCGCACCCCGAAAATCCGGAAAGGGATTTCGGGGTGCGCTTTTTATCCGGTTCGTCATCGTCCGCCCGCGGCAGAGCCTCGTGCACGAATGCGCCCGGAAACAGAAGGCGTCGCTGAATTTCTATTCGCGTGTTTTCCCGGTTTCAGAGTCTCGATATAAAGTATTCCTGCATATTCCAACGATATGCCCTTGATGAACGCTGCAATTGGAGATGCTTCATGTCGGTGCGTCGCACGGCGAGTGGCGGACGGTCCGACATGCGACCTTCTGTTTTCGGCACCATGAACTCCCGAAGGCAAAAAGCCACAGCGCCGGCACACTCCGCAATAGCAACCGACGGTTTTTAAATTATTCACGAAATATAAAAAAAGTCTCCACGGAGTACGCGGAGACAATAGGTTGAAAACCTTCGGCATATAGCCTTATTGTGATAAGATGTAGAATTCTTACACCACAAATATAGTAAAAAAAGATGAATTTCTGCAATTTTTTATTTAATTTTACAGAAAACACTTTCTTCATATGGCAAAAGTATTGGGTTTGGACCTTGGCACCAACTCACTGGGATGGGCCCTTGTCGATGAATCGGAGAACGAATATACGCTGATTGACAAAGGTGTAGACATTTTCCAGGAGGGAGTTGCCCGCGACAAAAACAATGAAAAACCTGCCGTTCAGGATCGGACGAGCGCCCGGGCACTGCGCCGCCACTATTTCCGGCGGCGTCTGCGAAAAATCGAACTGCTCAAAATACTCATCCGTTACGACCTTTGCCCGCCGTTGCCCGAGGAGCTGTTGACCGCCTGGCAAAAAGAGAAACGTTACCCGCAGGACAATGAATTCCTCCGTTGGCAGCGAACCGACGACAATGGGGATCGAAATCCTTACCACGATCGTTATGTAGCCCTGTCCGAGCGGCTCGATCTCGGGAATCGCACACAGCGCTGGCTGCTTGGCCGGGCGCTTTATCATTTGGCACAGCGACGCGGATTCCTCAGCAATCGCAAGGAAGCAGGAAATGAGAAAGAAGACGGCACGGTCAAGGAGTGTATCAAAAATCTGTCGGCTGAAATAGCAGCGGCAGGGTGTCGGTACCTCGGAGAATATTTCTACGGACTGTACCAACACAAGGAACGAATCCGCGACAAATACACCTCGCGCAACGAACACTACCTGGCCGAGTTCAATGCCATCTGCGACCGGCAGCAATTGCCCGACGAATGGCGTAAGGCGCTGCATCGGGCAATCTTTTTCCAGCGCGACCTCAAATCGCAGAAGGGGTCAGTCGGCCGATGCACCTTCGAGCCGACGAAGAGTCGGTGCCCCGTTTCGCATCCCCGTTTTGAGGAGTTCCGGATGCTGTCGTTCGTCAACAACATCCGGATTACAGGACCGGGCGACAATGCTCCACGACCTTTGACACAGGAAGAGTTCGAGACGATTCGTTCGCTCTTCTTCCGGAAAAGCAAGCCTTATTTCGATTTCGAAGAGATCGCCCGCAGAATCGCCGGCAAAGGGAAATATGCCTGCAAAGAGGAGCGTACAGAAGCTCCTTATCGTTTCAATTTCGCCCGCACGGCCACCGTATCGGGATGCCCCGTCACGGCATCGCTGCAAGCGATCTTCGGAGACGACTGGATTACGGAGATTCGCAGCCTTTACCTGCTTGGAGCAGGAAAAAACGAGGACCAGATGTTGAATGACGTATGGCACGCCCTCTTTTCGTTCAACGACGAAGGTCGGCTGCGTAGCTGGGCCTGCGAAAAATTGCAACTCACGGATGAACAAGCCAAAGCGTTTGCAGCCATCAAACTCCCGCAGGATTACGCGGCGTTGAGCCTAAATGCCATCGGCAAGATTCTGGTCTATCTGCGCTGTGGCTATCGGTACGACGAGGCGGTATTCCTGGCCAACCTGCGGGCGGCACTTCCGAAGGAGGTCTATGCCGACGAAAGCCGTCGGCATGAAATCGAACAGGACATCGCCTCGCTGCTGCTTGACTACAAGCGAAATCCGTATAACAAGTTCGATTCAAAGGAGCACCGCATTGCCGACTATTTCAGCGATCATGGATTGGATGCCTCTCGTCTGATCCGTCTTTATCATCCCTCGAAAATCGAGACCTATCCGGATGCGCAACCCAAGGCAAATGGCATTCTGCAACTCGGCTCTCCACGTACTGCGACCATTCGCAACCCGATGGCCATGCGGGCCCTGTTCCGATTGCGCAACCTGATAAACACGCTGTTACGCGAAGGCAGGATCGACCGAGACACGAAGATCCGGATTGAATTCGCCCGCGGACTCAATGATGCGAACAGGCGGAAGGCCATCGAGCAGTATCAGCGGGAACGGGAGGTTGAGAATCGGAAATATGCCGAAGAGATCCACAGCCAGTATGCCGCCGAAACCGGCCGCGAGATAAAACCCTCGGACGACGAAGTGCTGAAATACCGGCTGTGGGAAGAACAGCAGCACGTCTGTCCCTATACCGGGCGGCAAATCCGCATTTCGGACTTCGTCGGGTCGGCTCCGGATTTCGACATCGAGCACACGCTCCCGCAGGCTCGCGGCGGCGATGACTCGCAGATGAACAAGACGCTCTGCGAAAACCGGTTCAACCGGGAGACAAAACGGGCGAAACTGCCGGCCGAGTTGTCCAACCATGTCGAGATCATGGAGCGGATCGAATCGTTTGGTTGGCGGGAAAAAATGGAGAGTCTGCAAAAGCAGATTGAAGCCCAGGTTCGCAGGAGCAAAAGCGCAGCGATTAAATCCGAAAAGGACGACGCCATTCAGCGCCGTCACTATTTGCAGATGCAACTCGACTACTGGCGCGGGAAATACGAACGCTTCACCATGGCCGAGATTCCCGAAGGATTCAGCAATCGGCAGGGAGTCGACATCGGCATCATCGGCAAATATGCACGGCTCTATCTGAAGACGGTTTTTGACCGAATCTATACGGTCAAAGGTTCCACGACCGCCGCGTTCCGCAAGATGTGGGGACTGCAGGAGGAGTATGCCCGCAAGGAGCGCACGAACCACGTCCACCACTGCATCGACGCCATCACGATCGCCTGTATCGGCCGCCGGGAGTACGACCGCTGGGCGCAATATGTCGCCGACGAGGAGCGATACGGCTACGGCGAAAGCGGCAAACCCCGCTTCGAGAAACCCTGGCCGACCTTTACCGAAGATGTCAAGGCGGCGGCCGACGAACTGCTCGTTGCCCACCACACGCCCGACAACATGACCAAACAGACGCGCAGGAAGTTACGGGTTCGCGGCCGGATAAAGTTGAATGCCGACGGGGAACCAATCTACCAGCAAGGAGACACGGCTCGCTGCCGGTTGCATCAGGATACCTTCTACGGCGCTATTAAGCAGGATGGAGAGATCCGCTATGTCATCCGCAAATCGCTCGCGCAGTTACAGCCGACGGACATCGACAAGATTATCGACGATGCAGTCCGGGATCGCGTACGGGAGGCAATCGACGAGGTCGGATTCAAGACGGCGATGAATCCCGATGAATACACGATCTGGATGAACCGGGAAAAGGGCATTCCCATCCGCAAGGTGCGGATCTTCACACCGAGTGTCAAACATCCGATCGCGCTAAAAAAACAGCGCGACCTATCTGCAAAAGAGTACAAGCGGGATTATCATGTCGTAAATGAGGGGAACTATTGCACGGTCATCTATGAGGGCCAGGACAAAAAGGGCAAAACGAAACGCACCTTTGAACTCGTCAGCAACCTCGAAGCTGCCCAATATTTCAAAGCCAGCGCTGACCGGGAAGCCCGCCCCGATCTGGTACCGCAGACCGACACGAACGGTTTCCCCTTGAAATACATCTTAAAAACGGGGACCATGGTCCTGTTTTATGAAAATACCCCGGCAGAACTTTATGAATGTACCCGCAAGGAGTTGGTAAAACGACTCTACAAGGTAACAGCAATGGCTGCAGAAGGACGGGTACAGTTCCTCTTTCATCAGGAGGCCCGAGATCAGAAAACACTTACCTCCTTATATGGAGCTGGGACCTCTCAATTCTGCCAATCCAATCCATCACCGAAATTGCGCCTCAGCGTTTCCAATTTTAACATGTTGGTGGAAGGTTATGATTTCGAACTGACCGTAACGGGCGAGATAAAATTCAAAGATGACCGGCCATGCTGAAACGAACCTTGTTTTTTTCGACACCCTACTGTTTGAGCCTGCGCAACGGCCAGATGATCATCCACACGCGCGAGGCCCCCGACCAACGGAAAAGCATCCCGATCGAGGATATCGGCTTCGTGGTGCTGGAGGACCAGCAGACCTCCATCACGCTGCCGCTCTTGAATGCGCTGTCGGACAACAACGTGGCAGTTATCCTGTGCGGAGAGAACCGAATGCCGAACGCCTTGTTGATGAATTTGGATTCAAACAGAACGCAAGGTGAACATTATCGGATGCAGATCGCTGCATCCGAACCGCTGAAGAAGGGCCTTTGGAAACAGATCGTCGAGACCAAAATCCGCAACCAGGCTGCCTTGCTGCGGAAGCTGGGGTATGACGGAGACAAACTGAAACCCTGCTACATGAATGTCAAGAGCGCCGACGCCGACAACCGGGAGGGCATAGCAGCGAGAATCTACTGGTCAGAACTGTTCGGTGCCGAATTTTACCGTTCCCGCGAAGGTTCGCCGCCCAACAACCTGCTCAATTACGGCTATACGATCCTGCGAGCCGCCGTGGCCCGTGCGATCATGGGCTCCGGACTGTTCCCAGCATTCGGGATCTTCCATCGGAATCGTTACAACTCCTTTCCGCTGGCCGATGACGTAATGGAACCCTATCGACCGTATGTCGACGAATTGGTCTGCCAACTTTACAGAAACGGGAATACACAACTGACCAAAAAGGTGAAAGGCGAACTGTTGCGGCTCCTGTTTGTCGATACTCGTTTCGACAAGGTTGTGCGACCTCTCGAAGTAGGACTTATGTTTTCAGCCTCTTCCCTGGCTAAATGCTTTGCTGGAACCCAAAAAAAGATTGCATATCCTTTATTGGAGTAGTCGAATGTCAGAAGTACGCTTGAATGCTTATCGAATCATGTGGTTGTTTGTCTTTTTTGATTTGCCAACCAATACAAAAACGGAACGACGTCATGCGGTGCAATTTCGCAAGGCGTTGGAAAAAGATGGTTTCACAATGATGCAGTATTCAGTCTATGTGCGCCATTGTGCATCGAAGGAGAATATGCAGGTTCACATTAAGCGGGTTCGACGATCGATGCCTCCGACAGGATTTACAAGTATTCTTGCTGTAACGGACAAACAGTATGGAGACATATTAAATTTTTGGGGTAAAAGCGAACGAGCAAAACCGGAAATTCCGCAACAATTGGAATTTTTCTGATAAATCGTTATTTTCGTTCTTTGAAATACGGAAAATGCATCAAACTGGCTTCGTCGGAACACCCGATCGTATTTTTATAGTGGCAGACAGCCCGTAAGTAACACTTTATCAATCAATATGAGGCCCGACGTTGTGGTTTGATGTAGAATTTCGATAAGATACAACAAAAGCAATAGCGCCGCCCTGTTGGCCTAAGTTGTGGTTTGATGTAGAATTTCGATAAGATACAACCGCAATTGGGACAAGCGTTTTGAGGTGGAGTTGTGGTTTGATGTAGAATTTCGATAAGATACAACAGCTCAAGGAAACGAGGACGCCATTGCTCGTTGTGGTTTGATGTAGAATTTCGATAAGATACAACACTGACTCGGCAACTCTGTCTCGGGTCAAGGTTGTGGTTTGATGTAGAATTTCGATAAGATACAACAGGGCGGAATTAGGGGTGGTGGTGCCGGAGTTGTGGTTTGATGTAGAATTTCGATAAGATACAACGACATAGTCGCATTTACGCCGACGCCTGAGTTGTGGTTTGATGTAGAATTTCGATAAGATACAACCTGAACTCGTTAAAACAAGGTTCGTGGACAGTTGTGGTTTGATGTAGAATTTCGATAAGATACAACGAGGGTTACAAGTTTTGGGTTAAGCACTCTGTTGTGGTTTGATGTAGAATTTCGATAAGATACAACTTTAGCCGTTTGCTCCCAATTGGCTCTGCAGTTGTGGTTTGATGTAGAATTTCGATAAGATACAACCCAAGATTCTCATTCTCGATATTCAAACGAGTTGTGGTTTGATGTAGAATTTCGATAAGATACAACGTAGGCTAAAAGAGTGTCCGCATTGGCCCAGTTGTGGTTTGATGTAGAATTTCGATAAGATACAACCGGGAGCCGCCAGCGCCAAGAAGGTCCTTGGTTGTGGTTTGATGTAGAATTTCGATAAGATACAACTCGATCATTGTCGCATTCCCAGTCTTATAGTTGTGGTTTGATGTAGAATTTCGATAAGATACAACGACACCAGCAGGAGCATTGATACCGGAGTTGTTGTGGTTTGATGTAGAATTTCGATAAGATACAACAGTTGACAACCAAGTATGAGGCAGAAAAGGGTTGTGGTTTGATGTAGAATTTCGATAAGATACAACCGCTTGTGAGTCGCTTTCGACAACCAAACGTTGTGGTTTGATGTAGAATTTCGATAAGATACAACCTCTTTAGATAGTTCTCCCTTCACATAGGGTTGTGGTTTGATGTAGAATTTCGATAAGATACAACTCCGCTGGCTGAGGTTCCGTTCCAGCAAACGTTGTGGTTTGATGTAGAATTTCGATAAGATACAACAGTAAATATCATATACATTTGCTGAAAAACGTTGTGGTTTGATGTAGAATTTCGATAAGATACAACACCCTGCTGTCCAAGAGGGCCGTTAACGCTGTTGTGGTTTGATGTAGAATTTCGATAAGATACAACCGACATCGTAGCGTTCACACCAACGCCGGAGTTGTGGTTTGATGTAGAATTTCGATAAGATACAACAGTTGACAACCAAGTATGAGGCAGAAAAGGGTTGTGGTTTGATGTAGAATTTCGATAAGATACAACAGCAATCTTCACACTTCCCGCATGGAACCAGTTGTGGTTTGATGTAGAATTTCGATAAGATACAACTGTAATTGATGCGCTTCTCGAAATCAAAATGTTGTGGTTTGATGTAGAATTTCGATAAGATACAACAAAATAAAACTTTTTATGTTATCCGCAAGAGTTGTGGTTTGATGTAGAATTTCGATAAGATACAACGTGTTGTAGAGAACGTTTGTGCCAAACAAGTTGTGGTTTGATGTAGAATTTCGATAAGATACAACACACAGCCTGAACAGGATAACCATCTCCTGGTTGTGGTTTGATGTAGAATTTCGATAAGATACAACGCAGCATCGTTGCGGCTTACCGTAGACTGCGTTGTGGTTTGATGTAGAATTTCGATAAGATACAACCTCTAGCAATTCACGAACTCTTACAAGAGGTTGTGGTTTGATGTAGAATTTCGATAAGATACAACCCTACGTACGAAAAACCAAGCGAACGCTGCGTTGTGGTTTGATGTAGAATTTCGATAAGATACAACTTCGCGAAAATAATAAGACTGCCGACGACGTTGTGGTTTGATGTAGAATTTCGATAAGATACAACTAATTAGCGGCAGCAGAGCCGACATACGAGTTGTGGTTTGATGTAGAATTTCGATAAGATACAACTAATGGCTTGACGGGGAAGCCGTCGCCGGAGTTGTGGTTTGATGTAGAATTTCGATAAGATACAACTAATTTTTAAATTATGGATCACTTCGATTTGTTGTGGTTTGATGTAGAATTTCGATAAGATACAACCACAGCCTGAACAGGATAACCATCGCCAGAGTTGTGGTTTGATGTAGAATTTCGATAAGATACAACCGGACGTAATGGACAACGGCGAGGCTGACCGTTGTGGTTTGATGTAGAATTTCGATAAGATACAACAAATAAGCGAACTACCATATAAATAACACTGTTGTGGTTTGATGTAGAATTTCGATAAGATACAACCAGAACTTTGCCGACACTATCGACGAATTAGTTGTGGTTTGATGTAGAATTTCGATAAGATACAACGCCGCAGGGACAAAGAGGCATGCCTACCTGTTGTGGTTTGATGTAGAATTTCGATAAGATACAACTTGATAGTTTAAAGTGTGCGCCGTGGCATAGTTGTGGTTTGATGTAGAATTTCGATAAGATACAACTAAAACTAATTTTACGACTCTCAACGTTGAGTTGTGGTTTGATGTAGAATTTCGATAAGATACAACGATACAGCAACACCTTTAGCTACAATAGCGTTGTGGTTTGATGTAGAATTTCGATAAGATACAACCCCAGATTCTCATTTTCGATATTCAGCCGAGTTGTGGTTTGATGTAGAATTTCGATAAGATACAACAGCGCCGGGACCAACAGGGGAACCGCCAGAGTTGTGGTTTGATGTAGAATTTCGATAAGATACAACAAAATTACATGCATAGTTTTACAGTTTTCCGTTGTGGTTTGATGTAGAATTTCGATAAGATACAACTTGTAGCTCTCACCCCTATCAAAATCAGAGGTTGTGGTTTGATGTAGAATTTCGATAAGATACAACACAGTGAGAAAGTTCGCGCTCGAGCCGGAGTTGTGGTTTGATGTAGAATTTCGATAAGATACAACACATCATCCGTACTGCGGTGGAAACCCGCACGTTGTGGTTTGATGTAGAATTTCGATAAGATACAACATGTCGTAGATTTTTTTCGCGAGTATCAGCGTTGTGGTTTGATGTAGAATTTCGATAAGATACAACTCCTCTCGAATCATAACGAGTTGTCAACGAGTTGTGGTTTGATGTAGAATTTCGATAAGATACAACACCGGCAGAAATTGAACTAGCAGCACGGGAGTTGTGGTTTGATGTAGAATTTCGATAAGATACAACACAACAAGCGAGTTCACGTTCTAAGCGCAGTTGTGGTTTGATGTAGAATTTCGATAAGATACAACGAATATACCGGTAAACAGGTAAATAAAAAAGTTGTGGTTTGATGTAGAATTTCGATAAGATACAACTAAACTGGTGAAAATCTTTCAAGGTTTGTTGTTGTGGTTTGATGTAGAATTTCGATAAGATACAACAAGAGCAGAATTGGGGGTAGTTGTGCCCGAGTTGTGGTTTGATGTAGAATTTCGATAAGATACAACGAAGCAGAACCACCAGACATAGTGGCGTTGTTGTGGTTTGATGTAGAATTTCGATAAGATACAACAGTACAAACGTATCGAAGCCAGTCTCGAAGTTGTGGTTTGATGTAGAATTTCGATAAGATACAACTCAAATTGTTTTTGCCAATTAGCGTAAGATGTTGTGGTTTGATGTAGAATTTCGATAAGATACAACATCTCTCCAAAATTGAAGAATATCCAAATGTTGTGGTTTGATGTAGAATTTCGATAAGATACAACCTGCGAGTAACTATAATAGTTTCGGACGAGTTGTGGTTTGATGTAGAATTTCGATAAGATACAACTACTACTTCGTCGAATACTACCTCAGACGAGTTGTGGTTTGATGTAGAATTTCGATAAGATACAACTTGCCGTCGCAATCTTTGAAGATGTCAGCGTTGTGGTTTGATGTAGAATTTCGATAAGATACAACGGCCAGGATTTCCACGAACAACAGGATTTTGTTGTGGTTTGATGTAGAATTTCGATAAGATACAACCCTTAAATCCTTTCGGATCGAAGGGGCTGGTTGTGGTTTGATGTAGAATTTCGATAAGATACAACGTTATGGAGAAGGTAACTGCTACTGTAAAGTTGTGGTTTGATGTAGAATTTCGATAAGATACAACATTTTTCCGATTTGGCAGGTAGCGCGGGTTGTTGTGGTTTGATGTAGAATTTCGATAAGATACAACTGATCGTGATAAAAATAGCCTGCTGGCTATGTTGTGGTTTGATGTAGAATTTCGATAAGATACAACACAACAAGAGAGCTCGCGCTCCAAGCGGAGTTGTGGTTTGATGTAGAATTTCGATAAGATACAACTATAGCAGAATAGGGAACAATCCACGCTAGTTGTGGTTTGATGTAGAATTTCGATAAGATACAACCCCAGGCTATGACTCCTGGGCGTTCGGCTTGTTGTGGTTTGATGTAGAATTTCGATAAGATACAACGCTATGGCACAGAAATCATCGAACAAAAAGTTGTGGTTTGATGTAGAATTTCGATAAGATACAACTTTTTTTTATTCGGCAGATAGCGTGGATTGTTGTGGTTTGATGTAGAATTTCGATAAGATACAACTTTTGATTTATTAATTGTTGTAGTTTCATCGTTGTGGTTTGATGTAGAATTTCGATAAGATACAACTGGAAAAGAAAGTATTTATAGTAACGCGAGTTGTGGTTTGATGTAGAATTTCGATAAGATACAACCAACCCATCCTTCATGGATGTGGTCATCTGTTGTGGTTTGATGTAGAATTTCGATAAGATACAACTTTCCCCGTTGCAGGCCACACTCACCCTCAGTTGTGGTTTGATGTAGAATTTCGATAAGATACAACCGTTACGCGTAGAGATTGATTGCGAGAAAGTTGTGGTTTGATGTAGAATTTCGATAAGATACAACGCTTTTTTGCGTTTGTGCCGCCGCCGGGAGGTTGTGGTTTGATGTAGAATTTCGATAAGATACAACGCTATGGCACAGAAATCATCGAACAAAAAGTTGTGGTTTGATGTAGAATTTCGATAAGATACAACTTTTTTTTATTCGGCAGATAGCGTGGATTGTTGTGGTTTGATGTAGAATTTCGATAAGATACAACACCTTGGGATGTGGCTCGCCAGTGGCTCATGTTGTGGTTTGATGTAGAATTTCGATAAGATACAACATAAAGTAAATTGTATACATTTGCAGTGTGTTGTGGTTTGATGTAGAATTTCAATAAGATACAACCGGCAGTATTGGAATGCTGCATAATTGCAACTGTTGTTTACATTACCCTTTTGACTCAAGAAGATTTCAAACTCCCTTAAATACGTCAAATCCAATTCATCAAAACGCATATTG
>OGUL01002363.1_pt1 | contig 12991 bp, 10 predicted proteins | sample 1553651 | NCBI WGS metagenome assembly OGUL01 (sample SAMEA2580048, study PRJEB22360) | human gut metagenome | biome: human gut; feature: human-associated habitat; material: faeces | place: Denmark | collected 2008/2010
GGCTGTTGGTAACATGGCAGAGAGAAAATCAGTATCCATGCAAGACCTGGCAGATAAGCTGGGCATCAGTAAAGTAACAGTTTCCAAGGCGCTCAACGGAAAAGACGGCGTGGGAGAAGAACTGAAAGAAAAGATTTTTGCGCTTGCGAGAGAATCCGGTTATGTCCTTCCGGACTACGGAAAACGGAAGAGCAAAAAAGTCGGTATCATCATGAGTCCGCGGTTCAGCTCCGGAGACGAAGGAAAATTTTATATGGCAATGTACGAGCGGATCATCTACGAGCTGCAGAGAGCATCCTGCTCGAGTATCATGATTTCTCCGACAACAGCAACACTTCCGTCGGACATGAACACGATACAGACCAGAGGACTGTTCGACGGCCTGATCTTTCTTGGTATTCTCGATAAGGGTGTCCGGGAGCAGATTGCACAGATTGATCTGCCGAAGGTTTACGTAGATATCTACGATCAGACCCACAAATCCGATTCCGTCATCACCGAGAATATTTACAGCTCCTATGAGCTGACCAATTACCTGATCCAGCAGGGGCACACAGACATCGGATTTGTCGGAACCGTAGGAAGTACAACCAGTATTTCCGACCGATATCTCGGATATCTGCGGAGAATGCTGGAGGAGGGGATTTCCCCGAAAAATGAGTGGAGAATCCCGGACCGGAGCGAGGAAGGCATTGCCATTCCGCTTTTGCTGCCGGAGAAGCTTCCCACCGCATTTGTCTGTAACTGCGATGCCACCGCATTCAAATTAGTGCAGACGTTAAAAGAGCGTGGAATCCGCGTGCCGGAGGATATTTCCGTGACCGGTTTTGATGATTCCATCTATGCACAGCTGTGCAGTCCGCCGCTCACCACGGTTGCGGTTGACACCGATGCGATTGCACGTCTTGCGGCAAAGCGTATGATCAAACATATGAATGAACCGCAGAAAAAGGGCGGCGAGGTATACCGCATCCCCGGAAAGATTATTTACCGGGATTCCGTTTGTAAGATAAACGGATAAAGTGATAAGCCCGAGCGATCGGGAGAAGGAGGAAAAAATCTTGAGTAAACCAAGCAAAAAGAAAAAAGGACGCTGGACCAAGAATGACACGGAGCTGACCGTCATGGCGCTGCCGACCACCATCTGGTACATTCTGTTCTGCTTCCTGCCGATGTTCGGTCTGATCATTGCATTCAAGAACTACAAAATCACAGGCGGAAAGAGCTTCATTTACAACCTGTTCCACAGTGACTGGGCCGGATTTAAAAACTTTTCGTTCCTGATCAGATCCAATGATCTGTTCGTCATTCTGCGAAACACAATCCTGTATAATCTGGCATTTATCGCCCTGGGTATGGTGTTTTCCGTAGGACTGGCTATCATGATCAGTCTGCTTCACAACAAAAGAGCATCGAAGGTATATCAGACCATGATGTTCTTCCCGTACTTCATGTCATGGGTTGTAGCTTCCTACTTCCTGGATGCATTCCTGAACCAGGATAACGGTCTGATCAACAGCATTCTGAGAAACGCAGGCAAGGAGCCGATTCAGTGGTACATGAGTGCCGGTGTATGGCCATTTATCCTGATCTTCATGTATCTGTGGAAATCCACCGGATACAACATGGTCATTTACCTGTCCAGTATTTCCGGTATTGATACCACACTGTATGAGGCAGCCGTTATGGACGGCGCCAACAAAAGACAGCAGGTATGGCATATCACCCTGCCGTGCTTAAAGAGCGTCATTATCATGATGTTCATCCTGAATGTCGGAAAGGTCTTTTACTCCGACTTCGGACTGTTCTTCCAGCTTTCCCAGGGAGCGAGCGGTTCGATTTTCAAAACGACAGCAACTATCGACACATACGTATACAACGCACTGCAGTCTTCTACTCCGATCGGAATGACTTCTGCGGCAACATTCTTCCAGTCTGTTGCATGCTGCATCACCATCCTTCTTGCCAACGCCATTGTGAAGAAGATTGATGAAGACAGCGCGATTATTTAAGGAGGTACAAAAATGGCAAAAAAGAAAAAAGATCTTGATCTGGCTTCCTCTTCACATTTAAATCAGATCCAGGGATCTACAAATGCAATTTTCAATGTTATTTTTGTGATCCTCGCCCTGGCCTGCATTATCCCGGTGGTATTCATCTTCATGATCTCAATTTCTTCTGAGCATTCGATCAAGATGAACGGCTACCAGTTTATCCCGAGTGCATACTCGCTGGATTCCTACAAATTCCTTCTTCGGGAAGGACAGATGATTGTGACTGCACTTGGCGTTTCCGTTGCGGTAACGGTTATCGGTACGGTAATCGGAGTTGCCCTTACGATGCTGATGGGTTACGTTCTTTCCAGAAGCACCTACAAACTGAGCGAATTCTTCACCATGGTCGTTTTCATTCCCATGATCTTCAATGGTGGTATGATTTCTTCTTATGTAGTCAACACACAGTTCCTGAACCTGAAAAACAGTATCTGGGCGCTGATCCTTCCGCTTTGTGTTTCTTCGTTTAACGTTGTTATCTGTAAAACGTTCTTCAAGACCAACATTCCGGAATCCATCATTGAGTCGGCACAGATCGACGGAGCAACCCAGTTCCAGATTTTCGGAAAGATCGCCCTGCCGCTGTCAAAACCGCTGATGGCAACGATCGCTCTGTTCCTCACCTTCGGTTACTGGAACGACTGGTTCCAGTCTTCCCTGTACATCAGCGATACCAAGCTGTATTCCCTGCAGGCTCTGCTGGATCACGTACAGAGAAATATTGAGATGATGGCAAACAACCCGTCTCTTGGCGTTACCACGGCACAGTACATGAACTCGATGCCAAAAGAGGGCGCCCGTATGGCGATGGCAATCATCATCATCATCCCGATCGCATGCTGCTATCCGTTCTTCCAGAAATACTTTATTTCCGGTCTGACGGTTGGTGCGGTAAAAGGCTGATCGACCATTTACCTTTATGGATCTCATACTGAAGCAAAAGGCTTCGGTTAAGGATAATTTCAACATTCTATATTTTATATCAGGAGGATGCTACAATGAAAAAGAAACAGTTTTTAGCTCTTGCACTTTCTGTTGTTATGGCCGGCGGTATGCTGGCAGGCTGCGGAAGTAGCAACGGAAGCAGCAGCTCTTCAAAGAGTGATGCAAAAGATGAAGTTGTTACACTGAAATGGATTCAGGTCGGTAACGGAATGCCGAAGGATTATGATGAGTGGCTTGAGCAGATTAACCCATATCTGGAGGAGAAAATCGGCGTTAATGTAGACATGGAAATCGTTCCGTGGGGTGACTGGGATAACAGAAGAAGCGTTATCACAAACTCCGGCGAGTATTTCGATATCCTGTTCACCGACCAGAACCGTTACTCTTCTGAGGTGAACACCGGCGCACTGATGGACATTACAGATCTGCTCAAAGACAACGCTTCCGAGCTGTATGACATGATTCCGGAAGACTACTGGAAAGCAGTAGAAGTAAATGAAAAAATTTACGGCGTACCGACCTACAAAGACAGCTCCCTTTCCGAGTACTTTGTATGGGATCAGGATATTGCAGACAAATATAACATTGATGTAAACTCTGTAACAGATTTCAATACTCTGTACGATGCTCTGAAGACAGTAAAAGAGGGCGAAGGCGGATCTCCGTACTTCATGTCCAAAAATGGTGCAAACTTCCTGCTGAACCTGAACTACGATGATTTAAGCTCCGGACTTCCGGCAATCGGCGTTAAATACGGCGATGACAGCAAGACCGTTGTCAATCCGCTGGATGACGAAGAAATCCTTTCCAACCTGGATATCGTTCGTAAAATGTATCAGGAGGGCATCATCAACGGAGACGCTCCGACAGCAGATGATTCCAGCAAATACGCAATGTTCTTTGTTGCACAGGGATGGAGCGGCGCTGCAAAAACAACATGGGGTCCGAACAATGGTATCGCCAATTGTTCAGCAGTACAGTATGGCAACACAGTCGTTTCCAACACAACTGTACGTGGTTCCATCAATGGTATTTACTCCGGATGCAAGCACCCGGACAAAGCACTTCAGCTTCTGAACCTGGTAAATACGGATTCCAAAGTACGTGACTGGTTCTACTATGGAGCAGAAGGAAAAGACTTCGAGTACACCGATGACAATAAGGTACACCGCCTGACCACTGACTGGGGTATGGCCGGATATACCCAGGGTACTTTCTTCAACGTAACTCAGACAGACGATGTTGACTTCAACCAGTGGGATGAAGTAGAAGAGCTGAACGAGAAAGCAACTCCGTCTGAGATGCTTGGATTCAACCTGGATACCTCCAACATCGAAACAGAGCTTGCAAACTGCCGTGCCGTATATGAAAAATACTATTCTGAGTTATTCACCGGCGCACAGGATCCAAGAGAGCTTGTAAAAACCATCGATGCTGAGCTTGAGACAGCAGGCTGGGAGACCATCCGCGAGGAAGCTCAGAAACAGATTGACGCACAGAAATAAATTTGATACATTAACTTTATAAGAACTACAACAGGGCATTTTCGATTACGGAGATGCCCTGTTGCAGGATATACCGTACTTGATCAAAGAAAGGATGTAAAACGAATGAAAGAGACCTTACCAAAGTCCGTTCAGGAGCTGATTTTAAGCCTGAGAGAAAAACTGAAAGACGAGCCGGAAATCGTTGATATGTTTGAGCGATGCTACTCCAACACCCTCGATACGACCGTGAAGAAAATGGAGGACGGCAGCACCTACGTCATCACCGGAGATATCCCGGCCATGTGGCTGCGTGACTCGGTAGCACAGCTGCGCCCGTACCTTGTTCCGGCGCAGAACGACCCGGAGCTGGCTGACCTGATCGCAGGCCTCATCCGCCGCCAGTTTATGTGCATCAACATCGATCCATACGCAAACGCATTCAACGAAGGACCGAACGGCAACTGCTGGGAGAAGGACGAGACCGATATGGGACCGTGGATCTGGGAGAGAAAGTATGAGATCGATTCTCTCTGCTATCCGCTGCAGTTCTCCTATCTGTTCTGGAAGAACACCGGAAGAACGGATCAGTTTGACGAGGTTTTCTGGGAAGGTGTTGACAAAATCCTGACTGTATTTGAGACTGAAATGAACCACGAGGAGAAATCCCCGTACAGCTTCATCCGTAAAAACTGCTCCTACACCGATACGCTTTCCCGCGATGGAAAAGGTGCGCAGGTAAAATCCGGCATCGGCCTGATCTGGTCCGGCTTCCGTCCAAGCGATGACTCCTGCCGTTACGGTTACCTGATCCCGTCCAACATGTTTGCGGTTGTTGTTCTGAATTATCTGAAAGAGATCGCGGATTTCGTCGGCGGGAAAGAGGAAATTGCAAAGAAAGCAGAAGAGATGGCAAAGACCGTAAAACAGGCCATCGAGACTTACGGTACCACCCATATCTGGGGACTTGGCGATGTTTATGCTTACGAGGTAGACGGCTTTGGACAGTATAATCTGATGGATGATGCCAATGTACCGAGTCTTCTGGCTATGAGCTATCTCGGCTACGAGCCGGAAAGCCAGGAAGTGGCTGACAACACAAGAAAGCTGATCTTAAGCGAGGCAAACCCGTTCTACTATTCCGGAACAAAGCTTTCCGGAATCGGAAGTCCGCACACACCGGTCCGCTACGTATGGCACATCTCCAAAGCCATCGAGGGACTGACCGCACCGACAAAAGAGGAGAAACATCAGATGATCCACGAACTGATGGAAACCGACGGCGGTACAGGACTGATGCACGAGGGTGTTTTCGTAGATGATCCGACCGTTTACACCAGAGAGTGGTTCTCCTGGGCAAACGCAATGTTCTGTGAGCTGGTCATGCAGTATTGCGGATATGAGATTAAGAAATAAACAAAAAGAAAAACGAAAAAGATAGAAAAGAGGAGGCTGTGTTCGCTGCACAGCCTCCTCTTTTCGTCTACACCAAAGAAAACTGTCAGTAACAGTTTCCCTGAAAGGAGGGACAGCAGTGGGGAGAATACTGCTGTCCCAGGGGAACATGGGATTTTCATTTTGATTCATTTCTCTGCACACGGAGTATTATACACAGTTTTTTGCGATATGTAAAAGATATAATTGATATGAAAGATATAATAAATTGGCATGACGAAGAAATGTAAAAGAATCTGAGCATCAGAAAATCTTAGGAAATCTATTGGGATTTCTTTGGAAAAGAAGAAGCGGAATCCTAAGAATGTTTTGGTAGAATCCTCTTATCAAGTGAAGATGAGAGAGGAAAGAACATGACCTGGAAAAACGAGAAAAAATCAAAAGCATTACTTGTGGTATTCGGCATTTACCTGGCGCTGCTTGTCTGGTGCATTTTATTCAAATTCGCCCTGCGCCCGGAAGAAATTCCGCACCTGCGGGGGATTAATCTGATTCCGTATGCGGCGTCGGTTGTGGTGAACGGGAAAGTGCAGATTAGTGAAATTATCGAAAATATGCTGGTCTTTCTGCCGTTCGGCCTCTGCATCTCAGCCTTCTATCCGGACAGCGAAATCCAGAACCGCATTCTCCTTGCATCGGGACTGAGCCTGTTTTTTGAGGTGACGCAGTATATTTTTGCGATCGGCGCGAGTGATATTACGGATGTGATCGATAATATGCTTGGCGCGGTGATCGGAATTCTATTGTATCTGGGGATGAAAAAAATCTGGAAAGAGAAGACGGGAAAGATCATTACCATTCTGGGAGCGGTGCTGGAAGTGCTGTTTCTGGCGTTGCTGTTTTTTTCGTTTGCGGCGAATAGGATGTTTTAAGATTGGAATTCAGGAAAGGATAGTGTATAATCGAGAAAAGGACAAATTCCGAAAGCAGGTGTGATGGATGGAAAAAGTAATCAGTATAGGAAAACAGAATTTTGCATCCTTAAGGGAAAACCATTATTTCTTTGTGGATAAATCTCACTTCATCAAGGACTGGTGGGAAAACGGGGATGAAATCACCTTGATCACCCGCCCCCGCCGCTTTGGCAAGACACTGAATATGAGCATGCTGGACTGCTTTTTCTCTAATAAATATGCCGCCCGGGGCGATCTGTTTGAAGGACTTGGCGTTTGGAAAGAAGAAAAATATCGGGAACTGCAGGGAAAGTATCCGGTGATCTTTTTGAGTTTTGCAGCCGTGAAAGCAGATCAGCTTTCGGAAGCAAAAATTCAGATCAAACAGCAGATTGCGAGAGTGTATGAAGAAAACCGTTATCTTCTGGATGGGGATCTGCTGAGCGGAAATGAGAAGAAAGCATACAACGAGGTCAATCTGCATATGGGTGATGCGGAGGCCGCAGCGGCACTCAATAATATGAGTATGTATCTGGCGCGGTATTACGGCAGAAGAGTGATTATTCTGCTGGATGAGTACGACACGCCGATGCAGGAAGCGTATGTCCATGGCTACTGGGCGGAATTTACAACGTTTGTGCGGAGTCTGTTTAATGCGACGTTTAAAACGAATCCTTATCTGGAACGTGCGATGATGACCGGAATCACGAGGGTTTCGAAAGAAAGTATTTTTTCTGACTTAAATAATCTGCGTGTGGTGACGACGACATCGGATCTGTATGCGGACTGTTTTGGATTTACCGAAAAGGAAGTTTTTGCATCTCTGGACGAGTTCGGAATGGGAGACAAAAAGGACGTTGTGAAGCAGTGGTATGATGGATTTATCTTTGGCGGACACCGCGATATCTACAATCCATGGTCGATTACCAATTATTTAAAAGAAAAGAAATTGCGCCCGTACTGGGCAGATACGAGTTCGAACGGTCTGGCAGGAAAGCTGATCCGCACCGCCTCGCCGGAAATCAAAGAGTATATGGAAGATCTACTGAACGGACAGGCAGTCACGGTGAACTTTGATGAGCAGATGGTGTTTGAACAGCTGGATTACAATGAAAATGCAATCTGGAGTCTGCTACTCGCGAGCGGTTATCTGAAAGCGGAAGAGGTGGAGTATCGCGGAATTACTTTGAAGCCGTGGTATCAGCTCCGTATCACCAATCTGGAAACGGTGAGCATGTTTGATGATATGTTCCGCGGATGGTTTGAAGCATCGGAAGCTGGGTACAGCAGCTTTGTGAAAGCACTGATGCAGGGCGATCTGGAAGCGATGAATTATTATATGAATAAAGTGTCACTTGCAACATTCAGCCATTTTGACGTTGGCGGAGAGAACAGTGAAAGTCTGGAGCCGGAACGATTCTATCATGGCTTCGTCCTGGGACTGATGGCAGAACGCGCAGAGTGTTATCAGATCCGGTCGAATCGGGAAAGTGGATTTGGACGGTATGATGTGATGATGATTCCGAAGAATACAGAAAAAGATCCGGCGATTATTATTGAATTTAAAGTCTGCAGCCGGGTAAAAAAGGAGACACTGGAAGATGCGGTGCAGGAGGCTTTAAAACAGATCGTGGATAAAAAATACGACGCAGAACTGGTGGCCCTTGGCGTGCCGCAGGAAAGGATCCGGCATTATGGGTTTGCATTTGCGGGGAAGAATGTGTTGATTGGAGCAGAATGAGAGAAACGGGTGATGAAGGTCATCCGTTTCTTTTGGCGTAAAATGGTATTCCTATTGACTCACTATGATATAGATAGTATGATAAATTTAATTTTTAAAATTTATTTTTACGTGAGGATATTTTATCTATGAAACGATTTTCTTCCACTACCTTAAAAACTGCTTTCGTAAAATCCATCCCGATTTTCTGCAGCTACGTTTTCGTCAGCATGGCCTACGGCATGATGATGGCATCCGCCGGCTTTCCCTGGTATGATTCACTGCTGGTAAGTCTGACGGTCTATACGGGCGCGTTCCAGTTCGTTCTGATTACGTTTCTTTCTAGCGGCGCTTCCCTCATCACCATTGCGCTCACTGCACTTCTGATGAACAGCCGCCAGAGTTTTTACAGCATTACCTTCCTGAAGGAATTCAAACAGATGGGGCGCCGCAAGCTGTACATGATTCACACGATGACCGATGAGACATACGCCGTAAACCGTACCTTAGATCTTCCGAAAAAAGAAAAAGAGGACACCATGTTCCTCGTCGCTCTGTTCAGCCGCTACTATTGGATAGTTGGTTCGGTTCTCGGCGGCATTTTAGGCCAGATCGTTCCATTTGACCTGACGGGCCTTGATTTCTGTATGACAGCCCTGTTTCTCATTATCTTCATTGACCAATGGGAAAAAGCAGAGAAGCACACGCTGTCGCTGTCTCCGCTCTGATCACCTTCGGACTCCGTGCACTCCCGTTTCTTGCAGTTTCCGGCAGCCGTAAAATGCCCGCATCACTCGAACGACTCGGCCGGGCACTGCCGTCTGCCATCATGGCGGTACTGATCATTTACTGTATGAAAGATATTCCCACCGACGGTATCTCTGCCGCAGTACCGAAACTGCTCGCAGCAGCGATCGTTTTTATCACCTACAAATGGAAACACCAGACCCTCGTCTCCATCCTTCTTGGAACCATTTCGTATATGATGCTTCTGCGTCTCTTTTAAAAAGAAACGGTGCAGTTCTGAATTCATGGCAGAAATTCAGAACTGCACCGTTTTTCTATTCTCTATATGCATTAGAAGGATTGGCAATTATTCGATGACTTCGTACTCTCCGTCGCCCGTCTTTTTGAATAACGGAAGCTTCTGCAGAAATACAATATCTTTTCGATCAGCAGCATCGCCCTCAGCAAGGATCGCTGCTTTTTTTACAACCTCTGCACTGGCATTCGCCATCAGGCATTCCAGTGCGTGCAGGGACTCGCCGGTGGAAATGACATCATCCAGCAGGCAGACACGTTTGCCGCGGATTTTATCTGCGTCTTTTCCATCCAGACAAAGATGCTGCTCACCCGCTGTTGTAATCGAATGAACGGATGCGGAAACCACATCTTTCATGTAGGATTTTGTGCTTTTTCGTGCAACGATAAATTCTTTATGGCCCAGCTCTTTGCTTACTTCATACGCTAGGGCAATACCTTTCGCTTCTGCGGTGACAATGGCATCGACTTCTCCGATTTTTGCGGCCAGCTCCGGCGCACATGCACTTACCAGCTCGGTGTCACCAAGGACAACAAAGCTTGCAAACGCCATCTCCTCACTGATCGGGATAAATGGAAGTGTTCTTTTCACTCCGCAGAGCTCCATGCTGTATTCTTTCATACGATTTTCCTCTTATGTTACTGAATTTATAATCCAAGCAGTTTTGCAGCAACACCGGCCAGCATTCCGAGGAACGGGTTTGTTACTGCAGTGACAACCATTGTGGTTCCGCCGACGGCTGCATTGATAGCGAAGGCAGACGGCGCATCCAGTACAACGGTTTTGAAGATACCGAGTACAAACAGGAAACCTGCGATCGAAGAAGACGGAACAAATTTTCCGATTTTCGGAAGCAGTTTCAGAAGCAGAATTACACCGATCACAACCATCATGATGACACCAGCCCATACAGCGTGCGGTGCATTGGCAGTTGCGGAAATGATTGCCTCAACCGGGGCTCCTCCGAAAAAGGAAGAAAACATATCGGCCAGGGAAGAAATCACGGTCAGGTTATCGACGTTGTAATTTCCACCGGTTGCCATTCCTGCGGTAATTCCGCCGAAGGAAATGTTGGAACCAATGTTCAGGCAGACCATACCGAGTGCGCCGAGAATTACGTTGGCATTGATTGTAAATTTCTGGCGGACAAATTTATCATCCTCTACGACAATGCTGGATTTCTCTTTGTTGAAAAATGCATTGGCAATGCAGGATGCTACAACGGAAATGACGATGGTATAAACCAGGGTATTGGCACTGTCTTTGGTAAAGTAATAGGTGATCAGTGCTGCGGCCAGGGAAACACCGCCGGAAATAGCATCACTCTTGATCATATCGATCGCGGCCTTTACCAGAATGATACCGACACCGGCCATCATTCCATAGGCAACATCCTCACCTACAAAGTTTACGATTTTTGTCAGCAGTCCAAACACTCCGATCAGAGCCATAATCACACCGCCGATAAAAATCATCGTACAGCGTTCCGAACGGTCTTTTCCAGCCGTTCCGGCGTAAGTGATCGTCTCCGCCTGGAAGGAAATTGGTGCGACACTCTGCGTAATCGTATTGCCCACCGCACCAACAAAGAATGCCAGCGCCGTCGGAACCGATGCAAATCCAAACGTCAGAGCAAGAAGACCCTGCGGCAGACCATTCAGCACAACGCCGATGATTGCCAGAAGATCTGTTAAAATGGCTTTCATACTAAATACTCCTCCTCACTATGAAATATGTCGTTTTGAAGCAAAGAAAAGTGTAGCACCAAAACCGGTCAAAGTAAACCAGATCAGTCATGAAAGGTTTTTGTCAGTGATAATAAGTCAATCTTATATATAAAATATTATTATTTCTGTGTGCTAATAAATCAAGAGGATTTTTAAATGTCTGCATAACCAATAATCAATAGTTACAAAACTGGGTGCCATTATTTGGAATTGTGCATATAGAAGCGAAGAAAAAGATTTGCTATACTAAATCTGTATGAGGGTTTTTAGCACAGTTATAAGAAATGGAAAGGGGATTTTTAATTATGGCAATTACAGAGACAAAAACAAAATATGGACAGGTTCATGGTGTGCAAAAAGACGGCTACACGGTATTCCGCGGCGTTCCGTACGCAAAGCCGCCGGTAGGCGAAAAACGATTCTGCCCGCCGGAAGAGCCGGCGTGCTGGGAGGGCGTTTATAAGGCGGATCATTTCGGATGTGTCTGCCCGCAGACCGAGCATGAGCCGGACTCCTTCTATGGAAAAGAATTTTATCTCGATCCGGAATTTGGTATGAACCAGAGTGAGGATTGTCTGTACTTAAACATCTGGACACCGGCAAATGCAGCGGATGAAAAACTGCCGGTTGCCTTCTGGATTCACGGTGGTGCATTCATGCATGGATTCAGCCACGAATCCGAATTTGATGGAGCTGCTTACTGCGAACGCGGAGTGATTCTCGTTACGATCAATTACCGTCTCGGTGCTTTCGGATTTTTGGCACATCCGTGGCTGTCCGAGGAGAGCGGTGTCGGAAGAAGCGGAAACTACGCGATTCTCGACCAGATCGCAGCACTAAAATGGGTAAAAGAAAATATCGCAGCATTCGGCGGCGACCCGGAAAATATCACCGTATTCGGCCAGTCCGCGGGATGCATGAGCGTACAGACACTCGTCAGTTCTCCGCTGACTGAAAACTGGATCAGCAAAGCCATTTTCCAGAGCGCCGGCGGCTACGACACCGGACTGAACCGCGATATGCCGCTTTCCGAGGCAGAAACCATCGGCCAGGAATTTGTAGAGCTTAGCGGAGCAAAATCGCTGGAAGAACTGCGTGCGATTCCGGCTGAGAAAATTGTGGAGCTGCAGGAGGAGTTTGGCCGCGTAAATCCATCGAGAATGCTGAGCTTCGTGCCGAACATCGACAATCATCTGCTGACCTGCGGCTATAACGATGCCGTAACCGAAGGAAAAATCAAGGACATCCCATATATGCTCGGTTCAACTGCAGACGACATTGGTGTGTTCCCGGAGATGAAAGAAAAAGGCGAGCACGGCGGCATCTATAAGGGATGCATCAACTGGAGCATTGCGCTGGAAAAACTCGGAAGAAAACCGGCTTACGTTTACTACTTCACCCGTGCCCTGTTAGGCGACGACGCCGGAGCGTTCCATTCCTCCGAACTCTGGTACATGTTCGGAACCCTGGGCCGAAGCTGGCGCCCGAAAACCGAAGGCGACTATGCCCTCAGCAAAGAAATGATGGACGACTGGACCAATTTCATGAAAACCGGAAACCCGAACGCAGAGGGAAAAGACGACTGGAAACCATGCACAAAGGACGACCCGTATGTGCAGGTGCTGGATGTGAGAAAATAAGCAGAAGGAAATAAAAATGGCAATCGAATAT
>OGUL01002373.1_pt1 | contig 12924 bp, 7 predicted proteins | sample 1553651 | NCBI WGS metagenome assembly OGUL01 (sample SAMEA2580048, study PRJEB22360) | human gut metagenome | biome: human gut; feature: human-associated habitat; material: faeces | place: Denmark | collected 2008/2010
AACCAAGACAGATCCCGATTATTCAGTCAACAACATTCAAATACGACGCCAGCGAGGATATGGGAAAGCTTTTCGACCTTGAGGCTGAGGGCTATTTTTACTCCCGTCTTCAGAATCCCACCTGCGACCATGTAGCAGCCAAGCTTGCATCAATGGAAGGTGGAACCGCAGCTATGCTTACTTCTTCCGGACAGGCAGCCAATTTCATGGCTCTGTTCAATATCTGTGAGTGCGGAGACCACATTGTGGCTTCTTCTTCCATTTATGGCGGAACCTTCAACTTAATCTCTGTTACCATGGCCAAAATGGGTATCACCGCAACCTTTGTTTCCCCAGATGCTACTGAAGAAGAATTAAACGCAGCTTTCAAGCCAAATACCAAAGTTATGTTCGGCGAAACCATTGCGAATCCGGCACTTACCGTCCTGGATATTGAACTTTTTGCAAAAGTTGCTCACGAACATGGGGTTCCCCTTGTAGTCGATAACACCTTCCCTACACCAGTAAACTGCCGCCCCATCGAATGGGGTGCTGACATTGTTACTCACTCCACCACCAAATACATGGACGGACATGGTGCAGCATTAGGCGGTGCTATAATTGATGGCGGTCACTTTGACTGGATGGCGCACAAAGACCGATATCCAGGACTTTGCACGCCAGATGAGAGCTATCACGGAATTACATATGCTGAGAAATTTGGAAAAGAAGGCGCATTCATCACGAAATGTACCGCTCAGCTTATGCGTGATTTCGGTTCCATGCAGTCCCCGAACAGTGCTTTCATCCTGAATCTCGGACTGGAGTCCTTGCATGTACGCATGCCGAAGCATGTGGAGAATGGACAGGCTGTAGCAGAATTTCTGGAAAGCCATCCGAAGGTAGCTTACGTAAATTACCCTGGACTTCCATCTAATAAATACTATGACAGAGCGAAGAAATATCTGCCAAACGGCGGCTGCGGTGTTGTCTCCTTCGGTCTGAAGGGCGGCCGTGAAGCAGCTTCCACCTTTATGCAGAACTTAAAGCTTGGCGCAATTGAGACTCACGTAGCAGATGCAAGAACCTGCTGCCTGAACCCTGCCACCTCCACCCACAGACAGATGACAGACGAGCAGCTCATTGAAGCTGGCGTACCGGCAGAGCTGATCCGTATCAGTCTTGGTCTTGAGGATAAAGAGGATCTGATCGCGGATATTTCCAATGCGCTGGATGCAATTAAATAATTGCATGCTTTCCACAATAACGGATTGAAATTATAGAGTTTTACACTTTTTATAACTATTCCTACACATAAATCCCCATAACAGACCTTAAATTTGATCTGTTACGGGGATTTTTCTTTTCCTCACTAAAGCATATACCACGTCAATTATTTTCGATGGAGAACTGCCATGTTTTTTTTCCATATTATTGAACTTCGAATAAGCAATAACTTCTCCATCTCCATTTTTACATTTTTACATTTTTACAAATGCTATACCAGAATTTTTTATTGTAATTCCAGGACAGGTATGATACAATTTATCCGGTTAACGGAATGCAGTGCCAGGGGGAGCGCCCTTGTGCTGCGGTCAGAATTTGTGATGACGAAAACCAGATTGCGAGGGAGCCCGTAGGTCCGGGTTGAGAGGATCCCGTCAGGATCGACCGAAACCTGTTCACCTGTTTTTTTGCAGGTGGATTGTCAGCATCTGCTCGAAAGTCATTTTCGATACATGCTGGGAGGCATGTATTTTTATTTACATGAATAATGAGCCCTTCTCACCATGGCATATTTGAGAGTCCATTGCTGTAATCTCTATTCCCAGCTTTGCAGAAAAATTTTTTCAAACATTCTATAGTAAGAAATTGGGCAATTTTCTCGTTATAACCGACTTCCAGCAGAAATAAAGTTACTGCCCATTTTATTCGCAGCGATTCGCTTTGCGTCATATTTCAAATGCGCAGTAACACATTATATGATCAAACAAAAGCATGGAGGTATTTCACTATGAAGAAACACATTGTATCCGCACTTTCCCTGGCATTATGCCTGGGACTTACCGTTGGGAGCACTGTCACTGTTTTTGCAGAGGACACCAAAACCATTGATTCTCTGAAGATTGCATTTTCCCCATATGCAGATTCCGACACCATCACCACTGCTACAGAGCCGCTGGAAGATTTACTGAAGGAAACATTGCTCACCAAGGGGTATGACGTGGAGAACGTGGACATGACAGTAGGTACAAGCTACACCGCTGTTGGCCAGGCTTTAAGTGCAGGAAGCGCAGATATCGGATTTATTTCCGGCGGAAATTACGTACTTTTCTCTGATGACTGTGACGTTCTTCTTACCGCCCTTCGCTATGGAATCAACAAAGATTCTGATGATCCGAAAGATTGGAATGATGGTACAATCGAAGAAAACACCGATGAGATGTCTACCTATTACCGTTCTATTATTCTGGCAGGTCCAAGCGAAAAGGGACAGGCTTTACTGGAAAAGGTAAATAACGGCGAAGAGCTTACCTGGGATGATCTGAACGATGCTACCTGGGCTGTTATGGGACCAACTTCAGCTTCCGGTTATATTTATCCAAGCTTATGGCTGAACGAAAAATATGGAAAGGGAATCAGTGATCTGGCAAATGCGGTAGAATCTGATTCTTATACAACCTCTCTTGCACGTCTGGCTTCCGGACAGGCTGATGTGATGGTTTCTTATGGCCACATCCGTACCAAATACGCACCGGAATGGAAAGAGACCTTCGGAGGTACAGATGATATGGTAAATCAGACTGGTGTGATCGGAGTTACAGATAAGATTTACAATGATATGATTGCCTACAGCAAAACTTCTGAAGTTATGCAGGATGAAGATTTCCGCCAGGCGCTGGGAGATTCCTTTATTGAGATTGCGAATACGGACGAGGGAAAAGATATTATCAGCGTGTTCAGCCAGGTTGGATATGAATGGGGCGATGACTCCAATTACGATGGCGAACGAGAGGCGCAGGAGCTGCTGAAGTCTATGGAATAGACTTCAACTTTTCTGAATAGTTACAAAATATTTTAAACTGCCGGGGCAGATTATTTGCCTCGGCAGTAGTTTTAAACGAGGTCAATTTTATCTATGAATTTACAGATTCAGCATATCGCAAAAAAATTTCATAATGGCACAAAAGCCCTGGCAGATGTGGATTTCTCCGTCTCACAGGGGGAATTTGTCTCGGTGATCGGGCCTTCGGGGGCGGGGAAGACAACGCTCTTTCGCATTCTCAATGGAATGATGGAGTGCACTGGCGGACAGGTGCTTCTGGATGATAAGCGCTTTGATTCTCTAAAAGGAAGGAAAAAACGTGAACTGCAAAAATCCATCGCAACTATTTATCAGGACTTTTGTCTGGTGGAGAATTCTACCTGTCTGAAGAATGTGCTGACTGCCGGACTTCCGGATATGGGATTTTTCCAGGGCGTGTTTGGACTTTATGGAAAAACACGTAAAGAAGAAGCTCTGAAACTGCTGGATCGGGTTGGACTTCTGGAAAAGGCAGAGGAACCGATTAAGAATCTGTCTGGCGGACAAAAGCAAAGGGTGGCAATTGCAAGAGCACTTATGCGGCACCCGGCGATCCTGCTGGCAGATGAACCGGTGGCGTCTCTTGATCCAGTTACCGGGAGACAGATTCTAGAGTTGCTGAAGAGTATTCATGAGACTGATGGTGTCACCATTTTAATGAACAGCCATAATCTGGAATTCTCCCAGGAATTCTCCGACCGACTTATTGGTCTGAAAGATGGCAAGGTTGTATTTGACGGTAAGACTGCTGATCTGACTGATTCTATCACTACACAAATTTATAACAAAAATGATACTCAGATAGAGAATAAGCGAGGTGTCGCTTATGAATGATAACAAAACAAGCAAAAATTCCATTGTGGCAAAATTTGCTGTTCCAATTTCTTTTCTGATTTTGTTTTTCCTTGCAGCAAATTTCACAGACTGTGACCTTGTAACTTTCTGGAAACGAAGGAGCCACCTCACCGACTTGGTCGTGGATATGATCCCGCCAGATTTTTCTTATATTCAGAAGATCCTGCTACCGCTTTTTTACACCATTCAGATGTCTGTTACCGGAACGGTACTTGGCACCTTTTTTGCCCTTGTACTCTCGCCTTTTGGCGCTGCAAACTTAGGATTTCCAGCTGTAATACGACGGATACTTAGAATTGTAATCCAGATTCTCCGTTCTTTTCCAGCCTTGATTCTGGCGCTTACTGCTACCTTTCTTTTCGGGCTTGGAACCTTTGCAGGTACTTTTGCCATTACCTTGTACACCTTTGCCATTATGACAAAACTTACCTACGAGGATGCAAGTGCCGCCGATGTAAAAGCTTACCAGGCACTTCGGGCTATGGGTGTTTCAAAGTATGTAGCTTATATCCATGGAATTCTACCAGAGATCATTCCTGGATTTCTCACCAATGCACTTTACCTGTTGGAAACCAATGTACGGCACAGCTCCATTTTAGGATATGTGGGAGCTGGCGGTATCGGACTGCTTCTCAATGAGAAGATTTCCTGGTTGGAGTATGACAAAGTGGGGACCATTCTGCTGATGCTGTTTCTAACAGTGTGTGTGATTGAATATTTCAGTCGGTATCTGGCCGCCTTGATACGAAAAGAGCGCACAATAAAAAAAGAGCAGGCCAGACTGCTGCTTCTGTTTCTGGCTGCCCTGTTTCTGATCTGCACGTTTACCCTTTCCCTGCCGGATTTTTCCAGAACCAGTCCACAGACTTTGCGAAATATGTTTGCTGGCTTTCTGCAGCCAGACTGGAGCTTCTTTTTCTCGGCTGAAAAAGATGGGCTTGGGTATCTTTTACTGGAAACAGTGTGCATTGCTTTTATTGGAACGGTAATCGGAGCCATTGTATCTGCACCGCTGGCTTTTCTAAATACCAAACGTTTCGTACCTGCTCCTGTGTCCTTTCTTTTTAACCTGGTGATCATGGTAATCCGTTCGGTGCCTTTTCTGGTGTATGGACTGATTTTCATCCGGGTATCCGGGCCAGGAGCTTTCACAGGAGTGCTGACATTGGCCGTATGCAGTATCGGACTTCTCACCAAAAGATTTACAGAAGCACTAGATGCCCTGGACCCTCGTCCCTATCATGCGCTGCTGGCCATGGGGGTCCGTCCTCTTCCCGCCATCTGCCACAGTGTCCTGCCGCAGCTGAAGCCTGTTTTCACCTCTATCATCCTCTACCGGTTTGATGTAAACATCCGTGAAGCTTCCGTTCTCGGTCTGGTAGGCGCAGGCGGAATCGGAGCGCCCCTTATTTTTTCCATGAATCAATATGCCTGGGAAAAAGCTGGTGCAATCATGCTGGGATTGATTCTGTTTGTGTGGTTTATCGATATGGTATCTGAAAAAATCGGAGCTGGCAATTGATGGCCAGCTCCGATTTTCTGTCTTCTGGATCCTGTTTAAAAAATCTTTTAAACCTCGTCGTGAAATTTCCAAAGACTTTCAAGGGATCTTTTCATTCTGTTATTTTTCTAATTTTCTATAATTCTCAGCCTTATCGTACTCCTTATGCACGCCATCATCCTCGTACAAAGTATAACTGCTGCCTTCATATCCCAGCATAGTGAGTTTGGAAGTATCAATATCCTTCACACACTCCGCAGCCTCTGCAACCGGAATACACTTACCACTACGGATAAACAGAGGCACTTCATTTAAGGCAACCTCCACATAATGAACGCCCTTTTCCAGAATCTCCTCAGAAATGCTTCCGTCTGTCAGAAATTTCACAAACTTCATTTCTTCCGGAAGGTAAACATAACGCCCTCTTGCGTTCTGCTCGTAAACCGGTGCGATCATAATCTCATTTCCAAGGATCAGCTGGTCTTCCACCCGGATTGCCATCTTATCATCCGGATAAACAAAGCCAAGTGGTTTGAAATACATATCATCGTTTAAAGCGGCCTTCATGTATTCGCTGTACAGATACGGAACAAGGCGGTATCTCGTATTTACCACATTTCGGAAATCCTCAACATTCTCAAACTGATAGCACTCTTGCTCTCTTGTTCCGATTGCGGAATGGTTACGCATAAGCGGAGTAAATACCCCAAGTGCCATATGGCGAAGCACCAGGTCTCTTGTTGCATCCGCACCAAATCCGCCAAGATCTGCTCCTGTGTAAAGGAATCCGCACATATTCAAAGACGGCAGCATTTTCAGGTTCAGAAGAATGTGTGACCACCAGGATTTATTGTCTCCCATCCAGATTCCGCCGTAACGGTGCATTCCAATATAGGAGGAACGGGAAAACATCAGGAAACGCTTCTCCGGATCAATGCGGTCGAATGCTTCGCCTGCTGCTCTTGTCATATTGTAGCCAAACAGGTTATGTACCTTGTCGTGACGGATCTTTTTGCCATCCACATTATGATAAAATCTGCGGTAATCTTCTGGGTTGTTTGCGAGTCCGTTTAGCTCGCCCTGCATTTTCCAAATGTGGATCTTACCTTCTTTATCCTGGTAAAACTCTCCGGCAAGTTTCTTCGCCTCTTCCATTCCCTCTGAGGAATAGAAAATAGCAGGCTCATTCATATCGTTCCAGAAGCCTTCAATCCCCTGGCTAATAAGGAAGCTGTATTTGTCTCCAAACCACTTTCTGGCATCCTTGTTCAGAAAATCCGGAAAATGAGTATCCCCCGGCCATACGGCTGCCACAAAATCACTTCCATCCTCCCGCTGGCAGAAGTATCTTTTTTCCACACCTTCCTCGTAAACCTCATAGCCGCTTTCCACTTTTACACCAGCATCAATAATAGGGATCAGGCGTAGCTCCTGGTCTTTCATCTCTTTTACAAAATCCGGGAAATCAGGGAAATTCTCCGGATTCAACGTAAAGTCCTTGTAGGAATCCATATAATCAATATCCATGTAGATCATGTCCAGGGGAATGTGATTCTCACGGTATCCTGCTGCCACCTTGCGAAAATCCTCCTTGGTGGTATATCCCCATCTGCTCTGTCCGAAACCAAATGCAAATTTCGGGGGAATATAGCTGCGTCCAATCACATGGCGGAACTGCTTTACAATATCATAGGCAGATTCACCTTCAATCACATACACATTCAGGTCTGCATCTGCGCATGTCACTTTCAGAGTGTCCATTCTGGTATATCCAATATCAAAAGTCAGTTCAGAAGGGTAATCGAAAAACAGTCCAAATGTTGTCTTTCCGCTTACAATGATAAAGTTGTGGGCACCATACAAAGAACGCTTGTCTTCCGTATGGTTTGGATCATCGGTACAATTGCTGATATAGCAGTATCCTCTTTTATTGATGCCGCGGTTGGCTTCCCCAAGTCCATAAACAATATCATCCTCATCCATCACATATGTAAAATCAAAGCCCTTTTCCAGGCTGATTTTTCCATAAGGAAAAGCGCCATTCGCTGTTTCAATCTTCTCTGTTACTGCCTCCGTATCAAAAGGAGCTCCGTATCTGTATTTTCTGATCATAACAATCTTCCTCGTCTTTCAAAAAAGAGGCAAAAAATTTTGCCCCTTTAAGTCTGGTTATCTGCTGTCCGTTTCTCGTCCAGTAACCTGTTTATTTATATAACACAAATGCCTCATATGGTTTCAGCACGATTTTACCCTTAAATACTTTTCGGTCAAGGTTTGTAATCAGGCACCGGGAACCTTCAAATTCTGCAGGAACTTCAAATTCTGCAGACTGCTCACTGAAATTGCAGACTGTAAGAAGTCTTTCCTCATCCAGCTTTCTTATATATGCGAAAATCTGATTATCCTCACGGCAAAGCGGTTCAAACTCACCGTACACAATAATATCTTTCTCCTTGCGAAGAGCGATCAGTTTCTGATAATAATGGAAAATGGAATCCGGATCATCCAACTGGCTGGCTGCATTGATTTCTTTACAGTTTGGATTTATTTTAATCCACGGCTCCCCATCTGTAAAGCCTGCCTTTTCTGAACCATCCCACTGCATAGGTGTTCTTGCATTGTCACGGCTTCTGAGCATCAGACATTTCATCATATAATCCGGCTCCATCAGCCCTGCATCTGTCAGCTCCGTATAATACTGAATGCTCTCAATATCCTTATAATCTTCCAGCTTATGGAAATATACGTTTGTCATGCCAAGCTCTTCTCCCTGGTATACATAAGGAGTTCCCTGCATCATATGAAGACAGGTTGCCAGCATTTTTGCAGAAGTCTCTCTGTATGCCGGATTGTCATTTCCAAATCTGGAAACGCTTCTTGGCTGATCATGATTTCCCAGGAAAAGACTGTTCCATGCTTTTCCCTGAAGTTCTTCCTGCCATTTGATCATCGTCTTTTTGAAAGCCTTAAAATCATATCTTTCAGTGGTCCATTTGCCAAACTCCACATACGGGGAAGCATCTTCTACATGTTCAAACTGAAATACCATATTCAGCTCGCCACTGTCTTCCCCGGCATATTTCTGTGCCTCTTCAATGGTAACACCAGAAGTTTCCCCAACTGTCATGATATCATATTTAGACAATACCTCACGGTTCATTTCCTGTAAAAATTCATGGACCCGCGGACCGTGAACGCTGTATGGACCGAAATCTCCATACAAGCCGCTTTTCACTTCTCCATCCGGGAAAGCCTGGTCCTTTGAAATCATACTGATCACATCCATACGGAAGCCGTCGATTCCCTTGTCACACCAGAATTTCATCATATCGTAAACTTCCTGGCGCACTTTCTCATTTTCCCAGTTCAGATCCGGCTGTTTTTTGGAAAACAGGTGCAGGTAATACATCTGTGTCTCATTGTCGTATTCCCATGCAGAACCGCCGAATACACCGCCCCAGTTATTTGGCTCTTTTCCGTTTACTGGATTTTTCCAGATGTAATAGTCACGGTACGGATTATCCTTGGATTTTTTGCTCTCCAGGAACCACTGATGCTCGTCTGAAGTATGATTTACAACCAGGTCCATCAGCACCTTGATTCCACGCTCATGCGCCTGAAAAAGCAGTTCCTCGTAATCCTGCATGGTTCCGTAATCTTTGTAAATTCTGCGATAATCTGAAATATCATAGCCATTGTCATCCTGTGGGGACTCCAGCATAGGTGAGATCCACAGAACATTTACCCCAAGCTCCTTCAGATAATCAAGTTTCTCTATAATTCCTCTGATATCACCAATTCCATCCCCATTGCTGTCATTGAAGCTTTTTGGATAGATTTGGTATACAATACTTTCTTTCCACCAGTTCTTCTTCATTTCCTGGCTGTCCTCCTGATATTCTATATTTATTTTCCCACAGAATATTCTTGCCCGGTACATGACCGCAGTGAAATATTCCCATGGCGCGTATTTGTTTTCTCTATTTTACTGCACCGGCTACTACACCATTCATGATCCATTTCTGACAGAAAATATACACGATCAGCACTGGAAGCAGAACAAGCAGATAAGAAGCAAATGCCAGATTATAATCAACAGAAAACTGTTTTTTAAATACATACTGGGCAAGCTGCAGTGTCTGTTGGCTTTCATCACTTAACAGTACCAATGGCATGGTAAAGTCATTCCAGGTCCACATGAAGGAAAGAATTGCTACTGTAGCTGTGGTAGGCTTCAGAACCGGGAAAATGATCCTGGAAAAAATCTGAATCGGATTTGCCCCGTCAATCATGGCTGCTTCGTCAAGTGCCTCCGGGATTGCCTTTACTGCCCCTGTATAAAGGAATGTATTCATAGGAAGACCGAAAATAATGTACAGGAATGTAATTCCGAAAATATTATCCAGGTGAAAAGCATTTGCCTGCACAACCAGCGGAAGCATGATTACCTGGAACGGTATAAACATGGCACTGATAAAGTAATAATACATGAGGGAAAAGAATTTGCTCTTTTTACGGTTTCTTGTGATGGCATAAGCGGCAAAAGAGTTTGTGATCAGTGTAAAAATCAGATTCACCACTGTGATAAATGCTGTATTAAGAAATTTTCTTGGAAAATTTGTCATTACCCAGGCATCTGCAAAGTTCTGAAGTCTGATTTTTCTTGGCAGTGCCAGAATGTTGTTCATATCTGTTGGATCCTTGATGGCAATCATCAGTGCCATATAAAGAGGCAGCAGGATGACAAGTACGATTCCAATGATCAGAAGGATCGTAACAGGCCAGTTGTAACGCTCTTTTACTTTCACTGTATTCTGTTTCATCCTAATTTTTCCTCCCTCTTCTCAAGTACACGCAGCTGGAATACGGAAATCAGTACTACTACAACAAAAAGCATAACCGCATTGGCTGACTGATAAGCGAACTGTCCGCCTCCGAAGCCCTTTTTGTAGATCAATACTGCAATAGATGTTGTGCTGGTTCCAGGACCGCCATCTGTCATAGCCATGATCTGATCGTAAACCATCAGATAACCCTTTGCGGAAAGTACCATATTGATGGTAAAAGATGGTGCCAGCAGAGGGAACGTGATTTTGCTGAATCTTTTGAAGCCGGTCGCTCCATCCAGGTCAGCAGCCTCATATACATCTGTGTCAATGGACTGAAGTCCTGCAATGTAGATCAAGGTGTTAAAAGCGCATCCGATCCATAAGGATACCGCAACAATTCCCCAGATAGCATGATTGGTTCCAAGAATATTTACACTTAAAGCTTTGATTCCAAGGCCTTTTCCCAGCTGTGGAATCAGGTTCGCAAAAATATAGTTGAAAATAAATCCTACGATCAGACTTCCCAGCATATATGGAAGGAAATAAAAAGCTTTGATTGTGTTTTTAAACTTGATCTTTGCATTTAATGCACAGGCCAGGATCAGACTGATCACGTTTACCAGAATAGTAGTGATCACCGCAAATTTGAATGTAAACAAATATGCATTTCCTGTATCCACATCAGAAAACATATGGATATAATTTCGAAGTCCTACAAAATTCCACTCTCCATATCCTCTCCAGTCTGTAAAACTGTACATAACACCTTTTAAGAATGGAATGGTGTGGAAAGTGAAAAACAGAACTGCAAGAATTCCTACATAAATGTAGTAAACCCGGTTAACAGCAGGTTTTTTCCGTGGGGCTTTATTCTTCATGGAATCCTCCCTTATTTTCTTACAAGGCTGCTGTTCACTCAGTGGCCAGCAGCCTTACAATTCATACGGATCAAAAGGTGACAGTTCACGTTCTTCACCTTTCGCCTGTATTTTCCATCAGTCACATAGATCAGTCTACATTTGCAATGTCATATTTCTCATCGCACTGTGCAAGGAACTGATTTATGTTCTCCTCGTTGTCCATTCCGTTTGTGTAGTTCAGGCACATTTCGGTCAGAAGTGCGGACATATCAAATCCGGATGGATAGTAATGATCTGGGAAGTTGGCAACCTTTCCAGCTGCAATATCTTCTTTCACACCTGCCACTGTCTCATTCTCCTGCTCTACACCTTTTACAGCTGAGAAAGCAAACTGATCATCAATGTACATTTTTGCATTTTCCGGCTCAAGCATAAAGGATACAAATTCTTTTGCCACTTCTTCATTTGCACTGTCTTTGCATACACCAAGAAGTACATCTACACCAGAGGTTACATAGTTCTGGGATTTCTCATTGGAAGCCGGGAGTGCAAACATATCCACATTGATATCTGCATTTGCATTTTTGTACTGGTTGATTGCCCAGTTTCCATTGATGATCATGGCTGCTTCGCCATTTGCAAAAGCTTTATTTCCATCATCATAGGTAAGTCCCATAAAATCATCCTGAGCATAGTCAAGAAGCTTCATATATTTTTCTGCAATTTCCTCGTGTGTTCCAACGAATGTGGTCTTGCCGGCTTTACGGTCATCATTGAAGCTCTCCGGAGCAAGGTCAGATGCAATACTGTTCCATGGGCAGTTACTTGTCCATGCATCTTTGTATGTCATAAGAAGTGGCTGTTCACCTGCATCCTGAAGTTTCTCGAGCACATCAATGAATTCATCCCATGTTTTTGGAATCTCAATTCCATGTTCTTTGAATTTGTCAACGTTATAAATGACACCGGAAGCGTTTGTTGCATAAGGAACGCCATATACCTTCTCTTCTTTGTCCTTGTTTACATCATATACCATCTGAAGGTAGGATTCCTGAATGTTGGAAACGTAATCTTCGCTGCTTAAGTCTACCAGCATTCCGGCACTTTCCACCTCTGTATAGTTGTTGTCACCGCCCATTGCAACGATATCAGGCATATCATTCTTTGCCATTCTGGTCTTTAATACAGTTCCTGCATCTGCCGGAGCTGTGATCTTGATTGTCACGTCCTCATGTGTCTCATTGAATTTATCTACCAGCTTCTGAAGAATGTCCTTGTTTTCGGCCTTGCTGGAAAAAAGCTCCAGTTCTGTTCCCTTTGCGGAAGATTCTCCCTCAGAGGAGCTGCCGCATCCGGTAACTGTACCAACCAGCAGTGCACCTGCCATTAATGTGCAAATAAGTTTCTTGTTCATCTTTCTTTCCTCCATTATATATTATTTTTAATGAAGGCTGCGCAGCACTTGCTTATTTAAAAGCTTTTCCGGACACGTCTGTCCTGCTTTCCTTTCGGTGACTTCATAATATCGTATCTTTCCAGCAAAATCAATAGGTTTCTCGTGAAACTTAAATTGTAGACAAACTTTTGTTTTGTCATTTGTGCATATTGTATATTTTTTTATCATGCAGATTCATGAGTTCTTAGATTGTCCCCCCTATCTTATAATTTCCCCTGATTGCAAGAATTTCATGCAAATTGTTTTCTTTATGTAACAGGGAATCCAAACGTAAGCTTCTGTTACGAAAAAAACAGTCAGGCTCCAGAGCGTGTTTGAAAAAGGCTTTCTGCAAGATGTGCGTCACAATTTGTGGGAGA
>OGUL01002375.1_pt1 | contig 12918 bp, 13 predicted proteins | sample 1553651 | NCBI WGS metagenome assembly OGUL01 (sample SAMEA2580048, study PRJEB22360) | human gut metagenome | biome: human gut; feature: human-associated habitat; material: faeces | place: Denmark | collected 2008/2010
TTCTCCACGGTAGTCTTTTGTTTTGAATCCTTTTCAAAATTCCACTCCGGTTTATATCCTGCCGCCACAAATAAAAGCAAAACCGTAAGAATTCCAGCGGCATAGAAAGGAATCCAGTCCTTCCTGCGGTTCACATTTATGCGGTGTTTCGTTTCCTTAGAAACACTTGGATTGCAGCCTACTACAAGATACTGCCCACGCCAGTATTCACCAGCAAATCCGACAACAATTGCCGCCAGATAGAAAATACCGCACAGCCAGAAACTATCATCGGCCGCCTCTAAAATAGTTCCCGGCATCATAAAGAGTCCGGCTAACACAAGTGCCCCCACATGACAGGATGCAACTTTTCTTTCCTCCCGCTTTTCTTTCTGATAAAAATGCCAGTAAAATAATATTGGCACAAAAACGAAAAAGACAAAACGCCCATAGGAATATGCATCGCCGGCATCAAACCAGTGAACCAAAGAGGTAAACACTCCAAGAATTAACAGCTCATAATAAAGAAATGCCAAAAAACGGCACCGCCTGCGGATCTTCACTACATCCCCCTCCATTTCACAAGACATTTTGCAATTGACGGAGGTATCTCCCGAAATTCATTATCCTCCCCATACTCGGAAAACGTTGGAGCAAGCCACGTCAAAGATTCGTTCCGGTGCAGCATATCGGAAACCGCCTTTTGCATTGGCTTTTTCCCTGCCGCAGAAATAAGAATCACGTGCTGCTCTCTGCGGATTTTTTCGCACTCTCTTATCACAAAATCTTCCCCTTTGCTAAGCGGGTGCTCATAAGAAATCAATGCCAGAGCACGGCGTGCCGCTGCAATCTGGGTTCTTCCGGTTCCTTCCATGCAATATTTCTCATCACCGGAAATAACTAACTTTGTTTCTACACCTTCTTTGCTTAAATAATAGACAAAGGAATACGCAAGACGAATACTCTCTTCCATCAAATCAACGGAGACAAAAACACCGGGCGATTCTAGGTTGAGCAGAATTACGACAGGAGTAGAAGCCGTATATTCTGCTGTTTTCACCTGCCAGTTTCCCATTCTCGCAGACGCCTTCCAGTGAATTTTACGCATCGAATCTTCCGGCGTATACTCCCTGACACCGCCACTTAAGAATGGGTCTTCAAACAATGGCACATTCGTTTTACACGAACCTGTCATATGCCGAAACACCGGCATCAGCTTTCGAATATCCATCCTAGATGGATACACCAAAAGCGAAACTTCCACTGGAATTTTGTGGACAAACGTATGACGGCAGAACAAATCATAACTGACTAGTTCTGCCTCTTGAATCTGATAAAACCCACGTTTTTTGCAAGTAAATTTTAATTTTCGGCGCACTTTCTCAAAGCCATCCACACTCATGACATCATTTCGGTAAAAATGGTCTGAAACCGTTCCGCTCTCCGCTCCCTCAAACTGCAAAAAGCGGGAGGCTAAAAACTTCACACACATAATCGGCAGACCCATTTTTTTCTTATTCACTGCTGTTTCATATAAAAACAACGTATCGCCCTCTCCTGCCTGTTCCTCCGAAAAGGCAAGTGTCACTTCAAAGTTTTCCATCCAATGTCTGCTGTAATGAAACGTATGAATGAAATAAACGATAAACAGCACAAGGGCAAGAAATAACATGATTATCACTTGGCAAAATCCTCCGTCGGTGCTGTTACAAAATGCGTAATTTCCTCAATGTAATCGGACGCTTTTTTATTTGTGCTGTACACGTCTTCCAAAATCAGCCGGTGTGAAAGCACAAATGGTGCCAGATACTTCACCGTCTCCGGTGTCACAAAATGCTCGCCCTTTAATGCCGAATAACATTTTGCTGCTCGCAAAAACACAAGTGCCCCACGCGGGCTAACGCCGAGTGCGATATTATTGTGCTTACGAGTAGCTTCCACAAGGTCCAAAATATAATCCTCAATCACCGGCGCCGCATAAACCTCTTCGCACTGCTTCCGCATCGCCGCCAGTTCTTCTTTTGTGCAGACAGGCTCAAGTGTCAAAAGCGGATTATCTGCAGCAAACCGGTGCAGAATTTCTCTCTCGCCTTCGCGGTTTGGATATCCCATCGGAATCTGCATGATAAAACGGTCAAGCTGTGCTTCCGGAAGTGGAAATGTACCGGAAGATTCTACCGGGTTCTGCGTCGCAATTACAAAAAACGGATCCGGTAATTCCATGGTGACACCGTCAATCGTTGCCTGATGTTCCTCCATACTCTCTAACAAACTTGACTGCGTACGCGGCGTCGCACGGTTAATCTCATCTGCCAGCAGAATATTCGTGAAAATGCCACCCGGACGAAATTCAAATTCTGAATTTTTCTGATTAAAAAAGTGGATTCCCGTTACATCGCCCGGAAGTAAATCCGGTGTAAACTGGATTCTCTGAAAATCCAGTGAAAGTGACGCTGCTAACGCTTTTGCAAGCATCGTCTTTCCGGTTCCCGGCACATCCTCAAGCAGAATATGACCGCCTGCTAAAAGTGCCGTAAGAACCAAATCAATCGTCTCTGATTTTCCAACGATTACCTTCTCCATGTTCGACTTAATCTGATGAAAATCCATCACCCCTGCTGCCCCCTTTTGTTATTTCTTTTATAACTCTTTCATTAAGTTTACCATCTCAATGGCAGAGCATGCAACATCATATCCTTTATTTCCTGCTTTTGTACCGGCACGCTCAATTGCCTGCTCAATATTATCCGTCGTCAATACGCCAAACAGAGTTGGTACTCCGGTATTTAAACCAACGGTTGCAACTCCTTTGCTCACCTCTGCGCAGACATAATCATAATGAGAAGTTGAACCTTTGATTACGGCACCAAGACAGATTACTGCATCATATTTTCCACTTGCTGCCATCTTCTGTGCAACAATCGGAATTTCAAATGCGCCCGGCACATAAGCAAGTTCCACATCGTTTGTGTCCACACCATGACGCACCAAGGCATCCTCTGCACCGCCAATCAGTTTGTTCACAATAAACTCGTTAAATCTTGCTGCCACAATACCAACTTTGAGTCCTTTTCCAATTACGTTTCCTTCTAATGTTTTCATTTTCATTTCCTCACTTTCTTTTATTTATCTTTTTTCGCACGTGTTACATCATAGTGCGTCATATGCTGCATTTTTTCCTGCTTTGTCACAAGGTATTTATAATCTTCCGGCTTTGGTGCGATTTCAATCGGAACACGTTCCAAAATCTCAATGCCATAGCCGGCAAGTCCTGCAATTTTGGTCGGGTTATTCGTCAAAAGACGAAGTTTTTTGACGCCCAAATCATACAAAATCTGAGCACCGATTCCATACTCTCTAAGGTCCGGAGCAAATCCCAATTTTACATTTGCCTCTACCGTATCATACCCCTGCTCCTGCAGTTCATAAGCTTTCAATTTGTTCAAAAGACCGATTCCTCTGCCTTCCTGTCTCATATAAAGAAGAATTCCTCTGCCTTCCTTGGCAATCATGCGCATGGCACTTTCTAACTGCTCGCCGCAGTCACAGCGGCAGGAGCCAAATACATCACCGGTCAGACATTCCGAATGAACACGGCAAAGTACCGGTTCACCGTCCGACACATCTCCCATCGTAAGGGCTACATGATGCTCACCGTTTGTAATATTCTGATATCCGTGAATTCGAAAATTTCCATATTTCGTTGGAAGTTTTGCCTCGGCTTCTTTTTTTACAAGACTTTCTTTTTCCAAACGTTTCTTAATCAAATCCTCGATTGTAATTACATGAAGATTATGCTCTTTGGCAAATTCTAAAAGTTCGGTTGTACGCATCATCGTACCATCCTCACGCATAATCTCACAGCAAAGACCACACTCTTTCAGACCGGCTAGCCGCATCAAATCCACCGTTGCCTCTGTGTGTCCGGCACGCTTTAACACGCCGCCTTCTCTTGCTTCAAGAGGAAACATGTGCCCCGGTCTTCGAAAATCTTCCGGTTTCACATCATCTTCGACACACTTCATTGCCGTCAGTGAACGCTCTACCGCAGAAATACCGGTCGTTGTGTCCACATGGTCAATCGAAACGGTAAATGCCGTTGAATGGTTATCTGTATTCACCGCTACCATCTGGTCAAGTCCCAGTTTTTTCGTCATCTCTTTACTCATCGGCATACAAATTAATCCTTTTGCCAGACTTGCCATTGCATTTACATTTTCTGTCGTAGCAAATTCTGCGGCACAAATTAAATCGCCTTCATTTTCACGGTCCGGGTCATCAATTACTAAAATTAATTTTCCATCTCTTAAATCCTGTAACGCCTCATCAATCGTTGCAAATCCTGCCATTATCCTCGTTCCTTTCTGTATTAAAATCCGTTTTCTGCTAAAAATTCTAACGTAATCTTACTTTCTTTTTCTGGAGTTTTTTGCGGCTGCAAAAGTTTTTCCACATACTTTCCAATAATGTCCGTTTCCAGATTTACCACATCACCGGTTTTCCGGTCAGAAAGCACCGTATTTGCCTGAGTGTGCGGAATAATTGACACCTGAAAATCCGTATCGGAAACTGTCGCCACGGTAAGACTGATTCCATCAATTGTGATGGAGCCTTTTTCTACAATGTAGCGAAGCACTTCCGGTGCCGCCTCAATTCGGTACCACACCGCTGTTTCGTCCTTTTCTATTTTGACAATGGTTCCGGTTCCGTCCACATGCCCTGCCACGATATGTCCGCCAAATCGTCCATCCGCCGGCATCGCACGCTCTAAATTCACACGGCTTCCCGGCTGCAGCAAACCGAGGGAACTCCGATTCATTGTCTCTGCCATCACATCGGCATCGTAACCATCACTTCGCAGGCTTGTCACGGTCAGACACACGCCATTCACAGCAATACTGTCACCAATCTGCGTGCCCTCTAACACTTTTTCACAGCGAATCGATAAGACCGCCGACTGGCTTCCTCGTTCAATTTTCTGAATGGTTCCCATCTCTTCTACAATTCCTGTAAACACCGCTTATCCCTCCTTTTTTTGCTTCACATGACCGCTCACACAGATGTCACTGCCAAAGTTTTGCACCGTAACATCCGTAATTTCCACGGCGTCGCTCATTTTTTCAATTCCTTTTCCCAAAACCGGCGATAATGCATCTTTGCCGCCAATCATCTTCGGCGCAATATAGCAGTAAACTTTCTGCACCAAAAAGGAACCATGAATGGCGCCGCCGCCCTCTACTAAAACACTGTCAATTTCCATACTGCCTAATTCCATCATCAGCTTTTCCAAATCCACTTGTCCATCTTTTTCAGCCTTAATTAACTGAACACCCACCTCCATGAGTGCTTTTTGCTTTTCCTCATTTTCTTCGGCATAGCAGACAATCGTTTCGATATCCTTTGCCGTTTTCACAAGCTGGCACTCAAGTGGAATCTGCAAATGCGAATCACATACAATCCGAACCGGGTCCACACCATTTTCAATGCGACAGTTGAGCATCGGATCATCCGCAAGCACGGTTCCGATTCCCACTAAAATTCCGCGGTATTTTTTTCGCAAAAAATGTGTATGTTCTCTCGCCTTTTCTCCGGTCACCCATTTGGAATCGCCGGAAAACGAAGCAATTTTACCATCTAGCGTCATCGCATACTTCATCGCCACATAAGGCATTTTTGTTGTAATATAATGAAAAAATATTTCATTTAACGAAAGGCACTCTTCTTCTAAAAGACCGGTCTCTACTTCTACGCCATGGTCCCTTAAAATCTGTACACCTTTTCCTGCCACTTTCGGATTCGGGTCCATCGAGCCAACATATACTTTTCCAATGCCACGCTCCAATATAATATCCGTACACGGAGGCGTCTTTCCCTGATGACAACACGGCTCTAACGTCACATACATTGTGGCTCCTGTTAAATCTTCGCTGCATTTTGTGAGGGCGTTGCGCTCTGCATGATATTCGCCGCACCGCTCATGATATCCTTCGGTGACAATCCTTCCATCCTTCACAACCACGCAGCCGACCATCGGATTCGGGGAAGTATATCCCATCGCTTTTTTTGCAAGTTCCAGGGCACGTTTCATGTAATCTTGATTTGTCATAACAGCCTCCTTTCTAAATTAAAGAAACCCTGGGTACCAAAAAAGATACTCAGGGTTTTCTGACATTCACAAATCGTTTATCTTCTTTCATCCAGACTATACTGTCGGCTTCGGAATTTCACCGAATCGGCAACCAAGGTCGCTCGCGGGCTTTACCGCCGGTGGGGAATTGCACCCCGCCCTGAAGATTTCTTTTACTCACGATTTTTATGATAGCACGATGTGGCGGTTCTGTCAAATTGAAAAAAGTGCTTACATAAATCCAAAAAGTATGTTATACTGCTACAGGCAATTGAATATGGTTAGAATTGGAAACGCACAATCCTCCGGGATGATAACGAACAACACATAAAATTTTAGTTATCAAACAGGAGGATTTTTTTATGCCAAAAAACAAATTTCAAGATGTCATATTTACAATTATCATGGCCACAATTATGGTGTATGGAATGGTGGTCTACAACGTAGCCTTAAATACCGGAGGCGTATCGGGAGAGACTTTTCTTGCCGCCCTTCACGAATTGCCGATTATGGTACCAATCGCATTTGTTTTAGAATTTTTCGTCGTTGGGAAAATTGCAAAGATATTGGCATTTACTGTTATGCGCCCGAATGACAGACCACAGTTTATCACCTACGCAATTTCAATTTGTATCTGCTGCATTATGTGCCCGATTATGAGTCTTGCTGCAACCATTTTATTCAAGGACACAAAAACATTTGGAACATGGATTCAAACATGGGGAATGAATTTTCCAATGGCAATCTGCTATCAGATGTTCTACTGCGGTCCGCTTGTAAGACTAATTTTTAGAACTATTTTTTGTAGGTCAAAGAAAAAATAAGTTTGAGGAGGTTAGCATGTGTTTTCCATCAAATGCTTTACCTCCTCTTCCAAGTCCTTGAATGTATGCAGAATAATCTCTCCGCCATTAAAACAAAGAAAATCAGATGCACTTGTAGTTTACCTGCAGTTTAACATATTGCATCTATTTTCTTCCTTTCCTCATCAAAGAGCAAACATCTCTTTACAAATCCGTTTGCCGGTTTCTGTCTTAAAAATATTTTGGTATGCGTTTAACGCCGCTTCTTTTGACAAATTGTCTTCAAAAAGATTTACAAGAAAATCGGCTTCCACAAGAATCTGGTAATCCAAACCGTCAATATTATGATAGGTGTGATGATGTGCAATCAAATACTGCACTCTTTCTGAAACTTGTTTTTCAAATTCCAATTCACCAAGCAGTCTGGCAGCTATCGCCGGCCCCTCTTTTTCCTGCAATTTACCGCTGCAGTCACCGTACTTTTCTTCGCACAAATGAATTCCGATATCGTGTGTAAGTGCTGCTGCCTCCAAAACAAATAATGTTTCTTTGTCCACTTTTTCACATTCCGCAATTAACTTAGCATAACTGTGCACCTTGCAGAAATGCTGGATTCTTTTTGCATCGCCTTTGTATAATCCAAGCATGGCTAAATGTAATTGATTAAGCATTTTGATTCTCCTTGTGTAATATTACAAATATTATAACATATTTTTCCCTTGTGTGCCAAAAACAGCGCATCCATTAATACTCAATGGTAATTATTCGACATTCTTCACAACAGTTTGCTGCCACATTTGTCCTATGATTCGGTTTTAATTTCGTCACCTCCACAAAACCATCTGCTTTTTTCGCATTTTGAAATACTCCCGGTACCTCATTAGCAAAACTAAATGCTCCATCCTTGCTGCAAAACAAATATTCTTTACCACATTTTGAACACTTCATAATTCATCTCTCCTATTCATCGTAAATTTCTTCCAAAATACCGTAGTACTTTTCTTTTATAATCCATATAATCTTTTCCAAAAGTTTGAAGAAGGAAAAACTCCTCCACTTCGACGATCTGTAGATGAAACATTACCATGGCAGCTACTGACAAAACCAATAACCCCCATTGAAAAAACATCAAAAGAATTCCTATGTAAACCAAATCCCAGAAAAGCAGGATTACGGCTGATTTGATAAATGCCATTGGTAATAAGCTCTGTCTTGTCCGTTTCGGAGACACCAGCACGCCAACTATTCTTCATCGTCACAACGGAAGTTACAAATACAATATCCCCCACTGCCGCAATAAGAGCACCCTTGATTCTCGCACCAAATGGCAGCATGGTCTGATTAAATACAATACATATAACTTCTACCAGAGGAACTAATATTGTCGTAATTTTCATAAGTGTTTCAATCACTTTGGCAGTCCCTGTTTTGCCTTTTCCTATTTGATCCGTCTGGATTCCCTGCCGCTTTTGCAGAAACATTTTTCCAAAATAACACCCATAAAACACAAGCAAAAGAATTATTGCTGTCACTTGAAATAGCATTTTCTCACTCCTTCCAACCTTTGTTTGCTAACATTATATAACTGTTTTATTATCTTTGATAGGTTTTGTTTTCATTAAAATATGTTTATTTTATAGACATGGGAAAATTACGATAATAACTTTTGTATCTCTTGAACTTTTGCATTCGTTAAGTTTCGATTTGCGCCATTATGTATCACATGGTTAATGTCCTGTGCTGATTCCAGCACCTGTTTACAGTCCACCGGCGAATTACCCTGCACAAAAAATGTATATCCCTCAACCCAAACATCAACACCATAATATTTTAAAAACTGTGCCAACAAATATACCTGCCGGTTCACTTGCTTTATTGGATTTTTTACGATTTTTGTATAGGAATTTCCACTACTGCTAATCTTTGTTTTCACCCATTCATAATCATTATCCGTCCCCATTAAACTGCCACTGTAATTCTTTACTTCAATAATAAATATCCCTCTATTATTCACAATGATATGGTCCAATTCTGTCCTTTTTCCTTCAATTTCAATCGACACATTTGAAAAAAGCAGATCCTTTTCCTTTAGCACTTGGCAAATTAAGTCACAGACATACTTCTCTCCTTGACGTCCTGCTCTCTTTTGACCAGACTCATACCCCTGACTTTTACATAGAAAAATTACCAGCAGGAGCATGCAAAAAACGAAAACAGGTCCAAGTCCTGCAATTAAAGCCGTTTCCATTTTCGCTCACCTCCTGCGTCATATACTTTAACTTATCTCTCTAGTTGACCTAAAACTTATTATTTTCTATCCCAGTCAACCCATTCAGCATAAAAAGTTGACTTTATTCCTATTTTTTCTTTTTAAGTCATCCTTTTTATCATTTCTCGTTGACTGGAATCTATCTTTTTAATATTACGGTCAACTGCAACTACCATACCGCCCACCACCAGTTCCATAACCCTAAAACACATCCGACTTCAATGTCTCTGCCACGTTATCTTTCTGAATCTTTCTCATAGCGTAGAGCATCGTGCAAAACACAACAAAGAACACACTAAACACGGCAATCACAACACTGTACCACGGAATGTAAAAATCGAGAATCATCTGATTTCTAAGTGAAAGATAAATCAGGTACGTTACTCCCACGGAAGCAATCAGTCCAAAGAATAATCCTTTGCAGCCATACAAAATACATTCCAAATTCATCATTTTATAAAATCCGTGCCTGGTCATTCCAACGGAACGAAGCACAGCAAATTCACGACGCCGCAGCAAAATATTCGTCGAAATAGTGTTAAACACATTCGCAATCGAAATCAGCGAAATCAAAATAATAAATCCATAAGAAAAGATTTTGATGACTAACATCATTGCTCTGACATCCTGTATTTCTCTTGCGTAATTATGCAAATCCCCCGTGGAACGGTCATTGTTTTCCAGCACCTGACACATTTTCTCAGACGTCTCTGTCGGGTTATCTGAATTGTAAAGCATTACCATTAGTTTTTCAATCCCTGCCGGACAGATTTTTGCCATCGCACGTTCCGGCATGAAAAGAACAAGACCAGATCCAACTTCATTCTCCATACCAAACGGCGCTTTGTCCAAAGTTTTTCCAATGGTAATTTTTCTTGTGTTGTAAAATTCTTTATACGGCACAAAACGTTCAGAATTAGGCTCTGGCTCTTCGTTCAAATACTTCTCCATCCGGCACTCAAGTTCGCCATTTTTTCCTACTCTGCGCGCATAAACATCTTCATAATGCTTTGGCAGTTTTTTCGGGAAACAAACTTCCACTTCATTTGGTATTTTATTAAACAATGGATACTTGTACATTTTGCCATCTCTCGTCTGATTCGACATCGCATCATATGCAAGAGCATCAAATTTCCCATTTGCGCCATTTTGCTTTACACACTCGTCAAATGCCTGATTCTCCATGAACACAACCGTTAGATTATCCACAAGCTGTGTTTTGGATTTAACCACATTTCCCTTTTCATCAACAGGCTCATTTAACTGTCCACCTTCTCCATCAACACCATTTCTGTATTCTTCCGAAATGCTCGAATCCGGCACAACGGCTGATATTGATGATTCTGTCGACAAATTAAAATAATACGACGATTTCGTCACGCCCTTAGTCACGCGCAATTTATCATACAAAGCCTTACTGTCATCCGCCAAATCATCACTGACTTTTATATCACAGCTTACGGTCGATATCATAGTATTGATAGCAGTAGACATATAATCACAAAAACTAGTGGCAGAAATAAATAACACAACGCTGACAAACAAGGAAAAAACAGTTGCTCTGTATTTTTTTCGGTTTCTCTTGAAATTCTTGGAAGCAAGTGTTCCCTCTAAACCAAATAATTTGCCGGTAAGTTTCCATGTTTTTACTTTGTTTGCACGAATTTTAATATCCTGTGACTGGCGTATTACTTCGATTGCTGAAGTGCGCAGTGCCTTTCTCGCGGGCAGATACGCAGAAATCAAAACCGTGAAAAAGCCAATCAATGCTGCCAGCAAAACAGCCCAGCCGGCCGCTGACATATGAAGCCTGAGTGCTTCTCCGTATTCCTCAATTCCTTGATTTAACATATTGGACATCAGATCACTGACAAAGTAAAAAGTAACCGACATGCCACCAATTCCAGCTAAAACACCGATTGGAATTCCAATGACGCTCAATACCGACGCCTCATATAATACATTGCGTCGAAGCTGCTTTCTCGTCGCTCCGATGGAGGATAAAAGTCCATACTGACGCTTTCTCTCGTTGACCGAAATAGAAAAAGAATTTCCAATCAAAGCAATTGAGCCAAACATAATAATTGCAATTAAAATGCCCATCAGTCCACCCAACACTCTAAACACAGAACCACTTGCATTACCACTGTAAATTAAATACATACGGTTGGTATCTTTCAACGGATCTGCTACCGTCCCTTTCATTTTCTGCGGTTTTATCTGCTTTAAAAAGTCCGCGGTCTTCCTGCCATCTTTCAAACTCACATAAACACTTCCACCATAATCCGGTCCACCGTTCGCTGCCTTCGTAAACACATAATAGCCCGCTGACATTGACTGGTCATAGAGCGGATTTAAATAAATACCAACAACATGATATGCCGCTTTCCCTGATTCTACAAACGTCTCATCATCTTCGTTGAGATAAGAATCATCTTCCCACAGCTGATTTTTATTTTTCAAAATGCGAAGTCCTTTTGGCAGAGAAATCACATCTCCCACCTGATAAGAAACACCTGCATTTGTCTCTAACGAAGCCGGCAGAATAATTTCATTTTCATTCTTTGGCATCCGTCCCTCTTTCATATAAAAAGGGAGAAGAGTTTCATAGTCACCGTTCAAACCACCAATGTATAAATACGGAGAGGTTTCATTTTTACTGTGCGGAAGTTTCGCATAACCAATATTCTGAATGGATACCTGTTTTTCTACTTCCTTCTTTTTTGAAATCTCGTCTATCTGCTTCATTGAAATATTCGACACAACCCCATGCCAGCAGCCATTTTGTTTCTCCGTAACTTCCAGTAAAAATTGCTGCACACTGCTGACCGTTGTTGTTACTGCCGTCAACATAGCAGTTGATAAAATAATGCCAATAATCGTAACAATCGTTCTTGTACGGTTTAATTTTAATGACTTAATTGCAAATTTATGAAATACATTCATCCCCGAATCACCTCATCTCTTGTAATCCCGCCATCTTCAATTGCGATGATTCGGTCTGCCTGCAATGCGATATTTTCATCATGTGTAATCACAATCAATGTCTGATTGTACTTCTTATTTGACGCTTTTAGTAACTGAATAATTTCCTGACTATTCTTGGAATCAAGGTTTCCCGTCGGCTCATCTGCCAGTACAACAAGCGGCGACGTCATCAATGCCCGTCCAATCGATGTCCTCTGCTGCTGACCACCGGATAATTCATTGGGAAGTTTTTTCTCCTTACCTTCCAGTCCCAGTGTCGCAACCAACTCCGTCAAAAATTCCTGATTCACTTCCCGCCCGTCCATCAAAACCGGAAGTGTCATATTTTCCACAACATTCAAAATAGGAATTAAATTGTAAAACTGATAAATAAGTCCAACCTGTCTGCGTCTGAAAATTGCTAACTGGTCTTCTTTCTGTTGATACACATCGACACCGTCGAAATAAACTTTTCCTTTCGTTGGACGGTCCACACCGCCGAGAATATGCAAAAGTGTCGATTTACCGGAACCGCTTGGTCCGATGATTGCAACAAATTCTCCTTTTTTTACAGAAAAAGAAACATCATTTAGTGCTACGACCTCATTTTCACCTTTTCCATATACCTTTGATAAATGTTCTACCTGAATCATATTCATCCTCCTCATTATTTCGAATTCTTCTTTAGTGTAGCAGGATGGAATGACTCTGCCGTGACTCTTAAGTGACAATTTTGTCACTTACACCGTTCCCTTATAAAACCGAATTTCAAC
>OGUL01002376.1_pt1 | contig 12909 bp, 10 predicted proteins | sample 1553651 | NCBI WGS metagenome assembly OGUL01 (sample SAMEA2580048, study PRJEB22360) | human gut metagenome | biome: human gut; feature: human-associated habitat; material: faeces | place: Denmark | collected 2008/2010
GTAAATGTCAGTGTATATGGAAAAATGTCAGGATGTGAAAAAACAGCATACATGGGATATTTCGGAGATGACGAAGAGGCAGAACTGGTCATTGATGCACTAAAGAAAAATGGTGTAGAGACAGTGAAATGCAGACAGCTTCATGGTGAAAACGGATATTCCCGAATTACATTAAAGGACGGAGACAGAGAGTTTCTGGACTTTAATGAAGGTGGTATCAGGGGAAAGACACCGTATGTTTTGGATCGCTTTGACCTGGAATATATGAAAGGTTTTGATGTGGTACACAGTGGAAATTATTCCTTTACAGAGGGAGAACTTCACAAGATGAAAGAAGCCGGAATACAGATTTCCTTTGATTTTTCGGATGATTCTACAGAAGAGTATTACAGAAAAACAGCACCGGATGTTACATATGCTTTCTGTTCCTTTGATGGAACGGATCAGGAGACAGAGGAACATTTAAAGAAAATTATTTCCATGGGACCAAGGCTTGCCATGGCATCCAGAGGGGCAAAGGGCTGTATATTGTATGATGGAGAGAAATTTTTTGTACAGCCGGCGATGCCGCTGAAAGAAGTGAAGGACACTTTGGGAGCCGGAGATTCTATGATCGCTTCTTTTCTTACAGTTTACACAGGAAGAATAAAGAATGGTTTTGATCAGGATGTGGCAATCAGGGAAAGTCTCAAAGAAGCAGCAGCTTTTGCAGCAGGTATCTGCGGCATAGAGGGCGCCTTTGGCTGCGGAAAGAAATATGAATAACAGGAGGAAAAAGCAGCAATGAAATATAAAGGAAAAGGCAGGATAGTTCTGTGCTTTCTTCTGTGTATGCTCATGGCACTGCCGGTGGGGATCGGAAGTGCAGCAGCAGTAAAAGCAGCGGAACAGCAAACCATTATTATAGGAACAAATGCAGAATATTCACCTTTTGAATATCTGGATGATAACGGAAATATCACTGGTTTTGACTATGATCTTCTGGAGGCCATTGCCAGAGAAGAAAACGTAAAACTGGTGTGGAAGGATATGCCATTTGATTCTCTGATGGGCTCTATGGAGGCAGGAGATGTACAGGTGATCGCTGCCGGAATCGGACCTACAGAAGACCGTAAAAAGAGTGTTGATTTTTCTGACGTATATTATACCGGTACACAGTGTATCATCAGCCGTAAAGACAATCCTGTTAAGGATTTTGAAGAGCTGTCAGGGAAAACGGTGGCAGTTCTGGAAGGTGCGCAGAGTGATATGATCGCATCCGGTGAGACAACAGATTACGGCGAAGTAAAGGATGCAAAGGTAAAACGCTTTAAGAATGCTTCCAGTGCAGTAATGGAACTGAAAAACGGCGGTGCAGATGCAGTGCTGATCGATAATATCATGGCTGAGATCTACTGTAAACAGAACTCTGATCTTCAGTATGAATCTGTTCCAAGTACAGCAGAGGATACTGTTTTCTGTATTCAGAAAGGAAACACAGAGATTGCTCAGATCATTAACGATGGACTTGCAAAGGTAAAGAATTCAGGCGAGTATGATGATTTGTACCAGAAATATTTTGTGGATACGTTGGAGAACAGCGAGGACGTTACAGATGTGGCTGCAACAGATGGATTTCTGGGATTGTTAAGCTTTATTTTTCTTCAGGATAACAGATGGAAATTCTATATAAACGGACTTGGAATCACACTGCTTGTTTCTTTGATGTCTGTGATCGTAGGTATCCTGATCGGTCTTGTGGTAGCACTGGTTCGTCTTGGTGCGGCAAAGAAGGGAAGAAGAACGGTTCTTTCCACTATTGCAGATGTTTATGTGGATGTGATACGTGGAACACCGTCTGTGCTTCAGCTGATGATCATTTATTTTGCGGTATTCCACAGCAGACTGGGATATGTGGCAGCAGTAGTCAGCTTTGGTATCAACAGTGGTGCCTATGTATCTGAGGTCATCCGCGGAGGTATCCTGTCTGTAGATAAAGGACAGAGTGAGGCCGGACGTTCCCTGGGGCTTGGATATAAAGATACCATGCGTTTTATTGTTATCCCTCAGGCAGTAAAAACAATCCTTCCGGCAATGGGTAATGAATTTATCCAGCTGATCAAGGAGACTTCTATTTTGGGTTATGTGGGAATTATGGATCTGACCAAGGCGGCAAGTTATGTTTCCTCACGTACTTATCAGATGTTTATTCCTCTGATCGCAGCAGGTATTATGTACTATCTGATCGTGAAGTGTTTAAGTATTCTTCTGAAAAGATTTGAAAGGAGACTGAGAGAAAGTGATTGATGTAAAAAATCTGAAAAAATCCTTTGGGGATGTACATGTATTAAAAGGAATTACAACTCATGTAAACAAAGGGGAATGTATCTGTATCATCGGTCCTTCCGGTTCGGGAAAATCTACATTTTTGCGTTGTCTGAATCTCCTGGAAAAGCCGGAAGAAGGTGAGATTATTATTGATGGACAGGAAATTCTGGATCCTAAGCTGAACGTGGATAAATTCAGAGAAAATGTAGGAATGGTTTTTCAGCATTTTAACCTGTTCCCTAATATGACTGTACTGAAAAATATAACCCTGGCTCCTGTGAGACTGGGAAAATGGAATGCTGCGGAAGCAGACCAGAAAGCCAGAGCACTTCTGAAACGTGTAGGACTGGAAGAAAAAGCAAATGTATTTCCCGGCAAGCTTTCCGGTGGTCAGAAACAGCGAGTGGCTATAGCTCGTGCACTGGCCATGAATCCTGAGGTTCTATTGTTTGACGAACCTACATCTGCACTGGATCCTGAGATGGTGGGGGAAGTTCTTGAGGTTATGAAAGAACTTGCACAGGAAGGAATGACCATGCTTGTTGTTACCCATGAGATGAACTTCGCGCGAACAGTATCAAATCGTGTAATTTTCATGGAAAAGGGCGTGGTTGTGGAACAAGGATCATCGAAGGAGTTTTTTGAGCATCCTAAGGAAACGCGCACGAAGGAGTTCTTGCGAATCTTTCAGGAGTAATTCTTGCTTGTAAAAGCATTTCTGATAATGAAAATATCTATCAGTAATGCTTTTTCATAAAATAAAGAGGAGGAAACTATTATGACAATTAAGAAATTAATTCCATGCACATTAACAGCAGCAGTGCTTGCATCTGCCGCATTGACAGGCTGCTCTTCAAAGGGTACATCTGATAAGAGTACTACATCTGCAAAGACTTCTGCACAGGAGACAAAGGAGACTGCCACAAAGTCTGTCGAGACCAAGGATACTGAGGCAGGCAGCGGCGAAGTAAATACAAGCGCAGAGGCAAAGAGCGAGGAAGAATCAAAGAAGGCCGAGACTGAGCTTGGAAGCGAAGAAGTATCTACAGAAATCGGAACCGGCGAGTCAGCAGATGATCTTTTAGCACAGATTAAAGAGCGTGGTAGAATTATCGTAGCAATGGAAGGAACCTGGGCTCCGTGGACCTACCATGATGAGAATGATGATCTGGTTGGCTATGACGTAGAGGTAGCACAGAACATCGCAGAGAAACTTGGCGTAGAGGTTGAGTTTGTTGAGGGTGCATGGGATGGACTGCTTGCAGGTTTGGATGCAGGTCGCTACGATATCATGGTAAATGGTGTTGGCGTGACAGATGAGCGTGCAGAAAAGTACAACTTCTCTACCCCATATGCATACAACAAGACTGCTGTTATCGTTCGCGGTGACTACGATGAGATTTCTTCTATGGAAGATTTAAATGGAAAGAAGACTGCAAATACCATTTCTAGTACCTATGCAGCACAGGCAGAGGCATATGGTGCAACTGTTACCGGTGTTGATGATTTGAATCAGACCATCGAGCTGTTACTTTCCAAGCGTATTGATGCAACACTTAATGCAGAAGTTGTATTTAACGATTACAAGAAAGAGCATCCGGAAGCAGATGTCAAGATTGCAACCTACTCCGATCAGGTAGAGGAGATCGCAATTCCGATCCGTAAGGGTGATGATACTGTTACTCTTTTAGAGGCTGTAAATGATGCACTTGATGAGATGGCAAAGGATGGCACACTGACCGAGCTGTCTGAGAAGTACTTCGGAATGGATATTTCTAAGAAATAATAAAAATGGGGAGGCTCTTATATGGAGCATCCCCATTTTTTGTTTGTATTTTTGTACTGTATGCTATACTATCTAACTGATACTTATGAAAAGATTCCGTTGTCACAAAGAGAAAAAAGATTGGAAACCGAAAGGTACAGAGAGATTTGTACTCTGCATTTTTAATTCGAAATACAGATCTGTAAAGCCCATCTGACGAATACCAAAGTAGACGATCATTGCCTTCTGAATCTGATCTCTTAATGCTGTGTCATCCTTTCTGGTTGTGATACAAACGTTAAATGAAAAAAGCTAACGGAGTCAAGATAGTGAAAATAATGACTTGACATTTTTTAATCACATTGTTATACTCTGTGTATCAGCGTTGAGGAGAACAAGTACTGATAAGGGAAACCAACAGAGAGCAGCCGGTAGGTGAGAGGCGCAGGGGAAGCTTATAAGGAATACCTCTCTGAGCTCTGCACCGAACTTGCGATTTTGCAAAAGTAGACTGCAGCGGCGCGGCAGCCGTTATCTTGTCAGAGTATTCGCAGATTGACTGGATTATTTTACAGGATGCGTGTACTTGAAAGGCAGTTTGTGTGAGCAGACTGTGAAGAAAGGTGGTACCACGAGATTTCGCCCTCGTCCTTTTGTTAGGACGGGGGCTTTGTATTTAGAAAAGTTCTCAGGCGAAAGTAATAAAAGCGCAGAAAAGGAGAAAAAATCATGCAGGTTTACGAAGAATTAGTAGCAAGAGGGCTGATTGCCCAGGTAACAGATGAGGAGCGTATCCGCGATCTCGTTAATAATGGAAAGGCTGTATTTTACATCGGATTCGACCCGACAGCAGACAGCCTTCATGTAGGTCACTTCATGGCACTGTGCTTAATGAAGAGACTTCAGATGGCAGGAAACAAGCCGATTGCACTGATTGGCGGCGGTACAGCAATGATCGGAGATCCGTCTGGAAAGACCGATATGAGAAAGATGATGACAAAGGAGACAATCGAGCATAATGTAGAGTGCTTCAAGAAGCAGATGGCACGTTTCATTGATTTCTCTGATGGCAAGGCACTGCTTGTTAACAATGCAGACTGGCTGTTAAATTTAAATTATGTTGATGTACTCAGAGAGGTTGGACCGCATTTTAGCGTAAACAGAATGCTGACAGCTGAGTGCTACAAGCAGAGAATGGAGCGTGGATTAAGCTTCTTAGAGTTCAACTACATGATTATGCAGAGCTACGACTTCTATATGCTGTTCCAGAAATACGGCTGCAACCTTCAGTTTGGCGGTGATGACCAGTGGTCCAACATGTTAGGCGGTACCGAGCTGATCCGTCGTAAGCTGGGAGAGGACGCTGGTGCAATGACCATCACGTTGCTGTTAAACTCTGAGGGTAAGAAGATGGGTAAGACTGTTTCAGGTGCTGTATGGCTGGATCCAGAGAAGACAAGCCCATACGATTTCTACCAGTACTGGAGAAACGTTGCAGATGCAGACGTTTTAAAGTGTATCCGTATGCTGACCTTCCTTCCGCTTGAGCAGATCGATGAGATGGATAAGTGGGAAGGAAGCCAGTTAAATAAGGCAAAGGAAATCTTAGCATTTGAGCTGACAAAGCTTGTTCACGGTGAGGAAGAAGCAAAGAAGGCTGAGAGCGCAGCAAAGGCATTGTTTGGTGCAGGAAATGCAGCAGAGATTCCTGCAGTTGAGCTTAGCGCAGCTGATTTTGCAGAAGGTGAAGGTGAGAAGCTTGATATCTTAAGCCTTCTTGTAAAGGCAGGTCTTGCTAAGTCACGTTCAGAGGCGCGCCGTGCAGTAGAGCAGGGTGGTGTCAGTGTAAACGATGAGAAGGTAACAGATATCCGCATGAGCTTTGCAGCAAATGAGATCCCGGCAGAAGGACTCGTAATTAAGAAGGGCAAGAAGAACTTTAAGAAGATTGTCGTTGCGTAATCGCGAAACGTGTAAAGTTAGGTTGGGGACATTATGGTGTATCACTGGGATAGTCCCAGTGATACGTAAAGGAGGAAGATTGGTTTGGAAGAACGAATTTTAGCTTATTGCGAATTATTATCTTCGTTAATAAATCACAATACACCAGCAGATGAAGTAAATGGATTATTAGAGAAAGCCACTTCAACGCTTACTATTGATGAAGTTACTATTCAAGACAGAGTACGAATTGCTACATATGCTTTAAAATTATTGTCTCGTGAACAAAGAAAGGAATTAGCCAGAATATTAATAGAAGAGCAGATTGTAAATCAAAGGAAAATGCTGTCTCACTGGGGAACGTTGACTGCTCAGTCATTTATTATTGATACTGGTTACATTGCACAACATTTGGTATCACTTCAAACTCAGATTTCAGGACAAGGAATGCGAGGAAAAGGAGATGATTTGTGCGATGGTTCAGAAGTAAAAAGTGCAAATTTTATTGGTTCTCTTGATAAAAAAGGCAAAACTGCTCCGCGATGGGATTTTAGTGCAAATAATGTTGCAAAAATGGAACAATTTTTGCGATATCGTATGCTCTATCTGACTTCAATTGATTTAAATCCAGATAACAACTGTCGAATTAGAATCTGGCAGCTTGATTTAAATAGCCACCCTATCCTACGTGATCGATACATTGAATGGATGAATGTAAAAGGTTATCCAAAATTTAATGATAGTGCAATTAGGCATGATGTGAATTTTCAATTATTTCCACCTCGAAATAAAACTAACGAAACATTTGCAAGACATGGAAGCAATCGTTATGGCGAATTGCCTCCAATCCAGATCCCACTTGAAAATGTATCGGGTTCAGAGTTGATTTTCAAAGCCGAAGTGATAAATGACGAAGTGGTAATCAGTGTTTTTTGAATTTTTAAGAGGCTGTGAAAAAAACGAAAGTTTTTTTACAGCCTCATTTTTTTATATACCTGATAGTAACTTTAATTGCTTTTTTATATTATTTTTGGCTTCATATATCATATCAATTGATTTTTTTATCTGTTCATTTGCTTGTTTATATTCTAACATCTTCTGTTTACTTTTGGGTACGGGTATCATGATTTCTGCTAGCTGTTCCTGTTTAATTCTGCTATGAGAAGATGATGTACCTGAGGTTAGATGTTCAATCTGATTTTGAACATTTTCTGTTCTAAGAAGGAAACATAAAGTATAAGCATCTATTTCCCCTTTTGTTCTCATTATCTCAAATTCATTAGAACAAACCATTGAATATTCTTTTTTGGGAACAATAGCCATTCTAGGAATGCTAGGATTCAATTTTGAAAAAATCAGGTCGCCATCCTGACAAGAACGTCCTTTTGATATTGGTTCAAATTGTTCAACTTCGTCAAAATTTATTGTACAATCAGGATTTATATGTAATACGCTAATATGTTTGATTTTATCGGATACCATAAATCCCTTTCTGCTTTTTGTAACAAAATCAACCAATTCTGATAATTTCTTTATTTCAATGTCCGATGAAGTATTTGACAGTTTTTCAATAGTTTGTATTCTTTCGGCAGAATAAAAACCGGGTTTTAAAATATTATCTGTCAAATCCTCTTTGCTAATATTGGTTATTGATGGTGTTTCTGAAACAATAGTGTTCTTTTTATTATCATGAACTAATGCCCTAGCAATAATTTCCATCTGATTTTGTCCTTTGCTGATTTTGACAGGAACACCCATTTTTTCTTTTACTACATATCCCAATTCTTTACATGATGCCATAAAGAACTTGGAAGTTTGCAAAGGTTTCTTCTTCTGCAAATAAAATATGCAAGTATTTGTTCTGGTACCAGCCTGTGCAAATGTTACGGAAGGTAACTCAATAACACCTCGAACTTGCATTGTTTTTAGTATTTCATCCCGATATAAAGAGTTCATTCCTTTTGAAGCAAATACTGAATCTGGTAAAACAATTACAAGATATCCGTTATCTTTTAGTAATCCAATACATCTGTCTAGCATTAGCAATTCAGAATTAACACTTCCTTCTGCGATATTTAACTTTTGCAAAATCGGATATTTCTCTAAATTAAGTAATCCGATTTCATGTTCTGCACCGAAGGGAGGATTTGTAAATATTACATCTGCGCGTGAACTATATTTATCAATGCTGCTCTCACCCGTTATACTGTTTCCAATATTTATATTTGAAATATTAGATCCTAAAAGCAATGCATTGATTTTAGACAATCTGACCATTCGATCAACCTTATCCTGCCCAACAATTCCATTTGTTCGAAATCTTGAGATTAAAGAAGATGCATATTGTTTATAGTTTTTTTCTAAAAACCTAGTAAAGTGATTGGAACTTTCAATTAACAAAGTACCAACGCCGCATGTTGGATCCATTATTACAAAGTTTTCAAGAGTTTCTTTTGTAAAGTACCCATCCTTAGCCATGTCATTAAATAGTATTTCTAACATTGGTTCGGATATTTCATATGGTGTCATATACTGTGCATCTTCTTTGTTATTTCTAAAGTTTTCCCTTACAAAATGTCCAAAGCATTCATTTATTATGTCAAAATCCTGATATTTTTTAGATTTAATTAAATTAAGAAAATCAATTTTTTCTATTTCACTAATGATTTTTTCTGCTAAATCATCCTCTGTGGGTTGAATATTTAACGATGCATTTGCTCCAAAAATATTAGTACCATCAGAATTAAGAAACATTTTATCCTTTGATTCTTCTTCAAAAATATATCGAATAGAGGATGCAATGCCAAAAGACTTGTCTTGCATATTTTCAGCAATTGTTCTAACGTATGCGATATCTAATTTTTTTCCCTTCTTCGCCATACTGTAACTAATTGCAATCAATTTTGTTATTTCATCAAGTTTTGCATTTGAATCATCAATACGCCCATAGCTATGGTAATATCCTCTGAGATTGAGTAGTATGTCGTAAAATAAAGAATAGCTTACCCCTGAATTCATCTCATGTATCTCCTTTTCTTTTTATAAGGATTATAATAACACTTCTATGTGTAAAAAGCAAGATGTGTATCTTACAATACGATACATATCGTAAATGTTTTTTAGGAAAAGTGACAGAAAAGATTGATGTTTGCCTTTTTTATTATTATGGTTGCAATTCCGCATAAAAGCGTGTATGATAAAGACAAAATTATGAAAAACACACAAATCATAGTATTTTAATTCGGGTGAAAACGGTCAAGATGCTGTGAAATATGAAAATAAGAGGAGAGATAACGATTATGATACATACGCTAGATACTAAGGCGGCAGACTATATTCCTGAGCTTGGTGACGGCTTTGAGGAAGGCAGTGAGGGAAGCGAAAACGCACAGGGATTACAGGTAGCTGATTACTATGCTGATGCAGATGGCGAAGGCATTTATTACATTACATATAAAATAGAGACTGCCAAAGAAATAGAGCAGCTATTTGTATTTGCAGGAAGAAAACAGTTATTACGTCTTGGAAAAAGAAAGGCAGGAGAGGTGATTGAGGGAACACTTTATCTGCATTTTGGTGAGATGATCCCGCGTTTTCACAGCGAGTGCATGACGATCACAAAGATTGGCTTTTCAGTGGCATGTGAGGATCTGACGAAATTAAAGAGTGTTGGCATGGCAGCAGAGAAGCTTTCTGCAAAGACAAAAATTCCGGCAATCTATCTGGCAGGAGATTCCACAGTTACTGATCAGACTTGTCCAAAGCCATATATGCCGGGCGGATGCTACAGTTCATGGGGACAGTGCCTTGTATATTTTATCGGAGAAAGTACAGCTATTGATAATCAGGCGCACAGCGGACTTACCACAGAAACCTTTCGCAATGAGGGCCACTACGATATCGTAAAGAAGTATATTCGTCCGGGCGATTTTTGCTTGTTTCAGTTTGGCCACAACGATCAGAAACTGGCACATTTGCAGGCACAGACAGGTTATAAAGAAAATTTGATGAATTATGTAAATGAGATTCGTGGACTGTGCGGAGTCCCGATTCTTGTAACACCGCTTGCGCGCAATACCTGGAAGGATGACGGCACCTACAATGATCTTTTAGCAGAGCATGCACAGGCTGTTTTTGAGGTAGGGGAAGAGACTGGTGTGCCTGTCATTGACCTTCATAAATATGCGGCAGATCTGATCAAGAAAAATGGAAAAGAGGCTAGCCGTGTCTATTTCCATCCGGGAGATATGACACACACAAACGAGTATGGCTCATTTTTGTTTGCACATTTTATCGCAAGAGAATTGAGTAAGCTAGATCCTCTCACTTTCGCGATTGATGTGCAGGATGAAGAAGACTTCACACCAGATGAGCATACAGCCATTTTGACAGGAACAAGCACGGCAGCAGGACATAAAGATGAGCAAAAGGAAGTCTTTGATGCGATGGAGCGTGCGGGGGATAATCTTGTGGCAGCTGTGGAAAAGGCAAAAAAAGAGGCAGAAATGATGAACTAAATTTTGATTTTTATAGAAAAAAGCCTATAGGCTCAAAAAAGGAGGGATAAAATGCAGGAGCGCTGTAAAATAGGAGTTGTGATTGGCAATGCTAACTCACCGCACGCAGTCAACATTATGAAGGGAATTGATCAGGCATCAAAGGAGTGCGATGTGCAGTTAATGTATTTTATGAATGTGAGCAGTCCTTATACAGCGCAGCTGTATCCACCTGATAAATCCATAGGATGGGATTATCAAAAAAGTGCAATTTATGATTATGCGAGATACGTCAAAGCAGATGTCTTAATTATGACATATGGCATGATGAGCATTTTTATGAAGAGTGATTACGGAAAGCAGTATCTTGAATATTTTCGCAATGTTCCATGTGTGCTCATAAATGAGCAGACCGACAGGCCTAATTGGACTTCTATTATTGTCGATAATTATAACGGAATGTATGAATTAGTGGAGCATTTAGTGCGTGACCATGGGTATCATAATTTTGCTTTTTTGGCAGGACCGCCTGGAAATACAGATGCCTGCCAGCGAAAAAGAGCATTTTTAGATGTTATGAAAAAATATGATCTGCCAATGGATGAAAGCCGCATTGAAACAGGAGATTTTTCAGAGTGTGTAAATACACAGGTAAATGCATTGTTAGATCGAATCCCTAATCTTCAGGCAATAGTATGTGCCAATGATGTTATGGCGCTGACTGCTTATCAGGAATGTGAAAAGCGCGGACTTCATATTGGACAAGATATTGCTGTTACCGGTTTTGATGACTGGGAGCGTATTCGTCACGTGCCAGTGCCAATCACGACAATTCATCAGGATTCTGAGCGGTCAGGATATATGGCTGTTTATAGTGCACTTGAGCTGGCGCGAAGCGGTCATGGGAAAAATATTGTGATACCAGCGAAGGTATGTGTTCGTGAATCATGTGGATGTACATGCAAGCAGTTTTCAGGTTTTGATCAGATTGAAAATATGGGGCAAAAATTTGTCTATGAAAAACAAAGAAATACAGTATATCGTCAAAAAACATGGATGGTTCCGATGATCTCCAGAAACATGCTTATTGCATTGCAGGATCGTGAGAAATTTCTTAAAAATGCATTAACACCAATGTCCTTTTTTGGCGTTAAAACGGCGCTGCTTTATGTCTTTAGAAATCCAGTTGAATATAATATAGAAAAAGGCTGGGAATTTCCAAATACGATTTATCTGGTTGCGCGTCAGGATGGAAAACGCGTAGAGGTATTTGAAGAATATAAAAATGAAGTTTCATTAGAAAAATGTGGATTTTCTGAGGAAGGAAGTGCACGCTATCAGCATCAGCCGAGTGTATTTTGCCTTCAGTCTGGCTCAACGCAGTATGGTGTATTAAGTGTTGAGATTACGCCAGAGGAAGTGGATATGGTCTATTTGATCAGTATTCAAATGGCAAATGCGCTGATGGCGTATCACACAGAAAAAAAGCGTTTGTCTGTTCAGCGAGAGCGTGAGCTTTTGCTTGAGGAGCTTCGAAGCAAAAATGAAATTTTAAATTTTGTGTCAGAGCGAGATGAGCTGACTCAGATTAAAAATCGCCGTGGCTTTATGGAACAGGCAATGAAAATGAATCGTATTTATAAAAATAGAAAAGCAATTATTCTGTTTGCTGATATGGATGGATTAAAACAAATCAATGATAATTATGGTCACGCAGCAGGAGATATTGCAATTTGTGCCTGTGCAGATATTTTAAAGAAAGCTGCCGGAGTACATGGTATAGCAGGACGCCTTGGCGGTGATGAATTTGCACTCATGATGATTGGCGATGAAACGCGTGCAATTGAATTGATGGAGACTGTGCAAAAAGAGATTGCCATGTATAATGAACAAGGAAAAAATAAGTTTGCAATTGATATGTCGGTTGGATGCCAGATTGTATTATGTACAGAAGAGCTTTCTATTCCAATGGTGCTTGAAAAGGCAGACAAGATCATGTATGAAGAAAAGAAAAAGAAGGGAAAGGCAAGATGAAGTTATAAGAAGACAGCAGCCCAATACCTGTATTCATGTGTGCGGACCAGATTCAGGAAAACAGCCAAAAGCAGGATGATACGCAGTTTAGAGAGCGCATTGTCCGTGCGTCAGATCAGGATTTGGGAAGCTATGAGCTGATAAAGGATGAGAAGGAGCTTATCTGGTATCCGGCAGAGGTTAATACAAGTATTCGTCCAGGATGGTTTTATCATGAAGAAGAAGACGATCAAGTCAAATCATTGGAAACATTGATTTTAGAGAAAGCATCGCTTTTCTGCGAAGAACAAAAGAAAGGTTTTGAAATCGAGAACTTGACATACTCCCACGGTTAAAACCGTGGGATTCCTTAGATTCTTGTAGCGT
>OGUL01002378.1_pt1 | contig 12896 bp, 9 predicted proteins | sample 1553651 | NCBI WGS metagenome assembly OGUL01 (sample SAMEA2580048, study PRJEB22360) | human gut metagenome | biome: human gut; feature: human-associated habitat; material: faeces | place: Denmark | collected 2008/2010
TTTATCCAGATATGCATAAAAAGTCCTTCATTCCCAGTATATTTAACTTCCTCCAATTCTACCTGAAAACCAATTTCTTTTTCTGTCCATTTTGTTTCCAATGAAAGAACTGCCTGGCGGATCTGTTCATCCAGACGATAAACGCACAAACTATTCGAACGCCTGCTACATCATTGAGATATGTCTGTATTCTCGTCTGAGTTGCTTTGTACATTGGACAGCTCCGGTTTGCGGGTATGCAGCCGCCGTTCGATTGATTCGTGTAGAAGCTGAGATACAAGAGCCATTAACGGAATAAAGAAGATCATGCCAAGGACACCGAACAGTTTACCGCCCAGCAAAACCGCCAACAACGTCCAGAATGGGGATAGCCCTACACTGTTTCCCACGACGTGAGGATAGATGAACTGATTTTCAACAAACTGAGTTGCCTGATAGACGATAAAGCATAGGAGCGCCTTGTTCGGAGCCGCCAATAAAGTAAATAAAATGCCGAAAGCGCAGGAGAGAAATGCTCCAATATAAGGAACGAATGCAAAGGCGGCAGTTAAAACGGCTGTTAGCCCCGCATATGGAATCCCTGCAACAGAAAGCGAAAGAAAGATCAATGTTCCAAGAATCATAACCTCGACACACTGACCAGAAAGAAACTTCGCATAGGTGTCATGTGCAAGTTTCGAAATATGGCAAATTCTATCTGCAACGGATTCCTTACAGTAGGCATACAGTGCCCGTTTGCTTTGACTGCTCAATTCACGCCATCCAATTAGCACATAGAATGTGATCACAAGTGAAATTGCAACATCAGCAATCGCAGATACCGTAGAGCCAGCAACATTGGCAACTGAGGAAATCACTGTGTTCATTTCGCTCGAAATGCTTTGCAGAATAGATTTCCAATCGAGCGCAGCAAAATGTGCCGACAGTTTCTCTGTGTCAATGCCGTATCTTTGCAATAAGCCGACCCAGTCAGGCCATTTTTCTTGAACAAGAGCAGCAATGCTTTTTACAGATGCAGTGAGCTGTGGAATCGCAATTACACACAGAAGAGCAATAATCGCAATAACACATATCAGCGTCAGTAACAGGCTTATCATGTCTATTTGCCGATCTGTAGCTTTAGTCAGCTTTCGTCGAAGCCTCTTTGCCAGTCCGCGCACGGGTACACTCAGAACAAAGGCCAGCAAAAGGCCTGATAAAATCGGAGCGAGCAAGCCAATACACGATTTTAGAAAGTTGGCAACATAGTTTAGATTGTTGAATGCCGCAAATAAGATCACCCCAAACGTGATTAGTAGAAGCGGTTTTTTGTAGGATTTATCCATGATTACATCCTCGTAAGAAATCGGTTTGTTTTATTATTGGGGAGTATCTTATAGGCAATCCACCAACCAAAGAAACAGACTGGCAATGCAGCGAGAACATCCATGATAGAATGCTGTTTCATAAAAACGGTGGAGAGACTGATACACACGGCGATTGATGTAGCAGCGATTTTCCATCCGACGCTTTGGAGCGCCTTGCAATCCCATAACCCAAACATCGCGGCAACAGAGCCTATTACATGAAGTGAGGGGCAAACATTTGTATTGGTATCGAAACTATAGAATAATTCAATAAAGCGTGTAAGTAGATTATTGCGTACAAATGCTTCTGGCCGCAAATTTTGGCAGGTTGGAAAGAACAGGTAAATCAAAACCGTGATCGTATAGGTGACTATCACAAAATACATCATACGCCGAAATGCAGGTACATCGACGAAAAAAGTATAAACCAACGTACCGATTAGAAAGACAAACCAAAATAGATACGGAATCAACGCCCATTCACAAAATGGTATTATATCATCGAGTCCACAATAGACGGGATAGTAATTTCGTTGCGGTTGCAACCGCTCAAGAAACAAAAACAGCAAGCCGAAAATTGGCCAGTAAAGCAATAGCCTGACGTGAGAAAATTCAGGTGTATTAAGTTTATGGATGCGGAACTCACGGTAATTAACTTCCGGCTTTATATGATTACTTTGCATGACTGTATATCCATTCATAGATTTTATCGGCTGCCGTACATTCCGTCTGCGACCGCATTGCCGCGCGCATTTTAGAAAGAAGCACTGGGGCATTTAGCGTTTTTATTGTGGTGTCTGCGATTGCTTTTGGCGTATTGGCTGTGACGGCCATTCCATTACGCAGAAAAAAATTCAGATTATGTGTCTCGCAGCCAGCCACTGCATCGATAAGCACCATTGGTAACTCTGCCGCCATTGCCTCAGATGTACTTAGACCTCCGGGCTTTGTCAGGAATAGGTCTGAGGCTTGCATGAGCTGCGGCACATTATTGACGGTTCCCAGAACATGAACTCGAGAATACTTTTCTGTTCTTTTTTGGAGTTTTTTGCGTAAATCATCATTTGTGCCGCATACAACACTAAGTTCTTGATCTGTTGTGAGGTAAGGGCAGAGATACGATATAATCTCCTCCATTGGACCGCAGCCCATGCTACCGCACATCATTAAAATATGCTGATGAGCAGGAGAGATTCCGGCGTTGGCTTTTCCTGCTTCTTGTGACACACGCTGGTAGAATTGCTGCCGCACAGGGATTCCACTGGCGATCAGTTTTTGAGGTTGAAGTCCACATTGTTCAAACTCACCTAACAGCGAAGTGGACGGAATGAAATACCAGTCCAGCGCAGAATCCGCTGTGCAGGGAGCGCAGGTATAGTCTGTAGAAATGTGGCTCGTTACAAGCTGTAAGCATGGGTGCTGTCGGCGCATTTCTGTCAACGCCAAGGCTGGGAATACATGAGTACAGATAATATTATCGTAGCCTGCAGAGCGGATGTATTGATACATCCGCTCTGCGCCGGAGGAAAGTAGCTTATAGATCGGCGTTCCCTCACAAAAAATATCTTCGTGAGATTCCGCACGCTGATACCCAGCATCAAAAAGCCTTGGAGCATGGCGGTAAATTCGGGTATGCCAATTAGAAATAAACGTGGATGCTTTTTCTGAAATAAACTGCAAAGAATCTATAATATTGCAGATTTCTCCGCGAGAGTGGTAGGCTTCCTGAACTGCTTGCGCACAGGAGTTATGCCCTGCGCCAGTGTTGCAGCTTAGAATTAGTGTTTGCATTTGAATCTCCTATTTTTTCCTTTGCTGCATAGCAAACAGCTTTTGCAGGCGTGGGCGATTATAGCGCTGGACAACAATAAACGGCAAATTACCCAGCACAATGTAGATAATCGTTATACATACCCCGCCAACACCGGACCATATTTTCAGCAGTCCAAGACCGGCGATAGACAACAGAATATGTGTCCACTCTGCCACGCAAGTTTCTTCTATCATGCGCGGCAAGTTCTCATAGTTTTCCTTTGTCAGTTTCTTTTCCGGCATGATTTTAACGAATATGCGGCTCATATCGGGGATCTTTGCCTGCCATTTCCGAACATGAAGCCGCTTCCATAGTTTTTGCTCTGCCGGGTGGCAGACCCAAGGAAAACGATCGGCGTGAAACCAATGCTTCGGGATCAAGCGCCCCACTACAAAGGAGAGAACCCCTAACGCCGCGATATATAGCAGACACATAAGAAAATGCTTCATAAAAACCTCAACATAGCGGTGCGAAAATACGAAGGACACCATCTACGACCCAGCGGCGCGAATAATGTTTCATATCATAGGGCTTTACCTCTTTACATTTTGCCTGTGTAGCGATGAAATCGTCCTTTATTGCTGCAATAATACTGGAACGATAAAAGAACGAATTGTTTTCAAAGTGGAGAAAGAGACTGCGGTAGTCCAGATTGACAGTTCCTATCGTCGCAACTTTGTCGTCTGATACAAAGCTCTTTGCATGAACGAAGCCGGGAGTATACTCATAAATCTTGATGCCGCCAGTCAGCAACACCTGATAAAAGCTCCGAGACATACGGAAAATCAGCTTCTTATCAGGGATGCCGGGCATAATGATCCGCACGTCTACACCACGTTGAGCAGCGGAAATCATTGCATCCATCAAGTCATCGCCAAGCATAAGATACGGTGTAAAAAACCATGCGTAATCCGTGCTTTGAGAAAGCAAGTCAATAAAGAGCTGATTACTGGTAGCTTCATGGTTAAGGGGCGAATCGTAGTAACTAAGCACATAACCATCAAATGTGTGCGGCGGCGCAGGATACCTTTTGGGATATGTGGGCATTGCAAGCTGTCCTGCTTCCTTTTCCAGCGAAAATGCGTTCCAAAAGGTCAAGAACATATGGGTAAAATTTTTTACTGGCTCACCAGTAATCCGAAAGCCTGTGTCCTTCCAGTGTCCATAGGGATGTTCCAAATTGATATACCGATCTGCTAAGTTGATACCTCCGCTATAAGCAACTTCGTTGTCAATAATCAGCATTTTGCGATGATCGCGATAGTTTGCAGTTCCTTTTAAGGCAAGGAAAGGATTAAAAGGAATACATGGAATGCCTTTCTTTTTCAGTTCACGGACATTACTGAAATTGAACGAAGAAATACTGCCAAGATCATCGTATATCACACGTACATCAACGCCCTGCTCCATTTTTACTTCCAGTTCGTTCACGATTGCGTCCCACATATGCCCCGGCTCAATAATGAAGTATTCTACGTAAATCGAGTTTCTTGCATTTTTCAAATCGGCAAGCATATCAGGGAACATATTATCGCCCAACGGATAGTAACGAACCTGCTCAACTGCACACATCGGATATTGCGTTTTTTCTTCCAGCCACCGCACTGTTTGCCCCATGCGTTTTTCGCCGTCAAAGGGCGCTTCTTTTATTGGAAGAGGCTGCGGATTGCAACTCTTTTGAACTTGCTGCAAGCGCCTTTTTAGAGGGCGGGCCGTCCGTTTATTTCCAAAGAGCAGATATAGTAACGCTCCTACCAAAGGTAGTGACAGAATAACCAGCAGCCAAAGCAATTTATAAGCGGTTTCATCTCTCTTTTAATAAATACCACCAAGAAAAACGCTGCAACGGAAAGCAGTGACACAATAATCGGTGCGTAAGGGGTCAGCCATTTCATCAACAGCAAAAGCCAGAGCGATTGTAAAGCCACCGCTGGAATAATTGTTAGAATGCGTCGAATGATTTTCCCCATATGTTTACCCCCCTCTATGCTATTTCTCCTCCGAAGATGCTTCCCAATCGCAAACTATTTGTGCCATTTCCTGTGGGGTTTCTTTATAGCCTCGTAATACCCACGCATTCATAAGCCCAAACAATCCATATGTAATAAATTGGATAAAGTAGTGCGTTTTGGCATCGGCATTAGCGACAATGGATGCCGCTTCTTGTAAATAGAAGTTTAGAATCACATATTGGCGATCAGCTGAGTAGAGCAGATCACAAATAGGACGAGTGGAAAGGCAAAATTCAAAAAACAGCCTGATGCCGTCATAACTACCAGTGGCGAAGTTGGTAGCACCGTGTTCGTCGGAAAAGCGCTTCCACAGACATGTGATTTTGAAAGACAGAACTTCATCTTTACTTTTGAAATAACGGAAATAAGTGGAGCGACCTACATCTGCCTTGGCAGTCATCTCCTCAATACTGATTTTTTCAATGGGTTTTTCTTTCATTAGTTCCAGCAACGCTGTACCCATACATTCTTTCAGATAGTCTGTTGTAGCCGTTGTCCTTCGCATAAGAAACGTCTCCTTTAATTGCGTATCATTGAAACAAGGATTGTCATTTGTTCCACTTTCGCTCGGACTATTGACAACGCCTGCTTCTGTGATATTCTAGCATCTATGATACTATCGGTTCATTTATACTATCATTTGTTATTTGCCCTGTCAAGCTAAAATGCGAGTACGACGAGCAGAAAGGAAAACTATGGGTACGATTTTTTCCCGTGTAAAACTCAGCGGAAAGCATGTGGCCGCCCTCTTGGCGCTGATGCTGCTCTCTGCTGTGACAGCCATGCTGTTGCCTACTGCCCTGGCCAGTATGATTGACATCGGAGTGGCCGGAGAAAACCGAAACACCATCCTAATCATTGCGGTGGTGATGGCAACCCTGGCCATTCTGGGCTGTCTTTTCAACATGGCAGCCACGGTGCTGTCCGCCAAGGTGTCCACTAAATTTGCCGCTGATTTGCGGCGTGAGATATTCCATCAGGTGCAAGATTTTTCCGCCGCTGAAATGGAGCGGTTTGGCACCGCTAGTCTAGTGACCCGCAGTACCTCCGATGTGACCAACATCCAAATGTTTCTCTCATTGCTGTTGCGGCTGGGGGTGACTGCACCGCTGATGGCGGTGGCTGGGCTGGTACTCTCTTCTCTGACCGGCGGCGAACTCAGTTCCGTGCTGAGCTTGGCCATTCCCGCCCTCATCATTGGCGTAGGTGTCATTCTGATTTTTGTTTCCCGCTACTCGGTGACCCTGCGGCAGCGGATTGACCGACTGAACAAGATCTTTCTGGAAACACTGGAGGGGGTACGGGTGATTCGGGCTTTCAATCGGCAAGGGAAAGAAATGGAAAGGTTTTCCCAAGCCAATGGAGAACTGGCCTCCATGACCATTCTCTCTGGGCGGGTGACCGCACTGCTGATGCCGGTGATTCAGGTGATCTTTGGTGTGACTACAGCAGCGGTCATGGGCATGGGTTCCTGGTATGTGTCCGCCGGGGAGATGGCAGTGGGTGACCTGGTGGCCAACAGCCAGTATATCAGCATGATCCTTGCCGCTATCATGATGCTGGCATTGGTCATTATGCTCTTTCCTGTGTCCTATGCCTGCGCTAAGCGCATCGCAGAAGTGCTGAATACCGAGAGTTCCATCAAGGACGGCAGATACAGTGCCGCCTTGCGCAAAGGCCGCGCCTGTGTGGCCTTTGACCATGTGACCTTTACCTATCCTGGGGCGGACGAACCAGTGCTGAAGGATGTTAGCTTCGAGTGCCGGGCCGGGGAGGTCACCGCCATTATTGGGCGCACCGGTTGCGGCAAGTCCAGCATCCTCAAGTTGATCCCGCGGCTTTACGACGCCACGGTAGGCCATGTCTATGTGGACGATATGAATGTAAAACAATATAAATTGAACGAGCTGCGGGATCTGATCGGCTATATCCCCCAGAAGAATGTACTCTTTTCCGGAGACGTGGCCTCCAACCTGCGCTTTGGAGATCAGGACAGCAGTGAGGAACAGTGGCGGCAAGCGGCCTACATCGCCTGCGCCGACGAGTTCATCGAACAGAAGCCGGACGGCTACCACGCCGAAATCGCTCAAGGCGGCACCAATTTGTCCGGCGGCCAGCGCCAACGCATGGCTATTGCTCGGGCTGTCGTAAAAAAACCAGAAATCTACCTGTTTGATGACAGCTTTTCCGCCTTGGATGTGAAAACAGATAAAACACTCCGCATGCGCCTGCGGGAGAGCATGGGGGATTCCACCATGCTCATTGTGGCTCAGCGGGTGGGTTCTATCCTGGATGCTGACCGTATCTTGGTGATGGAGGACGGACAGATCGTGGGGAGAGGCAAGCACCGGGAACTGCTACATACATGTCCGCTCTACCGGGAGATTGCTGAATTGCAGCTGGGAGAGGAGGAAGTGAAACATGAACTGGAATGCGTTTAAACGGCTGTTCCACTATCTGGGACGGTACAAGCTCCGCCTGATTCTAGTGATGATCGCCGCTGTCCTGAGTACCCTGTTTACCGTTTTGACCCCAGCGGTGACGGGCGGCATCACCTCGGAACTGTACGATGGCGTGGCAAGCGGCTCCTTCGACTGGGAAACGATCGTCTGGCTGCTCGTGACGCTGATAGCCCTTTATCTTGTGGCCCAGCTTTTCGCCATTCTCCAAAGCTTCAGCATGACTAAGCTGACCGCCTGCGTTATGGAGACTCTGCGGGGTGATATTGACCGGAAGATGCACCACCTGAAGCTGGACTATTACGACTCTCATACCCAGGGGGAAATCCTCAGCACCATCACCAACGATGTGGACACGGTGAACAATGCCCTGAGCCAGAACCTGACCCAAATCGTCACCCAGGTGGTCACCGCTGTGGGTATCCTGGTGATGATGTTCACAACCAGTCCTATACTGACGGCCATCGCAGTGGCTATGGTGCCGGTGTCTCTGCTGGCCTCTCTAGGCGTTATGAAAACGGGAACCATACACTACGCCCGGCAGCAGGAACTCCTGGGACAGCTCAACGGCTACATCGAGGAGGTGTACCAAGGGCAGGAGCTGGTGTCGGTGTTCAACTACACGGATCGAGCAAAAGAGGAGTTTGATCGAATCAATGGGGAACTCCAGCGTACCGCTCAGAGTGCCGAGATTGCATCTGGTAAGGTCACTCCAATCACCGACCTGGTAAATAACCTTGGCTACGCTGTCAGCGCCCTGCTGGGATGTCTGTCCGTATTGCGTGGTGAGATGCGGATCGGCGACGTGCAAGCCATGCTCCAGTATACCAAGCAGTTCTCCCAGCCCTTCACCAGCATTGCGGGGATGGCGGGCAGTTTCAGCGCAGCGTCCGCTGCCGCAGGGCGCATTTTCGCCCTGCTGGATGCCTCGGAAGAGACACCAGACCCTGTTCCCGGACTGATGCCTCAGGTCAGCACGGGCGCGGTGGAATTTCGCCATGTGTCCTTCGGTTACTCCCCGGAGCACCAGCTGATGCATGATGTGAACATCACGGTGAAGTCCGGTCAGAAAGTGGCCATCGTGGGCCCCACCGGGGCTGGCAAAACCACCCTCATCAATCTGCTCATGCGGTTCTACGATGTGGACGGCGGTAGTATTTTAGTGGACGGGGTAGACACCAAGGAAATGACCCGCCACGAGCTACGGGATCGCTTTGGCATGGTGCTCCAGGATGCCTGGCTCTTTGAAGGCAGCATCCGGGACAACATAGCTTACGCGCAGGACAATCTGCCGGAGGAAAAAATCATCGCCGCCGCACAATCCGCCAGCGTGGACAGCTTCATCAAGACCCTGCCAGGCGGTTATGATTTTGAACTTTCCACAGGGGCGGAAAATATCTCACAAGGTCAACGCCAACTGCTGACCATCGCCCGAGCGATGGCGTCTGACCCGGAAATCATGATCTTGGACGAGGCCACCAGCAACGTGGACACGCATACGGAGCAGCTTATCCAAAAAGCACTTGCAAAATTGATGCACGGACGTACTTCTTTTGTGATTGCCCACCGGCTTTCTACGATTCGGGATGCTGACATGATCCTTTACATGGAACATGGTGATATTCTTGAGCATGGCAGCCACGAAGAGTTAATGGCACAACATGGAAAATACGAAGCATTGTATATGAGTCAGTTTGCACAGTAAAGTGAGTTTACCGCGATCCGCAATGTGTTCAACGAAATGTATGCCCGCGATACCTCCAAAAAGATTCGCGCTACATGGCAGAGCAAAGGCAAGTCCGGCGAGCATTTGACGACCATTCCGCCCTATGGGTATATGAAAAGCCCGGAGGACAAAAAGAAATGGATCGTCGATGAAGAAGCCGCAGCCGTCGTACAGAAGATATTCTCCCTGTGCGCGTCCGGCAAGGGACCCACGCAGATTGCTAAATGGCTCAAACAGCAGCAAATCTTGAATCCAACCGCCTATTGCCATGCGAAAGGTCTGCCGACCAGCAACAAGCCGACAGCTGACCCGTACAAATGGACAAATGAAACGGTTTCCCGCATTTTGGAGCGCGTAGACTATCTGGGGCATACCGTAAACTTCAAGACCACAAAGAAGTCCTACAAGAGCAAGAAGAAAATCTGGAATGACCCTGAGAATTGGGTGATCTTCGAGAACACCCAGCCGCCGATCATCGAGGAAAGCGTGTTCCTGATTGTTCAGAACATTCGCAAGGCGCGTCGCCGTCCTACCAAGATGGGTGAAATGGGTATGTTCTCCGGGCTTCTGTATTGTGCAGAGTGCGGCGGCAAAATGTATCAATGCCGCGCTACCAACTTTGCGGAGAACCAGAAATACTTCATCTGCTCCACCTACCGCAAGGGCAAGGATCTCTGCACGACCCATTCCATCAAGAATGTCGTGCTGCATGAAATTGTTCTGCGAAATCTGCGGGAAGCTATCTCCTATGTTTCAGAGCATGAAGCGGAGTTCATTCAGGATGCAGCCGAGAGCGATATGCGGGACAGGGATGCAGAGTTTGTTCGGAAGCGTGAAACACTGGCAAAGGCAGACACGCGGATTGCCGAGCTTGACCGTATTATCTCCCGACTGTATGAGGACAACGTGATCGGCAAGCTGTCAGACGAACGGTTTATCAAAATGTCCCATGACTATGAGTTGGAACAAAGCAACCTGAAATCAATGGCAGAAGTCTTGCGCAAGGATCTGAAGCAGCAGGAGCAGCAGAAAACCAATGTCAAGGCGTTTATCGCTGCCGTGAAGAAGTACACGGATTTGCAGGAGCTTGACGCGGCTGTTCTCCGTGCTTTCATTGACAGGATTGAAGTTTCCCATGTTGACAAGAAATCCAGAACGCGGGAAATCACCATCGTCTATAACTTCATCGGTGCATTTGACTTCACACGGGCAATCGAAAATGCCCGCAACACAAGTAAAAAAGAGCAAAGAACGGCATAGCCGTTAAGCTACACCGTTCCTTGCTTCAATGTTTTCCTAAGTCACCGCCGCATTGGCAGGTGGTTTTGTTTATGCCGGCATGGCACTCCGGATAAAGCGTTTTCCCGATTTCCGGGCATAGGTCGAATGGTATGCTCTTGCGAAGGCGCACAGCTTCGCGGTCATACTTGGAATATGTATTTCCTCAATGAAGTTGAAGATAACTTTTATCTTCTTGGTATTCCTATGTTTGCTGAAAATAGAGACGATTCACAACAATCCAATGACGAACTTTTAAAGCTATTTTTATCGGCTAAGCAAGTAGAAGGCTGCTCAGAAAGATCATTGAAATATTACAGAACTGCTCTATGCTAAGATGATTGTAAAAATAGATAAATCTGTAAGACAAGTTGAAACTAATGATATCAGAGCGTACATTGCGGATTACGAAAATGAAAGTAATGCCGGAAAAGTGACACTTGATAATATCAGAAGAAACATTTCAAGCTTTTTTGCATGGCTTGAGGATGAGAATTATATTGTGAAAAGTCCTGCAAGAAGAATCCATAAGATAAGAGTCAGTATCCAGACGAACAGCCTGCATGGCGGCATGGCCTTCAGCATTGCAAGCTCACAGGATAGCTTTCCCGTTATGGGTTTTTGCGTTTACCCTCGGTTTTCCAACAATCTTTCCAACAAATGCCCTAAATCCACGCAAAACACCCCGGTATGTAATAAAACGCACTAAAACAAGGAGAATCTCCAATCCCTTGTAACACAAGAGATTGGAGGGGGTTATTCGGTATGAATGGGCACGCCGCAAAAGCGTCCACGGCTTTTTGGTAAGGATGAGGTCGGCGGTTCGAATCCGCCCAGCAGCTCCAGTGAAAAGCCTTGATTTTCAAGGCTTTTTTCTTTTTCCCCGAAATCCAAATCCCGCTCCAAAAAGCCATTTAGTACTATTTGGCTGCTGGGGCGGGTTTTTTGCGCTCATGCCTCTTTTAGTGGTCGAGGTTTGCGCATGGCCGAGTCTGCTTGAGGCGGTTTTCACGTCCTGACGGGAGACAATCATCAGCGTTGCTGACGTGTGACGGAGTGTGCGAAAGCATACGCGCTCCAGTCCGCATTCCCGTGTATACTTTTCCGTTCTGTATTGCAAAAGCTGCGGCAGACTGCAAGCCTTTTGTTCAAAAAGGGCTTTGCCCTTTTTGAACACTTATGTGTTGTCCCGGCTGATGGGGCGGCGGTGCAGCAGGGAGCGCAGGTCCCGGCCGTTGAAGGGGATCAGGGGATAGAGATACCCCTTTCCCACCAGGGGACGGGTGGAGGCGATCAGGGCTACCACGCCGATGATGCCGCCGATGAAGCCCCACCAGTCAAAAAAGTAAATCAGGATCAGCAGGGCCATGCGGCACAGCTTCACGGCGTAGCCCATTTCATAGCTGTGCTGGGCATAGTTGGCGATGGCCACAAAGGCCATATACACCAGCACCTCCGGCACCAGCCACCGGGCCTGCACCGCGAAATCTCCCAATATCAGCGCCCCCAGCATACTGAAGGAGTTGCTGAGCGCATCCGGCGTGTTCAGCGACGCCAGCTTCAGCACGTCGATGATCAGCTCCACCAGCAGCAGCTGCAAAATCAGGGGCACATAGTATTCATCCTCGATCAGCAGAAAGTGCAGGCTCTCGTGAAGCCCTGCCGGGTCCTTTACCAGCAGATACCACAAGGGCGTCACAAACAGCGTCAGAAGCAGGACGATCATCCGCACGATCTGCAAATACGACCCCACCAGCGGGGGAAAGTAATAGTCGTTGATCTCCTCGGCGAACCGGAAAATGGTGCAGGGAAACAGCATCACCGACGGGGTGTTGTCGATCATCAGCACCACGTCCCCCTCCATCACCGAGGCCGTGGCCACGTCGGGCCGCTCGGTATACCGGGTCTTGGGGAAGGGGTTCCACCACTGGGCCGGGGCGATGGCCTCGGCGATGCTCTCCTGGCTCATGGAGATGGAATTGATCTGCATACGCAGGAGCTTCTCCCGCAGCTGACGCAGAAGCTCCGGGTCGGCCTTGTCCTCCAGATAGCACAGGGCCACGTTGGCGTGGGACCGGCCTCCCACCTCCAGCCCCTCTAAGGTCAGCCGGGGGTCCCGGATGCGGCGGCGCAGCAGGGCGGCGTTTTTCATGATGCTCTCCACGAAGCCGTCGTGACTGCCCCGCAGGACCTTGCTGGTGTCCGGCTCCTCGATGCCCCGCAGGGGAAACTGCTTGGCGTCCATCAGCACGCCGCCGGGCA
>OGUL01002402.1_pt1 | contig 12738 bp, 9 predicted proteins | sample 1553651 | NCBI WGS metagenome assembly OGUL01 (sample SAMEA2580048, study PRJEB22360) | human gut metagenome | biome: human gut; feature: human-associated habitat; material: faeces | place: Denmark | collected 2008/2010
GTCAAATTACCCGACCCCTAACACTTATAGCTTATCTCTAAGCCTTTACGATACGAGCACCTTGAGGCGTGTCTTCTATGCGGAAACCGAGCTCGGCAAGTCCGTCACGGATCGCATCGGCAACCGCGTAGTTCTTGTTAGCGCGCGCATTGGCACGAGCATCGAGCAGCGCTGCCATCGCTGCTTTCACCGTTGCAGGATCTGCCCCATCGCCTGGTGCGAAGCCAGCGAATTCCATCGCGAGCACCATTACCTCAGCGGCGCTCTCCTCATCATCGAGCACGGTTGCGCCCACTTCAGCTGCATCGTTCATCTCGATCGAGATGCCGAGCACATCCATGAGCTCGACCACTGCCTGTGCAGCCTTCTCGAACGTCTGAACATCCGCTTCTGTTACGGAAGCGCTTTGCTGGACATCGTTCAAGAGCGTATTCGCATCGCTCACGAAGCTGAAGATGGCACCGAGCGCAGCAGCGGTGTTGAAATCGTCGTCCATCGCTTCAGTGAACGAATCTTTCATGTCCGCAATGAGCGTTGCGATCGCGATCGAAGTTGCAAGCGAGCCCGCATGGGCATCAGAGGCATCGGGCGTATGGCCGCCTTCTACCTTCGCCTGCGACTGCTGTGCTGAACGCGCGAGCCAAAGCGCGTTCGTGACGAAATTCTCCAAGCGCTCGAGCGCCGCCGCCGATTCTTGCAGGCGCACATCCGAGAAGTCGAGCGGGCTGCGATAGTGCGTCTGTAGCATGAGCATACGAAGCACCGCTGGATCGGTGGTCTCCAAGATATCGCGCAACAGCAAGAAGTTGCCAAGCGATTTGCTCATCTTCTCGGAGTTGATCTGGAGCATGCCACCATGCATCCAGTAATTCGCGAACGTGGTATCGAAGGCCGCTTCAGACTGCGCGCGCTCATTCTCGTGGTGCGGGAAGCACAGATCCGCGCCGCCGCCATGGATGTCGAAAGGCAGATGGAGATACTTCTCGGACATGGCTGAGCATTCGATGTGCCAACCAGGGCGGCCTTCGCCCCACGGAGAAGTCCAGCTCGGCTCACCCGGCTTCGCCGTCTTCCAGAGTGCGAAATCGAGCGGATCGCGCTTGCGGTCTTCCAGACCCTGGCCATCGGCGCGCAGTTCACGGTGGCCCGATTCCATCTCGTCCACATTACGGTTCGATAGCTCTCCATACGCTGAATAGGAACGCACGGCGAAGTACACATCGCCATCAACCTCATACGCATGGCCTTTGTCGATCAAGCGTTGCACGAGCTTGATCATCGTGTCGATCTCTTCGGTGGCCTTCGGGCGAATATCGGGGTCTTGCACGCCGGCTGCATGCATGTCGGCGATAAAGGCGTCGGTGTATTCTTCGGCGATCTCGGCAGCCGTTCGACCTTCCTCGAGCGCCTTATTGATGATCTTGTCGTCCACGTCGGTCACATTCTGCACGAAGGTAACTTCGAACCCGCGCCACGTGAGGTAGCGACGAATCGTGTCGAACGAGATGAACGTGCGCGCATTGCCGATATGGATGTAGTTGTACACGGTCGGGCCGCACACGTACATGCCTACTTTACCCTCATTCACGGGAACGAACTCACGCTTGGTGCGCGTTTTGGTGTCGTATATCTTGATCATGATGTTCCTATCTTGGTGGTATCGGTGGTACTGGTCGTGATGATCGGCTTCAACGGGGCTCATCGTTCCCTTCAGCGATGAGAATGACATGAAGCGCTACTGGTCGTGATCGATCTGATCGGCTTCTTGCTGTGCCGCACGCTCCGCCTGCTTGTCGAGCGCTTGCTGTTTCACCGCGAAGGCTTCGAGCTCATCGACGCGCTTATAGAGATTGCGGATCGCGCGTTCCACAGGATCAGGCAGATCTTCGAGACGCTCGCCCTGACAATCCCCGTTATTGAGGAAGTAATCCTTATGATCGGCGCGAACGGGAGGCAGCGTTCCTTCTCGCTGGGCATCAGGTGAACTTACGCTTGGCCCTTCAGCAGGAGACGACGGGATCTTCGCCGCCGCTGCTTTCTGCAGGTCGATCTCCTTATCCTTCGCCGCACTCTTTGACGTTGAAACGCCATCGCGCACGACGATATGCCCCGGCACGCCAACCACGGTGCAATTCGGCGGCACGTCTTTTACGACCACCGAACCACCACCGATCTTCGAGTTGTCGCCGATGGTTATCGAGCCGAGCACCGCAGCGCCCACGCCCACCATCACGTTGTTGCCAAGGGTCGGGTGGCGCTTGCCAGTTTCCTTGCCAGTGCCGCCCAGCGTGACATTCTGGTAGAGCACGCAATCATCGCCGATGATAGTGGTCTCGCCGATGATCACGCCCATCGCATGGTCGATGAAGAAACGGCGGCCGATCTGTGCGCCCGGGTGAATCTCAACACCCGTCCAAAAACGTGCGCACTGCGAAAGATAGCGCGCCAGTCCGCGCAGGCCCTTCTTCCAGAGCCAGTGATTGATCACGTGCGCCCAGCGTGCTTGAAGGCCGGGATAGGTGAGCCATATGAGGAACTTCGAAGGCGCCGCTGGGTCGGTTGCCTGAACGGTGCGAATGTCTTCTGCCATTGTTGAGAATATATTCATGGGATTCAATCCTTCTTGTCTTGCGAAATAGTACCATGTTTAGCTTGCATGGTGCGGGTGATGTTAAGAGCATTACTCGTAAGCGAGATGGGCAGGTTGTGTAGGACGAGCCGACATCGAGCCAAAGCGCTCCGAGAAATCCACTTTTGCGATCATTGTCTTTGCAAAAGTTAGTTCGAGGGCGCGACGCTATGAGGCGAGCCTGCACAATGTGCCCGTCTCGCTTCATAGCAGCCCTAACAACATCGACAGACAAGAGCAACGGCCTCAGCCGAGATGCCTTCTTCGCGGCCTTCAAAGCCGAGACGTTCGGTGGTGGTGGCTTTCACGCCGATATTTTCCGTTGCGATGCCGCATGCACGCGCAATGTTCTCGCGCATCGCCTCGCGATACGGAGAAAGCTTCGGTGCTTGCGCAGCGATGACGCAATCGATATCAAGGATCTCGAAGCCTTCTTCACGGAGCAAATTCGCAGCTGCCTCGAGCAACTTGAGCGAATCGGCATCTTTATAGGCTGGATCGGTGTCGGGGAAATGCTTGCCGATATCCCCCAGGCGCGCAGCACCCAAAAGAGCATCGGCTATTGCATGGAGCAGCACATCGGCATCTGAGTGACCATCAAGGCCTTGGTGATGCGGAATATCCACTCCACCCAAAATAAGCTTGCGGTTGGGGGCAAAGGCGTGAACATCCATGCCGAGCCCTACGCGCAGCTTGCGCAGCACAGCCATCTCGGGGCTGGAGTTGGGAATGTTCACCGTGTCGGGAGTCTCCATATTCATCAGCGACACCTACTCGACACCTTCGCGTAGCGCCTGGCGCACCGCCGCTGAAATGATGAGATAGTCTTCGGGCACCGTGAGCTTGATGTTGTCGCGCTTGCCTTCGACCACCATCACGCGACCGCCCAAACGTTCGATGAGCGATGAATCATCCGTGCCCACGAAGCCATCGGAAAGCGCCGCCGCGTGCGCACGACGATAGATACCGGCACGGAAGATCTGCGGAGTTTGCGCATTCCAGAACACCGAACGATCGGGCGTTCCTTGGATGATGCCGTTCTCGACGATCTTGAGCGTGTCGATGGAAGGATGGCCGACCACTGCGCCATCACAATCGATATTGCCTTTGAGCACGCTGATCGTATGGTCGACCAATTCGCGCGAAATGAGTGGGCGCGCACCGTCGTGCAGCATGACGTACTCGAATTCATCTGGCACGAGCTCTAAACCAGCAAACGCCGACTCCTGGCGCGTAGCGCCTGCAGGGGCCATGACGATAGGGGTAGCGAACGGAAAGGGATCGATCGCCTTCAAGAGGTATTCGCTCGTGCGCTCTTCGGGGCAAACGACCACGATAAGCCCCACATCGCCCACACTGTCGAACACTTCTGCTGAGCGCGTGAGAATAGGCTTGCCTGCGATCTCAACGAGCTGCTTGCCGCCTTCGTGACCGAATCGCTCGCCGCTACCGCCCGCCAGAATGATGACCGCGGTCTGCGCGCCTTCATTCACCTTGCCCTGCAACTGCATCTGCTCGCGCAAGGAGCCAAAGGTGTCATCGTCGCGCATCTTGCTCAAGATACCGTTGAGAGCCGAAGGGGCGAAGATGGGATCGATCGTTTGCTCTGGCATAGAGAACCTCTTATCAAGAAAGCTGCCTTATGCAGCAATAATTCAACAAAATTGATTTTACTGCATAAATGCTCTTCATTGAAGCAAACGAATGATCCCATAGGGAAAAGAAAGAGGCTTGCCCGCAAGGACAAGCCTCTTGTCAGCGTTCTTGAACGACTGGATTAGTCGGCGGCGGAATCTCCTGACGAGCCTCCGCGACCTGAGCCGCTGTAAGTGAGCCCTGCGCGCCCAAGATCATAGTTGCTCAAGATGAGCTCCGCTTCTTGCGCGATGGTATCACGCTTACGCGGTGCCGGGATCGAACCCGTACCCTGGTTGAACACGAGCTTCTCGTCCTCCACATCAACATCGATGACCGAGCCACTCGTCCATTTACCTTCCAGGATCTGCTCGGAGATCGGGTCCTCAAGCAGGCGCTGGATCGCGCGACGCAATGGACGGGCACCAAAGGAAAGGTCGGTCCCTTCCTTAGCGATCAAACGATTCGCAGCATCGGACATATTGATGGTCATGTTCTGCTCGATCAGACGATCGCGAAGATCGGCCACCATGAGGTTCACGATCTCGACGATCTCGTCTTCTGTGAGCGACTTGAACACGATGATCTCATCGATACGGTTCAAGAACTCAGGACGGAACAAGCGCTTGACCTCGCTCATGACGCGAGTCTTGATCTCATCATCGTTGAGACCGGTTGCTCCGCTGGAAGAGAATCCGAGCGGTGCCGTGGTGGTGATCTCACGCGCGCCCACATTCGAGGTCATGATGATGACCGTGTTGCGGAAGTCGACCATGCGTCCTTGCGCATCAGTCAAGCGACCTTCCTCTAAGATCTGGAGCAAGATGTTGAAGACATCGGGGTGCGCTTTCTCGATCTCGTCGAAGAGCACGACCGAATAGGGGCGCTGACGCACCGCGGTGGTAAGCTGGCCACCCTCGTCGTAACCCACGTATCCCGGAGGCGAGCCGATCAGGCGCGACACCGTGTGCTTCTCCATGTATTCCGACATGTCGAAGGAAATGAGTGCATCCTGCGAATTGAACAAGAACTCTGCAAGCGTTTTCGAGAGCTCGGTCTTGCCCACACCTGAAGGGCCAAGGAAAATGAACGAGCCTGCCGGGCGCTTCGGATCCTTGAGCCCGGAACGGCTGCGACGAATAGCCTTCGAAAGCGCCGTTACTGCCTCTTCCTGGCCAATCACGCGCTCATGCAGCACGGATTCCATACGCAGAAGTTTTTCGGTCTCAGCTTCGGTGAGATTGGAGACGGGCACGCCGGTGGTCATCGAAACCACATCAGCGATATCTTCCACACCGATCTCGTTGACGATCTTCTCCGTCTTGTCTTCCCACTCTACCTGAGCCTTCTTGCGCTCTTCGCGCACCTTCGCCTCGCGGTCGCGCACTTCGGCGGCACGCTCGAAATCCTGATCGGCGATAGCGGCATCTTTTTCCGCACGCAACGCACGAAGCTTGTCGTCCAACTCCTGGATCTCATCGGGCAGCACCATATTGCGAATGCGCATGCGTGCACCCGCTTCGTCGATCACGTCGATGGCCTTATCGGGCAAGAAGCGATCTTGGATATAGCGATCGGAAAGCGACACTGCCACCTGAAGCGCTTCATCAGAGAAGTGCACATGATGATGCTCTTCATACTTATCGCGCAAGCCTTCCATGATACGAACGGCCTGTTCTTCATTAGGCTCTTTGACAACGAGCGTTTGGAACCTGCGCTCGAGCGCTGAATCCTTTTCCAGATGCTTGCGGTATTCATCGAGCGTGGTAGCGCCGATGATCTGGATCTCGCCGCGCGACAGAGGCGGCTTCAGGATAGCAGCCGCATCCATCGAGCCTTCGGCCGCACCCGCACCGATAATGGTGTGGAGCTCGTCGATGAACAGGATGATATCGTCTGCCTGTTCGACTTCCTTGATGCACTTCTTCAAGCGCTCCTCGAATTCGCCGCGATACTTCGAACCAGCAACGAGCGCCGAAACATCCAGCGTGACCAAACGCCTATTGCGCAAGATATCGGGCACCTGATCAGCTACGATGAGCTGCGCAAGCCCTTCGACCACCGCCGTTTTGCCCACACCCGGCTCACCCAAGAGCAGCGGGTTGTTCTTCTGGCGACGGCACAGGATCTGCATCATGCGCTCGATCTCGCCCGCACGCCCGATAACCGGGTCGAGCTTCCCATCGGCCGCCTTCTTCGTAAGGTCCACGCTGAATTCCTTCAGCACGCTATCCGAAGAGGATGCCTGCGGATCGAACTGCTGGCCGGCGAAGACCGAAGACTGCCCCACCAGATCGTTGAGCGCCGCACGCAGATCGTCTCCTGAAACGCCCATGCGCTCGAGCACCTCTATTGCGGTGCCTTCGTTTTCGCGGATGATGCCGAGCAGAAGATGCTCGGTAGAAATATAGCTTTGCCCCATCTGCATGGCTTCACGCAGAGAATTCTCCAACACCCGCTTAACGCGTGGCGTGAAGCTCAAATGCCCGGACACATCGGTAGATTCATCGATCGTAACGATACGACGGATGGCCGCCACCGTGGCTTCGTAATGCACCCCCAGGCGCTCCAGGGCCTGAGCTGCCAGACCATCTTCTTCCTTGAGTAAAGCCAAGAGCACGTGCTCAGTGCCAACGTAGGGCTGATGAAGCCCGCGGGCTTCCTCCTGCGCCAAAACCAGCACTTTGCGCGCCTTGTCAGTGAACTTGTCGAACGACATTTACGCGCCACCTCCTTTTGTTACTTGGCTTCGTCGCGCATATGGGGGAACAGTAATACATCGCGGATCGTTGCTGAATTCGTAAGAAGCATGGTGAGGCGATCTATTCCAATGCCAACCCCGCCAGCGGGAGGCATTCCGTATTCCAAAGCGCGCACGTAGTCATCGTCGAATCCCATTGCCTCATCGTCGCCCATGTCCTTAGCAGCAAGCTGCGCTCGGAATCGCTCCGCTTGATCAACGGGATCATTTAGTTCATTAAAAGCATTAGCATATTCATGGCCGGAAATAAACAGTTCGAAGCGGTCAGCTACTTCATCTTCACCAATTTTCCTTTTTGCGAGCGGCGAAACCTCGATCGGATGGTCGGTAACGAAGATAGGCTGAATGAGCGTCTCTTCGACGCATTCCTCAAAGAGTTCGGCAATGATCTTGCCCGTGCCCCAACCTTCTTCGACGTGAACACCGTGCTTGTCTGCCACCGCCGCGGCCTCTTCGCGCGTCATGGCGAAGCTGATGTCCTCACCCGTGACCTCATTCACGAGCTCGACCATGCTCGCACGTCTCCATTCGCCACCAAGATGAATGGTCGTGCCCTGATATTCCACGTCGAGCGTGCCGCACGCCACCATAGCTGCTGCTTGCACGAAGCCTTGCGTGAGCTCCATCATGCCCTCGAGGTCGGAGAAAGCCTGGTAGGCTTCCATCGTGGTGAACTCGGGGTTGTGATACGGGTCCATGCCTTCGTTGCGGAACTGGCGACCGATCTCGAAGACCTTCTCGAAGCCGCCCACAAGCAAGCGCTTCAGAGGAAGCTCGGTTGCGATGCGCAGGAAGTAATCACGATCGAGCGCGTTGAAATGCGTGGTGAAGGGCTTCGCGTTCGCGCCGCCCATGATCGAATGCAGGAAGGGCGTTTCGACCTCGTAGAAGCCCTGCTCTTCCATGTAATGGCGAATAGCCGAGATGATCTTCGAGCGCTTCACGAAGGTCTCGTGTACCTCGGGGTTCACGATCAGATCGACATAACGCTGGCGATAACGCAGTTCCTTGTCGGCCAAGCCGTGGAACTTCTCCGGCAGGGGGCGCAGCGATTTCGAGAGCAGTTCGTAGGAATCGACCGCCACGGAAAGCTGGCCGCGACGCGTACGCATCATAAGGCCGGACACGCCGATCCAATCGCCCACGTCCAGATCCTTCATAGCCGCGAAGGCTTCTTCACCCAGCGCATTGATGCGGCAGAACAACTGGATCGAGCCGGTGGAATCGCGCAGCTCCATGAAGATGATCTTGCCCTGATCGCGCTTGGCCATCACGCGACCAGCCACCTCTACGCGATCTTCGGTGTTCTCGCCGTCTTCAAGGCCAGCATATTTTTCGTCGAGATCGACGATGTGATGCGAATAGGCAAACGCATGACCGTAGGGGTTCTCACCCGCCGCAATGAGCGCCTCGCGCTTGGCATGGCGCACCAGGATCGGATCGTCTTCGGGTGTTTCAGGTGTTGCGTTTTGAGTGGTGTTCTCGCTCATCGATCGCCTTTCATTTTCTAGGAAAAACGCTGGTACGAAGGGTACCAGCGTCTCGATTACAGCTGTTTCTTATGGTAGTTGAAGTTCGCCTGGCGTACAGCAGGTATGCACGCTTACTGCTCGATCTTCAAGACCTTGATATGGATATCGCGGCCAGTAGGACCTTGCAGGTCGATCTCGTCGCCCTTCTTGGTGCCAAGGAGCGCCGCGCCAACGGGAGACTCATTGGAGATCTTGCCAGCAGTAGAATCGCTCTCTGCCGCACCGACGATGGTGAAGACGCGTTCGTTGCCACCCATGTCGACCGTGACCTTGCTGCCGATGTGGACCTTAGAAGATTTGGTGGGGGCGTCGACCACGGTTGCTTCGCCCAAGATGCGGGTGATCTCGGCGATGCGGCCTTCCATCATGGCCTGCTCGTTCTTTGCGTCATCATATTCGGAGTTTTCCGAGATGTCGCCAAATTCGCGGGCTACACGGATGCGCTCACCGATCTCGGCGCGCTTTTCGGTTTCGAGATAATGCAGCTCTTCTTCGAGCTTCGCTTTGCCTTCTTGGGTTAAGATGTAGTCCTTTTCCATGGAACTCCCCTTGTATTCGTTCGTTCGGTCGTTTTATGCGAGCTTTGCGCCCGCGCAGAAGAAACGCGCTTGGTCTGGCGCGTTTCTCGTAAGTATTTATTCAGCCTTGTCCTTTTCCGGTTCGGTCTCTTCGAAAACGGCATCGGAAGTGGTGGTGTTCTGTTCGGCTTCTGCTTCGGCTGCAGCAACATCGGCCTTCTTCTGGCCCGGCTCAGGCTTGTCTACTACTTCAAGCTCTTCAGGCTCTTTGCCTTCAGCCTGCTTGGCAGCCTCTTCGGCCTCTTTCTTCTTCTTGCCGCCGCCAAGGCCCTCGCGCAAGTTCTTGACCGTCTTACCGATAGCGGTTCCGAGCTTGGGAAGATTCTTGGGGCCGAAGATGATAAGGATGACCACCAAGATGATGATGATCTCGACAATGCCGAAAGGTCCGATCTTCATGTTGTATGCACCTCCGCAGGGATTGCACGTACGTTGAGCGCGACACAGGGTGAAGCGCGGTTTATTCAGTATGAACCAAGGTATGAACTACCCTAGTGATACGCGCAGAAATTGTACCAAAAAACACATGCAGCGCTCGTACAATCCCTTTAAGCGGTTCATGTTAGGTGGAGTGGGGCGTGGCCTGCGCCTGCTGCGCGCATGTCATCCCTAAGAAATGAAAACGAGCCCCGTAGGGCTCGTTTAAATTTCTGGTCGGGGACAGAAGTTCGCAAGAGTAAAGGCACGCTTCGCTTTTCAGCCTTGACTCTTGCGGTTAACGCGCTGTGTAGCGCATTAATGAACCTTACGGTTCAAATCCTTGCAGGCATAGCCTACACCAGCTGCGCTGGTGGTCATCCCTAAGAAATGAAAACGAGCCCCGTAGGGCTCGTTTGAATTTCTGGTCGGGATGACAGGATTTGAACCTGCGACTTCTTCGTCCCGAACGAAGCGCGCTACCAAACTGCGCCACATCCCGACATATGATGTGCCGTAAACGGCGTTGCCTATGGTATCACAGCCTGGCAGTGCACGGCAATAAAGCAAATCGTTCACGTACAAAGAATCCATCTGAACGAAACCGCCGCACCAGCAGTCACAAAAAAAGAACGGCCCTTCTGGGCCGTTCCTTGATCATTTCGTATCTACGCGGTGCGAATTAGTAGCGGACATACCACATATCGCTATGAACACCGCTCACCTTCACCACATCACCTGTACGTGGAGCATGGATCATCTGACCACCTCCGATATAGATACCAGTATGATGCGAGTTGATGCAGATATCACCTGGCTGCGGATTGCTCACGCGCGTCCATCCTTGGATGGTACCCGTGGTGCACCAGTGGCTGCCCATTTTGCCCGTGAGGCAGTAGCCAACCAAGCCGGAGCAGTCGAAGCTATTCGGGCCTGCTGCACCCCAACCATAAGGCTTACCCAGCTGAGCGTATGCGCGATCAACAACAACATTACCCGTTACTGTCTGGGGCTTAGAGTTGTTCGCCGGCTTTGAGCTGCTTCCAGAATTGCCGCTATTAGAGCTACCGCCGTTATTGTTATTGGCGATGGCCTGCTCAGCAGCAGCTGCTGCAGCAGCACTGCGCGCCTCTTCTTCTTGGCGCATGAGCTCTTGGACTTCAGCGTTCAGATTGTCGTAGGTTTCCTGCATCTGAGCGGTAGTGGCTTCAGCCTCATCCTTAATAGCCTTGGCTTCGCTCGCCTTCTGCGCTGCTACCTGCTCTTGCTGCTCGTATTCAGCCTTAGCAGCCTCTACCTTTTCGCGGGATTCCTTGGTCTTAGCAACGAGCTCAGCGTCATTCTCATTCATGGTGTTGAGGATGTTCCAGTTCGTTGCGAACTCTTCGAAAGTGGAAGCGCCCAAGATAACATCAAGGAAGGTGTTGCCGCCGGTACGATACATGCTGCGCGCACGCGTTCCCAGCTCTTCCTGATAGCCCTTGATCTTCTCGGTTTCTTCCTGAATCTGAGCTTCAGCTTCAGTTACTTTTTTCTCAGCTTCGGCACGCTCTTCCTCCGCTTCGTAATAATTGCTTGAAGCGGCATCGAGTGTTGCCTGCATATCGTTGAGTTTGTCGAGCGCTGCTTGTGCCTCAGCCTGTTTTGAAGACGAAGAAGGCACTGCGGATGCAAGAGAAACGGGCAAAGAGAGCCCCACGGCCAGAACGACCGCCATAAATGCAATGAGCAGCGTACGCTTCGGTGCTACATTTGTATGCTTCATACTGTTTGAAAACCTCCCAATAGTGGCATAGGGTTCGTGTCTCAGCGTAAGCTGTAGTTGATACTAGCAGAAAACAGCACATTTATACAGAGCTTCAAGCCTTTAAGCCCTGATAAACCGCCCTTCACGCGCTTTACCATGTGCAAGTAGAGCCACTAAACCCCATGTTCAACGCCTTATTGCTCGTATATACGCGCAATTGTGAAGAATGTGCGCTTTCTGTATGTAGAAGGGTCCTGCGCGCGAACAAAAGCGATCGAATCTTGCGAGAGATCGCACTGGCTCGAATCGCACGATACCAACAAGCGCGATCCTTCAGTTTGCTCATGCCTCATGCATCTTTGCGAGACGAAGCTGCCTGCCTGTCCTCATCCGTTGGCACTGCCCTGTGGGGAGACACCGTGCGCACAGGAGCCTTTTGTCCGCCTGCAGCCGCTGAAGCTTCCTCATGCTTATCGTGCTTGCGGCGTTTCACCTCATGAGCGGCATGGGCCTGCAAGTTCGCGTTATCAAGAATGGGCTCTTCATAGGTAACACCCTTGCGCATCGCGATGTTCGCCTGGAAGAGCAGGAAGAGGAAGCCGATGACGCCCGCAAGAAGCGAAGCGGACAGGATCGCAACCTTCGCCACCAAAATCTGACCAGGATCGGCATACGCGAGATTTGCCACGAAGATAGCCATGGTAAAACCGACACCACCGAGCAGCGCCGCGCCGAAGATGTGCGCCCAATTCACATTATTAGGAAGCGAAGAGATCTTGAGCTTCACGATGAGGAAACTGAAGAGGAAGATACCGATAGGCTTGCCCAAGAGCAGGCCAGCGAAAACGCCTAGGAACACCGGATCGGCCACGATGGCACCGAAGCTCGTTGCGCCCAGCGCCACGTCGGCATTCGTAAGGGCGAACAGCGGCAAGATCGCGAAATAGACCCAGGGGTAGAGCATGCGCTCCAAGCGCGTTGCAGGAGGCACCACTTCTTTCGCCACGCGCGCAAGGTGCGAAACCTCTTTCAGGTAGTCGGACTGGCCGAGCACGGGAGCATCGGGCTGGAAGTTCGCGCGTATCTCTTTGAGCTGCTTGTTCGACCAACGCCCGAACGAGAGCAGGTCAACGCGCGAGCCTGAGGGGATCGTGAAAGCGAGCAGCACGCCGGCGATGGTGGCATGCACGCCCGACATGAACACGCAGTACCAAAGCACCACGCCCAACAGCACGTAGGGCCAGAGCGAATAGAAGTGCAGGCGGTTGAGCGCAGTGAGCGCACCCAGCACCACAAGTGCCGCGAGAAGCCACAGCACCGAAGGCGCATGACCGTAGAAGACCGCGATGACCACGATCGCGATGATGTCATCGGCCACTGCGAGCGTTGAGAGGAACACGCGCACGCCCGCTGGCACGCGCGAACCGAGCAGCGCCAGG
>OGUL01002407.1_pt1 | contig 12719 bp, 8 predicted proteins | sample 1553651 | NCBI WGS metagenome assembly OGUL01 (sample SAMEA2580048, study PRJEB22360) | human gut metagenome | biome: human gut; feature: human-associated habitat; material: faeces | place: Denmark | collected 2008/2010
TGCGCGCCACGACCGTCAGGATCAGCGCCACCGATTCGCCCCGCTGTTCCAGCCGCCGGCGCAGGGCCAGCGGGAAAGCGGCACCCATCGAGAAGAGGAAAAACGGGAAGACCAGATCGACCCACGTAATTCCCGGCACCGACGGGTCGAAGCGGAACGACGGCGGCGGCACCTGCGCATGAAACAGCCACGCAGGAAGTTCGGCGTGCCACAGGATCTGCCCCGACAGCACCATTCCCACGATAGCCAGTCCCCGCAGCAAATCGACCGTATAAGCTCGTTTTTCCATCTGCACGTTACGTTATTTCAGGTATTTCTGTTTCTTGAGGTAATCGGTCCAGATCACATATCCCGCGGGATGGAGGTGGATTCCGTCCTTCGTCAGGTCGATGCGCAGCTCGCCGTCGGCATCGGAAAGCAGCGGCGCAAGATCGACGAACGTACACCACGGCTTGGCGTCGCACAACCGCACCAGCCGCGCATTGAGCGCCCGCACCTGCGGATTGTGCCCCTTGAGTCCGGGATATGCCAGCCGCCGGGTATTGACCGGCAGCACGCTCTGGATATAGAGCCGGCAGCCGGGAACGGCTTCGTGCACCATGTCCGCCATGCGGGTAATGTTCATCACGATCGTATCGACAGGCTGCCCGCCCGTCAGGTCGTTGATGCCCGCCATCAGGAAGATTTTGCGGGGCTTGCTTTTCAGGATGTCGGGCAAACGGTCGATCATGCCGAAAGTGTTGTCGCCGCCGATGCCGCGGTTCTCGACGTCGCCGCGTTTGAGCAGCAGGCTCCACCACCCCTGTTCGGTAATGCTGTTGCCGAGGAAGACGATCGCCCCCTGTTGCAGTCCCTCTTCGTCGTGGGCCGCACGGCGGGTATCGTAGTAGGCGTTATGGAATTTCTGCGCCGAAGCGCCGGACGCCGCGAAAAGGGCGGCCAGAAACAATATGACGATGCGTTTCATAATCAGTCTTTTTTAATTACGCCGTCGATACCGGTCTTGACATACGACCACTGATCGGCTTTTTTCAGGTGAATCATATCGAACAGGAAATAACCGTCGCAGGCGTTGATGCAGGCGGCGACCGAAGCGGTGATGGCCCGGTTCTCCTCCTCCTGCGGCACCTTGTCGTCGGCATCCCAGTTTCCCACGTCGGGACCGCCGGCCACCATCGGGCAGGCTCCCATCGTACGCTCTTTGGCCAGCAGGCAGAATCCCTGCATGGTCCATTCGGTCGTGCCGTAAACGCGCGTCGGGGAGGCGTAGGCGCCGATGAGCATCTGGTCCATCAGGTCGGCATAGCCGTAGTTCATGTATTTCTTGGTAGCCCACGAGAATTTGGACGAGGTGTCGTAATTGGGACTGGCCCAGTTGACACCCACGTCGTAATAGCTGGCATACCAGCCTCCGACGTATACGCCGAACTTGACCGACGGATTGACCGACTTGACGGCGGCGCGCGCCTTCTCCATAAAGTCGTGGATCACCTTCGCCCGGAATTCGAGCCACTGCTTCATATGCACGGGCACCGGCGAGGGTATGCCCGAAGTATGGCCGGCAGGCAGAATGTCGGCGGGGAAACCGGCAACCGACTGGCCGATATACTTCTCGAACTCCTTGCGCGTATAATTCGAGAAATCGCTGGTAAATCCGTCGAAGCGCCCCCTGTCGAGGAAGATTCCCGCCAGTCCGTCATAGGCCGCGAGGTCCCTGAGCATCGAACAGAGATACTCCTGCACTTCGGGCAATACCGGATTGAAGAACTTGGCGGACTGCGAGGTTGACATGATGTTCGTGATGCCGCCCGTAAAGGTATTGATCGCGGCGTGAATGCGCAGGTCGAGCGACTTTCCGGCGTCGATAAACGCCTGCAGGTAGTCCCACGTGGCCGTGCGTTCGACCTTGGAATATCCGCCCGGCAGCCATGCGCCGAGCCATTCCACCTGATCGACCACCGACGTACGGAAAAGCACGTCGCCGGTAGTAGGCCGCACATCGACCACGATATCGGTGAATCCGGCCTCCTTGGCCTTGGTCAGATCGCGCAGTATATTCTCCTTGCTGTTGGCGAAATCGGGGAAGTTGGCCGCGGCATCGACCCAGATGAAGCGGGGTTTCTCCACTCCCGGTTGCGGATCGGGATCCGGGTCGGGATCGGGCCACTCCCATTCGGGCTCCTTCGAATCCGAGCCGCACGAAACAGCCCCGTATCCCAGCGTCAGCGCCACCAGAGCCGCCGCAAACCATTTAACATTCTTTTTCATCTTCAAAATTATGTTTGTTTTAGGACCTGCATCCCCGGTCAGAGGGATGCAGGCAAAAGGGGTGTTACTTGTCGATACAGTCGAACTCCCAAGCGACCAGCGCATTGGTATTGGCGTCCGTATAGTAGAGATTCATCTTGTATCCGTCGGCCGATGCCGTCATCAGCACGTCGCCGGCCGCATTGACCACCGCCCCGGCAGGCTTGTATTCGTTCGATACGAAAACCTTCGACGGCGACGTGTCGCACGCACCCGTCATCTGATCGGGCGTCGTCACATCGAACATGTAGGCCTTGAACTCTCCGTAGGTGAAATGCGCGCCCTCATAAATCGCCGCATATTTGGCGTTATTGAACGTACATACATCCACACAGTTGTAGTTGGAGTTGGCGCCCCATGTCGCAGTGGCGATCTTGTGAGTTACAGCGCCCGTCGCATCGACACGATACAGCGCATTGGCACTGTAGTAGGCAAGGAAGTAAGGATCGTCGGGATTGGCCGAATAAGCCTCCACGTCGGCGTGGCCGTTGCCGTTCCAGCCGGCGGTCGCCCCCGTAACCGAGATCATCTGCGGCTTGGCCGGCACGCCTCCGGTAATCACCCAGCGGAGGAACTTGCAAACGGCACCGTTCCACGTATAGATCACGGCCGTAACGATCGCATCGCCCTTCACGTTGCCCTGCACCGAAATGTGCTTGCCCATCGAAGCGCCCGTAGCGTTCGTATAGGAGAGCAGCTCGGCAGGCATTTCATCCGTCGATGCCGCCGCATAAACCTTGAATTCGGCATTGGGATTAGCCAAGTTCGCATAGAGGATGTTGCCCGCGTCGTCCGAGGTCATACCGCCGTCGGCCGCTACGCCCTTCATGTCGTGTGTACCCAAGAAATCACCTGTCGCGCGGTTGAACAGGAACTTATCCGCACCGGTCGAAAGCACGAGCTTGTTGCCCGACGCCGCCAGCGAATAGATCTTACCGCCGGCATTGACGATTCCGAGTTTGTCGAGCGATACGTTCTGCCAAACCTCCGTCTCGCTGCCCGCACGCCAACCGTATTTGATCTTGGGCGGAATCTCCTTGCTCACGGAATAAACCCGCTTGGTCACGCCGTCATGCGCCGTAACCGTAAATTTCACGCCCTCGCCCTCGTAATTGGCCGCAACGGCGGGATCGGGCGAGATCGTGGCGTGGGGAGAAAGAATCACCTGCGCCGTCACCGACGAAAGGTCATCGACCGTAATGAGTGAAATCGTGTTACGGTCGTTATCGATCACACCCTGAATAGCAGGTTCGTCGGTGGCGAAAGAGATGATCTCGCATTTATCCGATTTCTTGATATTGCCCGTCACGCAGAAATTGCGCTTCGAACCGTCGACACGCGTCAGCGTAAACCAGTTTTCCTTCGTCAGATCCAATACCCCAAGCATCGGCGTGATGAAACAGTTGTCATCCAGATTAGCCGTGACGCGCATCTGGGTAATCGAAGTGGTATTCGACGAATTTTCGGGATAATAGTAAGGAACATCGATCACGATACGCTCCTGTCCCTCGGTCACCGCCGCGGTGAATTTTGCCAGCGGGTCGTTTTTATACTCCCCGGTAGCGAACTGCGCCGAGATGGTGTTCAGCCCCTGATCCACGACCGACGGGGTCAGCTCATCCGGCTCATGGCAGCCGCCTAAGCCGAGCAGAGCCGCCAATGCAAATAATTTAATGCTATTTTTCATGGTTTCGGTTTCTTTTAGAGATTATAACCACTCAGGGAACTGCTTGACGGCCGAATTGTTGCTCAGCTCGGTTTCAGGCAGCGGAATACGGTAAAGCTTCTCTTCGAAAAGGCGGTCCTTACGGTCGCAGTCGACGTAGGTATAAATAAACTCGGCACCCTGCTTTTCGATTTTGAGACCGTGTACGCGGCTGTTCTGACCGGAATAAGCCGTATGCGCGAGTTTCCAGCGGCGCATGTCCCAATAATGATGTCCTTCGCAGTAAAGCTCGATCTTCCGCTCCTGCCGGATCGCCGCCATCAGCGCCTCGCCGGACTTATTGGAGTAAGGCAGGCCTACGCGCTCCCGAATCTGGCGCAGGTCGTCGTTCGCACCGTCGGCGCCCAGCATGTAGCACGCCTCGGCATGATTCAGAATGACTTCGGCCAGACGAATGGCGATCCAAGGCTGCGTACAGGCTTTCGAATAGTCGGTATAGCCTTCGTTCAGCATTTTGCGCAGATAATAACCCGTGGTCGTACGGCCGTTGAGCGCCGAACCGTCGTCGTAAACGGCATAGCCGTCTTTACCGCTCACATAAGGTTCGAGAGCACGGCCTTTCCATTCGCACCCGTTGTAAAGCACGGAAGCATGGAAACGGGGTTCCAATTGAGCATAAGGCGGCGTATCGGTCGTACCGGTCGTCGTATTGTGCCACGGCGTCCAGTCGGGATAACCGCCCGTCGTCGCCAGTTCGTACGATTCGACCATCTCCTGCGTCGGAGTGGCCCGTCCGCCCATGGTCGTATTGTCGCCGCCCGGCATAAAGAGCTTGTCCCAGCTATGGTTCGGGCCGCCGACCAGATAGTTGTATTCCAGAATCGACTCCGTATTACCGTCGCGCATCGAGGTAAACGCCTTGGCGTAATCGGCAGCCGTTTTGCCCGGCATCAGCACATAACCGAGTTTGAATACCTCTTCAGCCGCGGTTTTGGCCGACTGCCAGCGTTTGGCATAGAGCATCGCACGCGACAGCATCGCATACGCGGCACCGGAAGTAATGCGCCCCGCTTCGTTGTCCCATTTGGCCGGAAGGGTCTTGGCGGCATAGGAAAGGTCGCTTTCGACCATATTCCACCCCTCCTCCTCGGTCGAGAGGGCCTTATTCTCGGTAATCGCCAGCAAATCCTCGTTATAGAGAATCACCTCCGGAGTACGCTTCAGCAACTGGAAATAGAGGAATCCGCGGAAGAACCGGGCCTCGGCCTCGAAACGCTTGTAAGTGTCGCCGTCGAAATTGCTTCCGTATTTTTTCAGTCCGTAAAGGAACTCGTTGACGCGACGGATACGAGTGTAGGTATCATCCCATGCTCCGAAATGGAAAGCGGCCGTCGATGCGGCAAGTCCGCCCTCGGCGAAAGCGATGATATTGGCAAACCCCACGTTCGTGCCCGGCGTGGCGGATCCGAACTTGAGCGTCTCGGTCAGGCCGTCCGTCAGGCCGACCTGACTGTCGCCGGTCTCAAACGCCCCGTACCGGGAGATGTAGGGATAAAACCCATTGACATACTGAGTCACATAATTGACGTCGCTCCATACGATCTTTTCCGACACCTTGTTGGTCGGACTCATGTCGAGCCAATCGTTACAGCCCGTCATGGCGACCGTAGCAGCCAGCAAAACGATATTTATGATTTTCTTTTTCATGATTTTGAATTTTGTCGGTTAGAACGAAACTTCGAGACCGCCCACAACCGTACGCTGCTGCGGATAGTAACCGTTGGTCACGCCCGGCCATTCGGGATCGACGCCTTCGGGCAGACCCGACCATGTGCAGAGGTTATTGCCCTCGATATAAACCTTCACCTTCTGGATGCGCAGTTTGTTGGTCCAGTTTTTGGGCAGCGTATAGCCCAGATGAACCGATTTCAGACGCAGATACTTTCCGTCGCGGTACCAGAACGACGAAGCATAGGAGTTGTTCGTGTTAGGCGGATTGAGCGACAGACGGGGATACTCCGCATTGGGATTTTCGGGCGTCCATGCCTTTTCTACGAGATAACGCGGCGAGTTGGCGCCGGCCTTAAACGGACGGGTGAAAATCGTATTGTCCTCATTCCAGTTGTAATAAGTACCCGTCAGCGAAACGTCGCAAACGGCAGCCCCGACAAACAGAATATCGAATTCAAGTCCTTTCCACGAAGCATTGAGATTGACACTGCCGTTGAACTGCGGACGCTGGCCGCGACCGAGATAGGCGCGGTCCTGATCGTACGTAATGGCGCCGTCGCCGTTGAGATCCTTGTATTTGATATCGCCCACACGGGGACGCGAGCCGGAGATCCACGGCGAATTGTCGATCTCCTCTTCACTCTGGAACAGGCCGTCGGCCATAAAGCCCATCGTCATGTAGCGGCTCTTGCCGGTGCGCTTGGCGTAATCGGGCGTATTGGGGCTGTCCTGATAACGGAGCCAGCGATCTTTCGCCCAAGTCATATTGACGGTCACGCCATACTGGAAATCTTTGCCGATGTGATTACGATGAGTCAGTTTGACGTCGATACCCTTTACATCCTGCGCATTGTTATTTATGTAAGTGGGGTAATAGCCGCCCATCGAAGCGGGTTTTCCGGTGTTCGATCCCAGAATATCGAAAATATAGTTGTAGAAAGCATCGAACTCCACTCCGAGTTTTCCGCTCCACATCGCCAGATCGAAACCTACGTTGTAGGAATAATTACGCTCCCAAGTCAGAAGTTCGTTCGCGACCAGCGACGTCATGATACCGTTCTGCCCCACGCCGCCGAGAACGACGCTCGGTGCCGTACTGACATTGGAGAACGTGCTCAGGAAAGCATAGGCCGCCGAGCCGGAGTCGTCGCCCAAGGAACCGAACGATGCACGGAGTTTGAAGTTGTCGACCGCGTTGCGCAGGGGAGCGAAGAAGTTCTCCTCCGACATGCGCCATCCGAGCGATACCGAAGGGAAGAATCCCCAGCGGCGTCCCGAAACGTTGCCGATAAACTTATAAGACCCGTCATAACGTCCGGAGAATTCGAACAGATATTTATCGGCATAATTGTACTGTCCGCGGAAAACCAGTCCGACCTTGCGCGAAGCGTCGCTGGAACCGCCTATCGGCTTATCTGCCGGAGTCGTCGCTTGGTCCAGTTCAGGCAGTTGCGGGAACGGAATGTCCTTACCCGAAGCCGAGAATTTATTGGTCTTGTAATCGCGGGTTTCGATCAGCGCCAACAGATCGACTTTGTGTTTCTCCGCAAAGGTATTTTTGTAGCTGATGCTGGCCTGAGAGGTAATTCGGCGCCACTGCGAGAATCCTTCGGTCAGGTTATTGGTTTTCTTGCCGGTCGTGACGTTCGCATTGTTGCGCGGATCCGACGCCTTGGAATAAGTGATATCCTGACTGGTCGAATTCGGCGTGCTGGCCAACATGAGGAAGTAAGGCGTACTCAGGATTTTGGATGTCGTAGAGCTGCGGTCGTACGCACCCATAACCTTCAGGCTGAGACCCTTTACCCACGGAAGATCCCATTGCAGGGCAGCGTTGGTCTGTACGGCTACGGTCTGTGATTTCGAATAGCCCGACAGTTCGGTAGCGGCAATCGGATTGATCGTATTCCCGTAATTATTCTGGCTCGCGGTCGGAAGTCCGTCATAGGTCTTCGGCAGATAAGGATGCGCATAGGCGGCCTGCTCGGCAATCGAGAGCCACGGGGCCGTCGAAACGCTGGTGCCGGAAGTTCCTCCGGCAGGGAATCCGGGTTCCTTCCGATCTCCTATCTGACCTGCCACTCCAAACGTAAAGGTCAGACTCTTGGCAATCTTGGCTTCGATATTCGTACGCAGGTTGTAGCGGTCGTAATCGAAATTCTTGACATTACCGGTCTGATTCATATAGCCCAGCGAAGCGAAATAACTGATCCGGTCGCTGCCGCCCGTCGAAGTGACGCTGTGCTGCTGAATCGTACCGGTTCCGAAAATTTCGTCGATCCAGTTGGTGTTGCCCCAGCCGTTCGTGCCTTCGCGCATCATCTGTACATGCTTGGCCGTGAAGATCGGCTCCTGACCGTCGAGTTCGAGCGCCTTGTTGTACCAGTAAGCATAACCCGGACCGTCGAGGAATTCGGGATACGAGGTATTGAACGACGCACCGTAGGACCCCTTGTAAGTCAGATTCATCGCACCCTGTCTGCCCTTCTTGGTCGTTACGATCATCACACCGCCGGCTGCTTCGAGACCGTAAACCGCTACGGCGGCGCCGTCCTTCAGCAGCGATACCGACTCCACATCGTTGGGGTCGATGTCATTGATCGAACGCTGCACGCCGTCGACGATATAGAGAATACCCGACTTCGCGCCGCGAATGGTCATGCTGGCTTGGTCCTGACCGGGCTGTCCGGAATTCTGCACGGAGATAAGACCCGGCAGACGGCCGGCCAGTCCCTGCGAGATATTGGACATCGGCATCTTCTGAAGTTCCTTACCGTCGATCTGCGACACGGCCGCCGTCACGTCGGCGCGGCGCTGCGAGCCGTAACCGAGGATGACGACCTCGTCCAAACGGGCGGCATCCTCTTTCATCGTAACGTCAAGGTTGGAAATCCCCCCCCCCACAAGTTATTCTCTGTGAGGACATTCCGATATACGTAAATTCCAGTATACCGCCTTTGGGAACCGCAATGGAATACTGTCCGTTTATGTCGGTCGTCGTACCCTTGTTCGAGTCCACGACCACCACGGTCACACCGACGAGCGGATTGCCCTGTTCATCGGTAACCGTACCCCCGACGGTAGGCTGCGCAAAGGCCGTCCCGGCCCCCGCCAACAGCAGGAACAATGTCCACAGACACGTCCTCGCCGCCAGAGAATCTCTGAATCTAGAGAAAAACTCTTTCATAGAATTACATTTAAGGTTAAGTTTTTAGTGTTTTATATTGGTTGCAGATCAGTTGCTTCCTTCGGCGATTCCGGCCGCCAGCTCCGACCACCAGCCGCGGTTGATGATATGGACGATATCGAAGATCATCAGTCCGTCGGTGTCGCGGAGCGCCTGCGCCACGGCGCGGGTGAATTGCGCTGCGTCGCCCTCGTACTGCTCGACATAGATCGAACCCGTCACGGGAACCACGCCGCAGGTGATTTTCTTCGCCCATTCGGCGCCGCCCTCGATGCAGTACCAGTAATTCTGCTCGTCGGACATTCCCGCTTCGGTACGCTGCCCGACAACTCCGTTTGCCTTGTCGACTTCGGCTTTGGTAACCAGCGTATAGTAAAGCCCGGTCATATAGATGTCGAGCAGGTCGGCATAACCCGTATTCCTGTATTCGGGCGTCGCCCAATCGAAATAGCGGGCGGGATCGAACTGTTCGCTGGCCCAGTTGACGCCCACGTAATAATAGGTCGGGTACCATGCGCCCGTATAGTCGCCGACCAGCAGCCGGGGATTGATCTCCTTGAGCTGCCTGTGGGCTTCGGTCACGAAGTCCTTGATAACCGATGCGCGCCATTCGATCCACTTGCGGAACAGCGGGCCCTGCGACCAGTCCCACTTGCCGTCGGCATCCTGCGTCCAGCGGAGTATATCATCGGGATAATCGGCGACTTTCGTTCCGGCATAGGCTTCGAAAAGCTCCTTCGACAGCGGACTGAAATCGGAGGTGATATTGTCGAAACGCACCCGGTCGAAGACGATGCCGTCCACGTCGGGATACTTCTCGGCGAACTCCCTAAGAATCGCCAGCTCGTACTCCTGCACTTCGGGATTAGCCGGGTTGAGCATGCCGTTGTAGTTGCTCTTTATTTCGCTGATCGGCACGATCTTCCCTTCCGTATAGACCTGCGACTGCCAGTCTGCATGATCGCCGTAGATGATTCCCCGGTCGAAGAAGTTGTGACCGCCGGCGAACACGTTGAGCGAACCGTGCACGCGCATGCCCAGCTTGTGTCCCTCCTCGATGAAATAGCCCAGCAGATCGTAGTTCTCAGGACGGGTCACGCCGTCCCATTCGCCCATGTAAGGCGCAATGTCGCTCTTGTAGAGCGTTTCGCCCATGATCGACTTCACGTCTACCACCACATCGGTAAAGCCCATGTCGTGGATTTTGGACACGTAATAACGGATCGAATCGGGATGACTCAGCGTAGCGTAATTGCCTTCGCAGTCGAACCACATGTAAAGCGGTTTCGACTGCTGTTTTTCCTGCGTGCAGGAGGCGGCTGCAAAGGCCGCGAGACAGATAAAGAGAAGTTTCTTCATATGATTCTTTATGGATTAGTTCACTTCGGAGATGACGACCGCCGTCGAAATCTTGCGCTCGACGATCACCTCGGCGCTGCCCGTGTCGCTGGGACGGTTGAGCACCTTGCCATCGCTGCCGACCATGGTCGAAGATCCGCCGCCGTCGAGATTGACCGCATCGACGGCACCCAGCTCGATCAGTTTGTCGGCCAGTTCGGCCAGCGTAAACCCGGCGCTGCCCCGCATATTGCGTCCGTCGCACACCAGCAGGATCAGTTTTCCGTCGGCCGTGGCGCCGACCGCCGTACGCGGCTGACGCGAAGTCCCGGCGATGCCGCCGCCGTCGAACACCTCTTTCCAATAATTCTCCACGGCGACGTTCTTCCCCTCCTTGACCAGCATCGGACCGCCTCCGACGGCTTCCTGCGGCGTCCAGAGCACGGCGCCGGGCGTCTTCGAAGTCGGCGGCGCGGACATATACGTATTCGTACGTTCGTCGTTGTCGAGTGCGGACGGGAAGGCATAAGGCTTGTTGCCGTCGTCGAGAACGCAGTAAATCCAGTGTGTTTCGAACTTGCCGGACGACATCTGCCCGAACGAAGAACGCACGGGGTAAACCGTCTGATTGTTACGCGTCACCGTCTGATTCTCGATCGACTTGACGGCACCGCCGGTAACAAGCAGGCTCAGCGAGTTCCCGGCCCACCAATACCCGGCATTGATCGTCACACAAGCCGTTCCCCGGTTGGCCGAAGCGAATTCGGCATGAATGCGCGACGGGATTTTCTGCTGCGGCAGATGCACGGCGTTGAAGCGCAGTTTGGGATTGGCTTTCAGGTCGGCCACGGCCACGAATCCGAGACATTGTTTTCCGCCGCCCAGATCGTCCGTAAACTCGGTTACGGTCAGGCCGGCAGGATAATCGCCCGGCTGAGGGTCGGGATCGGGATCAGGTCCGTCGGGAAATTCATAGTCGGGCGTTTTCGAATCGCTGCCGCACATACAGCACACGGCGCAGACGCAGACAGCAAGCAGGGCGAAGCCAAGAAATTTTAGTTTCATATTTCAGTCAGCATTGGGTTTTGGTTCGGTTCGGATACCTTATATATATTCTGAACAGATTTATTGTATGTTCGCCAACAAATGTAATAATTAAAATTATTATACAAAACTTTTATAATAATATTTTTTACTTTAAAATAAACACAAATAAAATATTTTTACAGAGCGCAATAACACAAACATATTGAATATCTGACGACTAACCCAAAACACCACCCCAAAATGCTTAGTAAATAAATTTTCTTTCAACCGAAGATATAGAAAATATTTATCGTTTTCCAGAATCAATTCGGGCGCCCAGCAAATACGACACTCCCCGCAGACGGGCAAAAAAGCGCCTGCGGCATGACCGGCGATAAGCATTTCCGGCCGGATAATATACGGGTGCGGCTTTTCGGGGCGGCATTCTTTTTTATTTCCGATTTTTTATCTATTTTTGATTAAATATGCAGACACAATGGCAGTTCAGACTCTCAAAAAAGTGTTTCGGTTCTATGTGGACGGCTTCCGCAGCATGACTGTAGGCAAGACGCTCTGGGCCATCATTCTGGTCAAGCTGTTCATCATGTTCGCCGTCCTCAAACTCTTTTTCTTTCCCGATTTTCTGGCCGGCCAAAGCCCCGAAGAGCGCAGCCGCTCGGTGATGAAGGAACTAACCCCCGAAAAATAACTCCGTATCTATGCTATCCGATTACTTGCAAACAGTCGATTGGTCGCGTGCGCAGTTCGCCATGACGGCCATCTACCACTGGCTTTTCGTGCCGCTCACGCTGGGACTGGGCTTCATCCTCGCCATCATGGAGACCCTCTACGTCCGCACGGGCGACGAATTCTGGAAACGGACCACCAAATTCTGGATGCGCCTGTTCGGCATCAACTTCGCCATCGGCGTGGCGACGGGCATCATCCTCGAATTCGAATTCGGCACCAACTGGTCCAACTACTCGCATTTCGTGGGCGACATCTTCGGCGCCCCGCTGGCTGTCGAGGGCATCATGGCCTTCTTCATGGAGAGCACCTTCATCGCCATCATGTTCTTCGGATGGAACAAGGTCTCGAAGGGCTTCCACCTCACGGCGACATGGCTCACGGCCATCGGGGCCAACCTCTCGGCCCTGTGGATTCTGGTCGCCAACGCATGGATGCAGTATCCCGTAGGCTGTACGTTCAACCTCGAAACGGTGCGCAACGAGATGACCTCGTTCTGGGACGTGCTCTTTTCGCCCGTGGCGATGAACAAGTTCTTCCACACCGTCACCTCGTCGTTCGTGCTGGCGTCGCTGTTCGTCGTGGGCGTCAGCGCATGGTACCTGCTCAGGCGGCGCGAGCAGAAGATGGCCCGCAAGAGCATCGCCATCGCTTCGGCCTTCGGCTTCATCTTCGCGCTGATCACGGCCACGACCGGCGACCGGTCCGGCGCGGTCA
>OGUL01002408.1_pt1 | contig 12715 bp, 10 predicted proteins | sample 1553651 | NCBI WGS metagenome assembly OGUL01 (sample SAMEA2580048, study PRJEB22360) | human gut metagenome | biome: human gut; feature: human-associated habitat; material: faeces | place: Denmark | collected 2008/2010
GCCGTTCCGTGGGAACTGCCGTATCCATGTCTGTGGGCCTCTCTCTCTTTGTGGGGGTGCAGACATGGGGCTATTCCATGCTGGTTCCTTTTTCCCCGGATACGTCAACACCCGGAACCCTGGTTTCCTTCCTGCATACGGAGTTCAAATCTCCGGATGTTCCAGAGCTGATGGCGCGCCCCAGCCTGCGGAATTCCCGAATGTATCCCATCTACGTGGATGAACCGGATATTGCTCCGGCACAGATGAAAACCCCCGGTTTTTCCGGAATGCGCAACCGTTCCATCGTACTGGCCGGCATTCCCGTGGCGGAGATGGCCGGGGGGAGCCATCCGCTGTTCAACCCCGTGTTTGTTTCCGGAAACCCGCAGGAGGCTTATGCCATGCTGGAATCCACCCGTTCTCTCCTGATTCCGGACACGTTTGCACGGACGGTGGGGTTGAAGGTCGGGGATGACTTGGTGCTGGTTAATCCGTCTTCCCGGGAACGTCGTTCCGGAAATGAACCCTCTGTTGGTATTCGCGGCCGGGGCAGGGGGGCCGCCGTACGGGGAGAACCCTGGAAGGTGGCGGGAATAATTTCCTTCCCCGGCTGGCACTGGTTGACCAAGACCAGCGGAATGCGCGTGCGCCGCGGGGGTTTTGTTGCCGCTTTGGCGATTGCCGATGAACGCTGGCTCAAAGAGGAATACGCTCATCAGGGATTTCAGTTTATCTGGGGGGATACTGCTCCGGGGATTAGCAACGTGGAACTTCAGAACGACCTGGGGGAATACGCCCTGATGAAGGTGCGAGAGCAGGGAAACGGAGGGGAAGGCGCCAAGCCTCTGGTGAAGGCCCTGACCCGGGAAAGCCTGGGGGAAAGCGTTACCAGCCGTGGGGACGATGTGATTTTTACGATGAGCAAGCTTCCCATCATCATGATGGTGATCGCCGTTCTGGCCGTACTTAACACCGTCCTGGCTTCCGTGCAGTCCCGCCGCCGGGAATTTGGATTGATGCGTGCGGTGGGCGTGCCGGGCGGCATGGTGATGCGGATGCTCTGGGCGGAAACGCTGATGGTTTCCCTGTGCGCCGTTGTCATGAGTCTTGCGCTGGGAGTCCTGGGCGCCTGGTGCTCCATCCAGATTCTGGAATACGGCTATCACTTCGGCATCGTTACTCCTCCTGTCACAATGCCCTGGGCGCATCTGGCCTGTGCTGTGCTTCTGGTGCTTGCCCTCTCATCCCTGGCGTGCCTTCTGCCTTCGTGGCGCATGAAGCATGCGTCCGTAACGGATTTGCTTTCCGTTCGCGAGGGGTAGGGGCATTCAGGATGTTCTTTATTGCAACATAGTTGATGATTGGATAAATAAAGGCATTAATTAATGCGTTGGCGCTGGGAACAGCCATGCTGGAATTTCCGGGAGAGCCGGGGAATATTGTCGCTTTGACTGCTTCTGTCCTGTTTTTTTGCTTCCGGAGCAAAAACGCAAAAACGTGTACGGGGAGCCTTCCCTGAATAGAAAATAAGTGCATGAAAAAGAAAATAGAAATCGCTTCCTGGCCTCGAAGGTCCCATTATGAGTATTTCCGGACGTTTGACTGCCCCATGTTTTCCATTACGTCCCCGGTCCGGGTGGATGCCCTGTACCGTTATGCGAAACGGGAGGGAGTTTCCTTTTTCATTTTGTGCCTGTTTGTGCTGCTGAAGGCGTTGAACAGGGTTCCCCAGCTGCGCCAGCGGGTGGAGGAAGGGGAGGTGTGGGAGTATGAGTCCGTGAATGCCCTGGTTCCGGTGCTGGCTGCGGATGGAGAATTCACTCAGATTTTAGTGGAATACCGGATGGAGATGCCTGATTTTCTGGAACATGCCGTTCCCCTTGTGCAGGCGGCCAAACTTGCTCCCGCCCAGGCGAATCCGTGCCACAGGGCGGATATCGCCGTATTCAGCTGCCTGCCGTGGATTCCATTCACACAGGTGGCCAGCGCCTACAGAGTGTTCCGGGACCAATACTTTCCCCTTATCCATTGGGGGAAGGTGGAGGAGGATGTTTCCGGCAGGATGGTGATGCCCGTAGCCATTCAGGCGAACCATGTGCTGGTGGACGGAGTGCATGTGGGCCGTTTTTACGGCATTCTGGAAGAATTGTGCGGAAATCAATTCAGTTAAAAGGATTTTCCTGTGCGCAGCATTATCTGCATGCAAACAGTAAGGAAACTAAGCCAGACAGCCCGGACAGTTCTGGACTGAGTGCCCCGGAGATATTTCCACCAGCTCCGGTTCCCGGCCCGTGAGGCAGAGCGCCGGGTTTCCGAGGGTGTTCCTGGGGCGGAAGCTGCATCCGCATGGCTCCTGAGTCATGTTGGGAGGCAGTCCGGGAATAGTATAGAGGGGGGTGCCTTTCGCATGCAGCCCGGGAATGGATTTCATCAGGGCTCTGGTGTAGGCATGCCGGGGATGTTCCAGAAGCTCCTTCGCCGGGGCGCTTTCCACGATGCGGCCTGCATACATGACGTTGATGCGGTCCGCGTATTGGCGCACCACGCCGAGGTCATGCGTGATGAGGATGACGGAGGTGCCCATGTCCTGCTGAAGTTTTTTGATGAGATCCAGCACCTGCTTCTGGACAGTGACGTCAAGGGCGGTGGTGGGTTCATCCGCGATGAGTATTTCCGGTCTGGTGATGAGGGCCATGGCAATCATCACGCGCTGGCGCATGCCGCCGGAGAATTGGTGGGGGTATGCGTTGTTCCGCATCCGGTATGCCTGCCAGGGCAAGCTGTTCCAGCGCGCGTGTCCGCGCTTCCTTTTTGCCGGCCCCTTCGTGAATGACAAGGGGTTCCGCCACCTGCTCCCCGATGGTCAGGTACGGGTTGAGGGAGGTCATGGGGTCCTGGAAGATCATGGAGATGCGTTTGCCGCGGATGGCCCGGAGTTCCTTTTCCGGGCAACGGAGCAGATCTGTGCCGTCCAGCATGGCTGAACCGCTTTCAATGCGGCCCGGAGGCATCGGAATGAGCCCCATTATGGAGTAGCAGGTGACGGATTTTCCTGATCCGGATTCACCCACGATGCCAAGCGTTTCCCCCGGGGCTACATCAAAGGACACGTTCCTTACCGCCCGGACAATGCCGGCCCTGGTGTGGAAGGAGGCGCTGAGGTTCCTGACGGAGAGCATGCGGAGAAGAAGGGATGATCAGTCGTTGCGCACGCGTGAACGGGCGGAGAAGATGACCGGAATGCCGGGAGCGGTTGTGGCTGCCCTTATTTTGTTGCGCAGGTACTGGGAATAGCTGTCCGTGAGCAGGCTTTTGTCATTGACGAAAAGAACGTAGCGCGGGACGGGAATAGTATTGTACTTGGGGTCCACCGCTGTGGTGGCGTAATATATTTTCAACCTTCTGGCAGAGCCGCTGGCGGCGCCGGGAGGATTCATCTGCTGGGCAAGCTGGATCAGGCGGTTGAGCTGGCCGGTAGTGGGCAGGTTATGGGATTCCCGGCGGATGCGCGTGATGACTTTGAAGATGATTTCCACGCCTTCCGCTTTTTTGGCGGAGGTGGCGATGAAAGGCGCGTAGCTGATGAAGAATAGTTCCCTGCGCACCTGTTCTTCCACTTCCGCCATGCGGTCCTTGCGGGAGGCATTCGGATGGAAGAGGTCGAATTTGTTGACGATGATGATACAGGGTTTTCCTTCTTCCGCAATGATGCCGGCAATGCGGCGGTCCTGCTGCGTGATGCCCGCCGCAATGTCAATGACCAGCAGGCAGATATCCGCCCGGCGGATGGCTTTTTCACTGCGCATGGCGGAGAAAACTTCTACGGAGGTGTCCCGACGGGAGCGGGGGCGCATGCCGGCGGTGTCGATCAGCACGTAGGGCTGGCTGTCGTGCAGGTAGGGGATGTCAATGGCATCGCGGGTAGTGCCCGCCACATTGGAGACGATGGTGCGCCTGTCCCGGAGGATGGTGTTGACCAGGGAGGATTTGCCTGCGTTGGGGCGTCCCACTACGGCTACCTTGATGGGAAGGGCCGTTTCCTCTCCGTTTTCCGGTTCTTCCTCCAGCTCTTCTTTAAGCGGAGCCCCTTTCTGCTTGAGAAAACCGTCCAGCCGGGAGGCTAATTCGGAAAAGCCTCTGCCGTGGGCGGCGGAAAGAAAGATATGGTCGTCAAAACCCAGTCCGGCAAATTCGCCCAGATTAAGATCCTGTTTTTCGTGGTCGGCTTTGTTAAGAAGGAGGATGACGGGAATGTCCGATTTACGGAGGTGGTCCGCGATGCTCTGGTCGATAGGTGTAAGGTGATCCCGGCAGTCCAGCACGAAGAGGATGAGGTCCGCCGTTTTTATGGCAATGTCCGCCTCTGCCTCTACCTGTTCTGCAAAGCCGTCGCTCAGGCGCGCGCCGATACCGCCCGTATCCATGATTTTACAGGCGCGGTCCGTAATCTTGCAGGGGGCGGAAAGGCGGTCGCGGGTAACGCCGGGTTCATCATGCACGATGGCGATGCGCCTGCCTGCCATTCTGTTGAAAATGGCGGATTTCCCGACATTGGGCCTGCCTACGATGGCGATGGTGGGGACGTGCTGCATGCACATCATGTTACCCGAAGCTCCCATGCTGTGAAAGCTAATTCCACGCCAGCGGGAAGGGCTTCCGCCGGGGGCTTATCCCTTGTGCCTGGCCCGTTTGTGAAGGTGCAACGCCACGGCAACCGTGATGATGTTGGGAAGCCACAGCAGAATATAGGGGAGCATCGTGTCGTTTTTCCGGGACAAGTCTGCAAAGATCAGGGCCAGAAAGTAGAGTGAGGCGATCAGGATGCCCAGGGCAAATCCTGTGGAGGTGTCTTTTCTGCGGGTGTTGATGGCCAGTGGCACGCCGATGAGGGCAAAGACGATGCAGGCCAGGGAGAAGGAGGTGCGCCTGGGCAGTTCCGTGGCGAATTCCGTGGTTTGCTTTTTATCCAGATAGCCGGGCGTGTCCAGAGCTTCCCGGATTTCCCGGTTGGTGAAGCGGTTGGCCTTGATGCGTCGGGAGCGGGATTTGTCCAGGTTGATGCTCAGAGGCATCTCGTCCATGGTCACGCTTTGGGAGATGGAACCTTCTTCCTGCGTGGTGATGAGGGGATTGATGAGATGCAGGGTGAGGATTTTTTTCTCGGGGGAGAAATCCATGGTCACGCGTTCCGAGTGCATGGCCACAGACGGGGATTTGTCGTCCGCTTTCTGGTAGATATGCATGCCGTGGATGACGTCGTCCACGCGTTTGTCGATGTAGATTTCCAGGTTGTCTAATTTGGTAATGGCCTGGCCTTCGTTGAGAAGCCCCTTCGGGTTGATGGATGCGGCTTTGATGAGCAACTCGGAAATGGATTGCTTGGCGCGCGGTGCGATGTCTATGTTAATCCAGTAGCAAAGGCCGGAAAGGGCGATGCCGATGGCGATGGCGGGGGCGCTCAGACGCCACAGGCTCATGCCGGACATGCGCATGGAGGTGAGTTCGTTGTCCGAGGCCAGACGGCCGTACACCAGAAGAACGGCCGTCAGGAACCCCCACGGAATGGAGAACATCAGCGAAAAGGGGATGACCTGGAAGATGAATTCCAGAACGATGCTGATGGGAGCCTTGTTTTCCACCAGGAGGGGACGCAGTTCCTTGAACAGGTTGCCCAGAAGGAGCAGGGCGCTCAGGGCCATTACCCCCAGGGCCGTGACACCCAGCAGCTGGCGGGCAATGTATCTGTCAAGGATCTTCATGCAGTAAAACCGTGCCGAGTATTGTGCCTGAAGGCTGCGGACAAGTCAATCTCGCGCACGGAACAATGCGCATTCCGTCCCGGAGGAAAGACGTGTTGAGCAGGGCAGGGAACATCCCCTGCTGAGGATGGAAGCGGGGCAGGCATGTTGCTCAACTTTCTTTTTGTTCCAGGCTTCCGAGCAGTTTTTCCCGCTGCGAGGGAAGCTTGCCGAAGTGGGATTTCAGAATGACGTGCGCCGGGATGCCTGGGTGGGCTATTCCATGCAGCCGGGCGAGTTCCTGTTCGAAGTGCAGGACGGCGCGCAGCGTGGGATCATTGTTTTCCAGGTAGGTGTAGGCCCTTTGCAGCAAGTCGTAAAATTCCGGGATGGGCGTGTCCGGTTCCAGCATTTGGAGAAAAAGGCGCGCGAAATAGCCTGCCGCACTGAGCCGGAGGTAGCTTTTCCGGAGGGCCAGGCGCGGCGAAAGCAGGTCTGCGGAGGTCAGGGTGTGCAGATCCCCCTTCTTTGCCTGCGTCCACTGCATGCGGCACTGATAGAAAATGTCCAGACGCCCGGCAAAGGGGCTGCAGGGTTTTCTGGCGCTTTTTGCCGCCGTCCTGATAAGGCCTTCTTCCGTGCACCAGACGGCAATCAGGCCGTTTTCTCCCAGGGGATAAAGCTTCAGGACCGTCGCTTCCGCATTCATTAACGGCGTTTTTCCAGTCCGGTTTTTACCGGCTGTTCGGTTGGGACGGTTTGCCCATAGGGGGAGGGAAGGATGCCTGCCTCCGTCATGGCGTCCGTAAAGGCCTGGATGGCGCTGGTGCCTCCGTAGATGCGGATGGCGGAAAGAAGCTGTTCCTGGGCGGCTTCCTTGTCTCCTTCCATCAGTTTGAGGATGGCCTGGGTGCAGTAGTAGTACGGCGTATCATCCATCGGGCCGTACAGCTTTTCCAATTCCGTGGCAAGAGGCTGGTTATCCAGTTTGCGGGCGCAGATATAACGCTTGAATTGCAGCAGGGGCGTCATGCCGGGATTGTCCTTGAAGGGGAGAAGGAGTTCCGTGAAAGCTTTCAGAGCCCTGGAATAGTCGTGATTGACGTAATGCGCTTCCGCCAGGTTGAACTGGATGGTGAGGTTGGAGGGATCCAGTTTCTGGGCTTTTTCAAAATTTTCCAGGGCCTTTTCGATATTGCGGATTTCAATGTAGCATGCGCCGCGGAGGTTGTATAAGCCCGGATTCCCGGCATAAAGTTTTTCCAGCTCCATGAGGGAAAAAAGACATTCCATGATTCTTTTCTGGGCAAAGAGCTGTTCCGCTTTGCGGAATTGGGCTATATAGCTTTTTCTGGTTGTTTCCGGCAGGTTGTTGAATTCCTGAATCCAGGCAGGGGTGGAGGAGTCCGGCAGGGATTGTCGCGCGGAGACGGGAAGAAGGGCGAGCGCAAGGGCTGCCAGCAGAAAGGTGCGTGTTTTCATAAACAGATCAGGAGTTCAGGTGGGTAATGATTTTTTGTAGCGCGGCTTCCGCCGTGAGTCCATATTTTTTTCTGAGGATGGATTCCGAACCATGCTCAATGAATTGGTCCGGCCAAGCGATGGCTTCCACGGGCGTTTTGACATCTCCGGTTTCCAGGGATTCGAGAACGGCTGAGTTGAAGCCGCCGCTGATGGAGTGGTCTTCAAAGGTGCAGACCACCCGGCTGCGTGCTGCGTGACGGCGGATGCATTCATCATCCAGAGGTTTGATGAAACGGGCATTGATCAGGGTGACGGTGTAGCCGCGGGCTTCCAGCAGCGAGGCGGTTTCCCGGGCGATGCCGATCATGGTGCCCAGGGAAACGAGGGTTACATCCCGTCCCGTCTGAAGTACTTCCGCCTTGCCGATGGGGAGGATTTCCGCCTTGGCGGGGACAGGGGTTCCGGCTCCGCATCCCCTGGGGTAGCGGATAACGGTGGGGCCGTTCTGGTAATGGTTCATGGTTCGGAGCATGTGGACGAATTCGGCTTCATCCTTGGGCTGCATGAAGACAATGTTCGGGATACTGCGAATCATGGCAATGTCAAACAGCCCGTGGTGTGTGGGGCCGTCGTCCGGGGAAAGCCCGGCGCGGTCCATGCAGAAACGCACGGGCAGTTTTTGCAGCGCGGCGTCATGTTGAATCATGTCAATACAGCGCTGCATGAAAGTGGAGTAAATGGCGATGTAGGGTTTCATGCCCTCCGCCGCCAGCCCGCAGGCGAAGAGGGCGCCGTGCTCTTCCGCGATCCCTACGTCGAAATAGCGTTTGGGGAAGGCTTCCTTGAATAAGTCCAGCTTGGTGCCGCTGGCCATGGCGGCCGTGATGGCTGTGATGGATTCATCCTCGCGCGCCAGTTCCACCAGCGTGGAGCCGAAGATATGGGAGAATGTGGGGGTGGGGGCGGCCTGCGTTTCCCCGTCCCTCACGCAATAGGATCCCAGGCCGTGGAATTTGGTGGGGTTGTCCAGAGCGGGCTGGTAGCCCTTGCCCTTCTGGGTGACCACATGCAGAATAACGGGTTCGTTGAGGTCCTTGATGTAGGCAAGGGTGCGTATCAGGGTGGGAATGTCGTGTCCGTCCAGGGGACCGAAATAGCGCAACCCGAATTTGTTGAACAGCAGGGACGGGAAGATAAGGTTTTTGGTGGTGCCTTCCAGCTTGAAAGCAAAGTCTCTGGCCTGCGTGCCGCCCAGCTTTTCAATGAAGGAGGCCGTTTTATCCCTTAACCAGGAAAACGTTTCCGATGTTTGCAGGGAGTTGAAGTATTTTGCCAGCGCTCCTACGTTTTTGTCGATGGCCCATTCGTTGTCATTCAGAATGGTGATGTACCGTTTGGTAGTCTGGCTGATATTGTTCAGCGCCTCCAGAGTGGTGCCGCAGGTGAATGCCGCATCCCCGGCCACGGCCACCACATGGTAGTCTTCCCCTTTCAGGTCCCTGGCCGCGCACATGCCCAGGGCGGCGGAAAGCGCCGTGCCCGCATGCCCCGCTCCGTAGGAGTCATGAGGGGATTCGGTCATTTTGGCAAATCCGGAAAGCCCTCCGTGCTGGCGGATGGTGTGGATCAGGGGAGCGCGCCCCGTCAGCATTTTATGGACATAGGCCTGGTGGGAGACATCAAAGATGATTTTATCCCGCGGCGTTTCAAAGACGCGGTGAAGGGCAATGCTCAGTTCTACCACGCCCAGGTTGGGTCCCAGGTGGCCTCCGGTGAGGGAAAGGGAGTGAATGAGGGTATTCCGGATTTCTTCCGCAAGCCTGGGCAGTTCCGGCTCAGGGATTTTCATCAGGTCTGCGTGGCTGCGGATGCTTGCCAGCAGTTCCGGAAGTTCAGGTGAGGGAGAATTCATTGCTGTCTGGTTCATCAGTATCCGTTTTATCCTGAACGGTTTCCGGGTTGCTGAGAGTTTGAATGCGCAGTTCCGCATCATGCAAGATGCTGCGGCAGTGACGGATGAGCTTATTGCCTTCTTCCACCAGGGCTATCATGTCTTCCAGCTCGGTGACGGGTGCTTCCGTCAGGCGTATGATTTCTTCCAGGCGTGCTACGGATTCTTCAAATCCGGGAGCGTTTTTCCGTTGTTTGGCCATATGGGGGATTAAGGTTGAGGGGCGGTTTCCTGAAGGTCTTTGTAAAGAATCATTTCCGCTCCCTGGATGAATTGGCGGGAATCAGGCGTTCCGAAGCGCTGCGCCAGGGGAGCAAGCGCCTGACTGTGGTCAAAGAGGTACACGGGATTTTTATCCTTGGTCTGGAACAGAACCATGCCTTCCAGTACGAGGGGAGTGAATTCTCCGTAGGAGGAGGCAATGGTGCGGAGGTTCTTTTTTGATGTGGACGAGGGGGTCACCAGGATGCTGCCCACCTTGCCGCCGTGGAATTTCAGAATGCGCTCCAGCACCATGAATTGTTCCACCATTTTGGGGATGCCGATGGCTTTCCGGTCTGCATACCACCCGACGGCGGACGGCTGGTCCGTGAGAATGAAATCCTTTTCCGTCGTCTGGGTGCGAAGATCCCGGTTAAGGCCCAGGGGATAGTAGGGCGGCCATGCCGGAATGCCGCGGCCGGCCGTCAGGATGCCCACCCGCACAATGTGCGGAAGGTTGAGCAGAAGCGGAAGGGAAGTGATGAGAAGGGAGAGCAGCAGGACGCCTCCCCGAAGGATGGAGATTAGCTCTTTGTTGGAATGCCTGGCTATCAGGTTGAGAACAAATGCCGTGCCATAGGCCGTGAAAAAGGGAGCGAAGAGGATTTGAATTTGCCCTAAGGAAATGCCGGTTTTATTGGAGGTATAAATGGCCATGCCGATGACGGCAGGGACCCACATGGCAAAAATGCCCCATTTGGACTGGTTGACTTCCGGACGTTTGAATTTATGCAGGAGGGCCAGCAGAAATACCATGGCCAGGGGGAGATTGCCGAGGTTTTCGTAGAGCAGGTCACCCTGTGTCAGAATGTTGTTGATGACGGAAGTGACTACTTTTTGGGCAGCGATGGGAATGCTCCCGGAAACCAGGGCGTTCATCGCTATTTCTTCATTGCCGGTCAGCCCCGTGAAGATGGTGTAATAAGCCGTTCCGAAGAAGCCTCCGCTGAGGGAGCGGTTAATGTAAATGGGGTAGGCCAGGAAAAGAAGGAGAGTGATAAGGCCCGGAATGCAGTACAGGCCGTGCGGTTTGAACCGGATGCCTGCAAAAATCAGAAAACCGGCCATGGGCCACAGCCCGATCCATCCGGTAAGACAGACGCATGAAAAACAGATGTAGCTGCCGATGAGAGGCCACAGGAATGCGCGGTTTTCTTCCTTGTTTTGCAGGGCCGTGTACAAAAAGTGGATGCCCCAGGCAAAGAAAAAGAGCATCATCATCTGCGGGAGGCCGCTGGTAGCGTATTGCAGGAAAAGATTGCTGAGTATCATCGTCAGGCAGGTGAAGCAGGCGATGGTGACGTCAAACATCCGGAGAAGGATGTAATAGCAGCTCAGGACGGACAGGATGAAAAACATGCAGGAAATGCCCGCCACAATCCGGTCAGGCAGGTAAATCATGGATGAGCCCGTCATGCTCCACAGGTCAAATTTGTGGACGCCGGCCATCCTGAAGAAAGCTGCTTCCGTCAGGATGTTAAGCGGAGCGTTACGTGTGTCCCGGAGGGCATAGGGATTGAATTTTTCCGGATCGACGAGGGTTTCGCCTTGTCCAGTCCGGATGGCTTCCTGTTCGTGTATCTGGGCGTCTGAAAGAAAAGGGTTGAGGCCGGCGCGTGTGCTTCCGGAGACCATCTGGATGGGCCTCAGCCAGTTGGTGGTCATCCCCTGCCCCCTGGCTACGTTGCGGGCGATTTGGGCGTGGTCCATGGCGGCATCAGTGCCCAGCCCGTTAAAGTTGAAAAAGTACTGCACCCCCGTGATTGCCAGCAGCAGGATAAGGATAATGATAAAAGGGGTGCGGGATGCCGAGGAGGGCTCATTCATGAATGGAGGATGTCTTGTAGTTTGCGTTGAAGAGTGCGCCGGCTGATGCCCAGCAGGTGGGCTGCTGCCGTTTTATTGCCGTTTGACTGGGCCAGCGCTTGTTGGATGGCATTCCGTTCCAGCAAGGATAAATTCAAAACCCCGGCCGGGACAAGCCCATTCTGCGTGTTGGGTGCATTGTCCTCCGGCCGTTCCTGTGGAGCGGCTTCCGGAGAAGTATCCTGCAGTTGCGGGGGAAGATGATGGAGGCCTATGCTGGCGGAATTGCTCATGACGACGCCATGTTCCATGGCCGTGCGGAGTTCACGAACGTTTCCCGGCCACTGGTAATTCCGGACGGCTTCAAGGGCGTCCCGGGAGAGGGGCTTGAATTCCTTGTTGTTTTCCCTGGCGAATTCCTTCAGAAAGGCGGTGGCAAGCAGGGGGATGTCTTCACGGCGGTCCCGGAGGGGGGGCATCTGGATATGCACCACATTGAGGCGGAAGTAGAGGTCTTCCCGGAATTTTCCTTCCTGCACGAGCTTTTTCAATGATTTGTTGGTGGCCGCGATAACGCGCACATTGACGGGAATGGATGCATTGGACCCTACGCGTTCAATGGTCCGTTCAGACAGCACCCGCAGCAGCCGGACTTGTGTTCCGGCGTCTATTTCCCCGATTTCATCCAGAAAGATGGTGCCGCCGTCCGCCTGCTCAAAGCGGCCGATGCGGCGTTGTCCGGCTCCGGTGAAGGAGCCTTTTTCATGGCCGAACAACTCGCTTTCCAATAATTGGGGGGAAAGGGCCGCACAGTTGACGGCCACGAATTTATTTTCCGGCCTTCCGGAAAGGGAATGGATGGCCTGGGCTACGAGTTCTTTCCCGGTGCCGCTTTCCCCCTCAATCAGCACAGTCGTTTTGCTGGGGGCCACCTGACGAATAATGGAGAATACGTGTTCCATGGCGGCGGATCTGCCCAGGAGTTTTTGCAGTCCGGAGTCCGCCTGGATGCGGGTGGTGAGTTCCTGGTTGGCCGTTTCCAGGTTCCGGGTATGGAGCGCCCGTTTGAGCACCAGCTCCACGGCGTCCAGATTCAGAGGTTTGGTGACGAAGTCGTACGCTCCCTCTTTCATAGCTGCTACGGCGGCATCCACGGAGCCGTAGGCAGTCATCATGATGCTTTGCGGAGGGTGGGGCAGGGAGGCAGCGGCTTTCAGCACGTCCATGCCGCTTTCCCCGCCCAGTCTCAGATCCGTCAGAACCAGGTCCGGAGATTCTTCCTGCAGGAGGGCGGAAGCCTGGGAGAGATTGGCGGCGGTGTACACTTCATAATCATCCTGAAAACCCATGCGCAGAGCGTCGCGCGTGGGTTTTTCATCATCTACAATCAGCAGAACAGGCATCTTCATGAGGGAATGGAGGATGGCAGGAGCCTGATGGTGCGTTCCACGCGCGGCAGGAAGACCGTGATGGTGGTTCCCTGACCCGGCTGGCTGGCCAGCGTGATGGACCC
>OGUL01002412.1_pt1 | contig 12698 bp, 16 predicted proteins | sample 1553651 | NCBI WGS metagenome assembly OGUL01 (sample SAMEA2580048, study PRJEB22360) | human gut metagenome | biome: human gut; feature: human-associated habitat; material: faeces | place: Denmark | collected 2008/2010
TTGATTTCAAATGTCTCTTTTCACTCCATAGTATATAGCAATAGTGCCAATTATTTAAGTTAAAAATCCAATATAATGAGAAAAAGGACACATATGTCCGTTGACGGTCGATTATTCTTGGGGCTATACTATGCCATGTAAGAAACTAGGAATGGCACTCTGGCAGGCAAAGCAGGTCTGTCTGGACATAACATTTGTTTCACCAAGAATGGACTTATATCTTCGTTTCTCAAGAATGGCACATGAGATATATGCAGAATATACGGACAGGCAGGAGCCATATGGGATTGATGAGTGCTGGTTTGATGTGACAGGGAGCAGCTCGCTTAATGCATATCATCAACCTGTTCAATGGCAGTGGCATGAATCTTGTGGGTAACCTGTGCCAGATCGTTTTTGCGGTCGCAGTCGGCTTCCTGCTGGTCACGATTTTTTATCGCGGCGGCAGCCTGCTTCCATGCATCATCGTCCATTCCGCCATAAACACACTCGGCACTTTTGCGAATTATGCGAACATTACCACGGAAATGCACCTGCTCCATCTAGCTGTTCTGATCGTAATTACGGTTGCCTATACGCTGATCCTGACACGGATGCTCCCCAAAAAACAATGGGAACACACAAATGATGTTTAATTTGCGGAAGAACCATGCACTGAGGCAGAACGCAGCATTCAATACGCTCTATTAATTTAATACCTTTTCGTGGAGTAGTTAGCTATTTATCAGGAGAAGATTTGGTATCAGGAAAAGATAATGCGGCTGTTCTATTTGATATATAAAGATGATTACAAGGTACGTTTTTTTATTGCTCTATTAGCACCTGTTGCAGGAGCGATATGTTTTGTCATCGACCTTCTTGATTTTCAATTTTCTCACCTCCTTCTTTGTGAAATAAAATAAGCCGCTAGGGAGCAAATCACTCCTTAACGGCTATGTAAAATCATCCAATATTCAATTTTAAAAGCTTAATGAAACTGGGATTTCTATTGCTTTAGCTTTGAATCGACACCCTAACCTAACAACAAATGGATTAAGCAAAACATTACGCGAGTAAACTCGTACAGAATGAGTTCCATTTCCCGGACATCTGATTTCCAGAAGTGGGATTTCATCGCACAAGATATTCAAATGTGGTCTACAACTTCACAGAAAGTATATACCGGATCAGAAATATAAATTGTTTTTCAATTTCTAATGGTAATTTTAACTCAATATAATTGTTATTGGTATTTTTATTTAATCATTTATTTTGTTTTACTAAAAACTGCTGAGGCTTCAGAACCTCAACGTTTTCGAATACTATCCTAAAAAATCTTATCTAATAGCAATAATGCATTAAGTTTATCACCAAATCAACAATAACATTTTTCAGCACATAGCAATATTTATATATCTTGTTTGTTAGTACCAATTTTCCCTATTACTTACATCATCAATAAAATCTGTTTTATTGTAGTTCTTATTAATAGTTGGTTTGATCCAAATACTTATAATATTTTCACCCGCACTAAATCGTCGAAAAAGCTCTTCTTCATTGGCAATCTCAATTAAAAATGGACTTTTTTCTATAAGTATATCATTTATCGTATTGGCAAGAAAAAGAGACAATGTATACATATCTACAAATGATTTCAAATCTCTTAGCTCAAATTTTTGATACATAATTCTTTCGTTAATATAAGAATATCTAATTCCATCATTAAATACTTTTATGAAAATTTCACCTTTTTTTAATTTAGAGGCATCAAATTGCTGTAATATATATTTTACAAAATTTTTTTTATCTTCCTTAAGAGCATTATATAAAAGTTCATTTGTATACTTCATCTTATTTTTTTTATGCTCATAAATTTTTTTTTGAAAATATGTCTTAGGAACCTTTATTGTGATTATATTTCTCCATTCGCAAGTTATATACCCGCCCTTTCCTGACATATCTTCTCTTCCATCTTTAATAACTTGTCTGCTAAGTTCTATCTCAAATCCGTATTTCCTACAAAAATTCTTATAAAATTCACACAATTCTCCATCGTTCTTCGGCATATAAGCTTTTGGAACCGATTCTTGATATAAGAATTTGATTTTATTACCAAACAAAGACTCTTTAGGACAATATCGATCCTCGTGAATAGTTAAATATAATATAATTATTAATTCATCATTATTATAGCATTTATTAATTTCTTGAATAACATATTCCCCATTAGCATTAAACCATTCAAAATTACCACTTCTATGCAATTCATCAAATTCTATCACTTTTTTCATCGTCTACTCCTTATCTATTAAATTCTTTAGGTTAGAATCGATGATGGGGTAAACGAAAAAGTAGTTTTGACATTCCAGTGAACTGCCCTTTCGTTTACACCATTTTCGATTTGACCTAATTGAACAAAGTGAGCGTCCAGGGTAGCTACTACCTATGGACTTTCAATTCTTTGTTCTTACTCATGATTATACAGGATTTCATGTGGATAAGCTACAGAAATCACGTCTTTTCTGATAAATATGTACAACAACAAAACCTCAAGATTTGAGGCTTCTGAAAACGTATAAAGGAATAAAACTTTAACATCTTTGTGGTTTTAGAAACTGTGGTTTTCCAAGAGAACCGCCACAAGTTTTACATACACAGACATTTATCCTATAAAGTAGGTTTAATACCTCAGGTATTTCCTTATCCCGAAGCTTTGAGAGATACTTTTTGCATCCAAGAAGATTCCGACATAAAGTAAGCTTCTTGCGTTTACTGCGAGAACAAAGAAGTCCGTAATGCCGAATCCTGACAAAACGTTTTGGTGGTAGACTTCAATTTCATGGAAGCAGTGAGAAGTACCGCAATCACTATGCCTTCAAAGAATTACTGAATAGGATTTCCACAGCTTAATAATACTTTGAGACTGGCTGCAAATGAACCATTAAGACAACGGATAACCATGAATTTCAATCTTGAATCCCTGACAAAGGAAGAAACTTCCGCTTACATAAAAGCTAAGCTGTCCGGAGCAAAATGTACTATGGAAGTATTCAATCCGAATGCATATGAAGCGATAGCCAATGCTTCAAACGGAATACCATGAATAATCAATAAAATCTGTAATTCTGCACTTATGATAGGAGCAAGTAAGAATGCCGAATATGTAGATGCAGATATCATTATGGCTGCCGTAAATGATATGGAGCTGGCATAGGATAATTCCCCACGAATTTCGTGGGGAATTATTTATTACACCTAAAATACTGCATTATTTATTGTGAATATGTAGCATTAACTACATTGACTATTGTAATGATTGTGACCGGATATAGCATCAATTAATTTGAAAAATTCGGCATCAGATAGAGTGATGAACAACAGTTTTGCAATTTTGATTTTGTATAACAGATAGAAATAAAAATATGGAGGACAAAGAAATGGATAACAAAGCCAGTATTACCGCCCTGATGAGTTCGTTCGGACGGGCGTTTCATGCAGAAAATGAAGAACATCTGGTTTTTGCGGATCATCATGCAAAAGAGCTGATGACGGCAGAAGAATATTCTGCTGTTCAAACCGTGTTATTTGATTGATTCTGGGGTATATGGGAGTGAAGAACAGATTGCAGAATATATGAAAACGATTGGGCGAGATATATCGGAAGTGAAGGCTGTCTTTTTGACACATGCACATCCCGACCATATTGGGACAGCAGCATGGTTTCGGGAGCATACCGGCTGCAAAATATATGCCAGCTAGGGAGAACGAGCCTGGATAGAAAATATTGACCAGCAGTATCAGGAACGTCCAATCCCAAATTTCTACAAGCTGGCTGGAAAATATACTGAGGTTGATGTGACAGTACGAAATGGGGATTTGATTCCTTTGGAAGAAAATCTGAACATTCAGGTAATTTCCACATCGGGGCATTCCGTCGATGGAGTTTCTTGCCGACTGGGAAAGAGTCTGTTTCTTGGTGATGCGATCCCTGTTAAAGGCGATATTCCTATTTATATCAATGTGCGTGATACATTAAAAACTTTGCAGACAATCCGGAATTTGGATGGAATTTGTAATTATTACCCGGAATGGGACCATACCTACTCGGTTTCAGATATAGATGAAAAAATCAATGATGCAGAACGTATCATCTACACATTGGATGAACGGGTACATACGATTCTCGAAGCTGGTAAAGAAACGGATATTACTGTAATTACGAATCTGGTTTGTGAAAGGCTGAAAATGCCATATCTGAAAGAAAATCCATTGTTTTGAAAAACAATTTTGGCACTTTGTTATAATCATGGATGTAAGTAACATTTTGCTTGACATAATCAATAATAAGTGCTATGTTAAGGCTATCGAATGATAGCTAATAAACTATCAAATGGTAACATACAATGGTAGGAGGCAGGGATAATATGTCTATGAACCGAAAAGAAGAAATTGTTTTGGTAACACTTGAACTTGCAGCGGAAAAAGGGCTTGCAAATGTGTCTATGAGCATGATTGCCGATATAGTCGGAATCAAGAAGCCTTCGCTATATAAGCACTTTGCTTCAAAGGAAGAAATTGTTGATGCTATGTATGAGTATCTTAGAAGGCAGGCAAAGGAAAAAGCGAATATAAAACCGATTGACTATAGTACATTCTTTGAAGGAAAAACGGTATATGAAATTTTGCAGTCTGTGGTGCGTGGATATATTCAGATGAATCATCAGGAGAAAATGTTAAATTTCTACAAGGTTATCTATTCTGAAAGAAGTCTGAATCCCATGGCAGCCAAAATTGTCGCAGAAGAGACGGATAAGATGATTATAGCCACGAAGCAGCTGTTCTATGCGATGGAAGTACATAAATTACTTCATTTCACAAATCCGGATATGAGTGCAGTAAGCTTTGCTATGACGATACATGGGCTGATGGATTATGAACTGGATCAGAGCAATGGTAAGTGCAGCTATGAAACAGATAAGAATCTTTTGGACGACTATCTGAAGTGGTTTTGTGAGGAGAATGCAGTATGATAAAGAAAAAGAGTTTATTGAATTATTGTGGATTACTTGGAGTAGCAGCTTTTTTGTCATATACAGCAGCGGTTGTGTTTTCACCGCTCGCATATCCGGGCTATGACTGGATGGCACAGGCGGTAAGTGACCTTAGTGCATCGAATGCACCATCACTTAGGTTATGGAACCAACTAAGCAGTCTGTACAATGTATGTACTCTGGTGTGTGCAATGATGGTATGCGTAGACATTCAGGGTAAGAAAACAAGACTCCTGCGGGTAGGCATCTATCTGTTCACGATTATGGAGTGGGTGTCAGCGGTGGAATTTAGCATGTTTCCTTTAAGCGACAGTGGTTATGCAGGTACATTTCAGGATAAGATGCATATTTTTTCGACAGTGATAGTCGTTTTATTGTCCATAGTATCTCTGGTTTTGATAATAATTGCCGGAGCAAAGGATAAAAGCTGCCGTTCATATGGCATTTTTGCAGCAATTGCTTTTGGAATGATGATGGTAGGAGCAATGGGGATGATTGTACCGAAGGATTATTTCGGGATTGTTGAAAGATTCAGTGTGTTTGCTGCGACAGGATATAATGCAGTATTGGGAGTAGAATTATTTTTACATGAATGATCGACTTGTTCGTATAATGATTTAAAAGTTTCAGATGTGAAAGATAGCACTTTACAGGCATTATCGGGAGGTGATGAATCAGATGAAAACAGTAATAAAGGATAAATGGATACTATGTCCGGTATGCGGTGCAAAGACACGGACGCAGATACTGGATGATACGGAGTTAAAACATTTTCCGCTGTTTTGTCCAAAATGTAAAGAAAATTTTATTATCAATGTAAAGGATCATATAGTGGATTATCAATCTATTGCCAGACGCTAAGACGCAGAGCAGAAACGAAATGTTTTTTGCCTGCGTCTTTTTGTTAGGAAATCATTTTTCTTGGTCTAGGGTTGACACGAGCAGGTGATACCATTCCCAATACTGATACACTTAAGCTATTATCGAAAGAATTTGATGTCTCAATCAATACACTTTTGGGAGAACTCAGAAAGCTGATCTGCATATAGATGGACTTCCAATGGTAGACAAACTAAATGCACTTGTGGGGAAATATGTGAATCTGGAATATACTCTGCCGAATGGACAAAAAGTGAAATTTCTTGATGATCAGAAAACCTATCTTGGTAATCAACTGGAGTCTGAATTTGGAGGAGACAGGTGCTGCGGTATTCTGGCAGGCATGGATTTTATTCTGGTATGTACATATGAGAAAGCTGGTAAAAATCCAGAGCTGTTGATTTATAAAAAGAGATAAGAAATAAGTATTATCAATATATAGAGAATGCTCATATACAGAAGATACGATAATGCAAGATATTATGAGTGTCAATAAAAAAGAATATGAAATTGTGAAGTTATTAGGACATGGAAAAGGTGGTTCCTATTTGGCAGAACGAGAAGGTAACTTATATGTGTTAAAGCAGATACACCATGAACCATGTGAATATTACTCATTTGGCAATAAAATCGAAGCAGAACTAAATGATTATAATAGACCACTGCAAACAGAAATTAGAATTCCAAGAATGTTAGACATTGATATAGCAAAAGAAAGAATATTAAAAGAATATATTGATGGATCAACTATATATAATTTAGTGAAAAATGACGCAATGAAAGATTTGTATTTGATGCAAGTGAGAGAAATGGCAAAGGTAGTATATGAAGCAGGTTTGAATATAGATTATTTTCCGACTAATTTCATTGTACAAGATGAAAAGATTTTTTATATTGACTATGAATGTAACAATTACATGGATGAATGGAATTTTGAAAATTGGGGGATTAAGTACTGGTCTAAGACACAAGAATTTATTGATTATATGGATCGTGGTATACTGTGGTCTGCAATCGCTGGCAAATACGATCAATAAAGTAATTGGTATCGAATACGCCGTAAGCGCTGCTTTCTGTGTCGTGCAGGTTATTATTCTTTTTGCCTTTATCCGAAAGAACAATTTGCAGAAACGGTATGGGCATCTCCAGCAGAATTTTATGATGCGATGATTTATGTTTCGGATGCTCATCCGATAGAAGTGATAGAAGATTAGAAAAGGATTGATAAGTTACCACTTGGTTACTACAATGTAAGTTACCTAATGGTAACTTACAAAAGAAAGCACAGGGGGAGGATTAGAAGATGAAGTGTTCAAAATGTGGTAAAGAAATGAGAAAAGGATATTTATATAACAATTGAGGTTTTAAAGCAAATATAAGAAAAAAACTTTACTTTGGTCAGAACTGCTAATGCTAAACGAAGAAAAGAATTAACTGTTATCTTGAAGTCTATTAATATTAAATTGAAATAGTATGATAATATACATCAAGACAGATAAATTTTAATGCTGTGAGAGATGGGGTTCTTGAATTTGACCATGATAACATTTTTCAGAAAGATAAAATTATTTCATCTCAGTATCGTGGGAGATTTGACATTGAACCACAAGGAACTCTGGAAAATATTAAAGTTATGATTGATAAATGCGTAGTTGGAAATGTTCCGATGATGGCAATTATGACTTTCGGAGCGGCAGCTACAGCGTTATTCATGAGGGTAAGGCTGCTTGACCAGTCAAAGCCCAATAACTACACGGAGTCATGGATGCCGGTCATTATCTGAAAAATTAGCACTCACCTCTTGTTAGCTCTAATCAACCAGTCCCTTGTTCTTCCACTTTCCGCTCTTCCAGCGCAGCACCATGCCGACAGCCCTGATGCACTCGTCACTTGCGAGTCCGATGTAAGCACCGACTGCGAGAAGCCCCAGATGCAGTCCGAAGAAGTATGTTCCGCCGACCGCCGCAAGGTACATGAAAACGGCACCCATGACAACCGGGAAAACGGCATCACCGCTTGTCTTCAGTGCCTGACCATAGACCAGATTGGTGACTCTTCCAAGCTCCAGCACAACATCAATGGCGAGAAGCTTTGTGACTAGGTTTATCATCTGTACGTCATTCGTGAAGATTCGCACAATGTAGTTACCCAAAAGCGCAAATGTGATAGAAAGGCAGGATGCCGTAATCACACCATAGATAGCGGCCTTGCGAGTGCCCTTATCGCATTCGTCATACTCCTTTGCACCGATATGCCAGCCGGTCAGAATGGCATTTGCCTGAGCTAAGGCAGCACCGATACAGTACGAAAAGTTAGCAATCTGTGAGGCATAGGAACGCGCTGTGACGTTTATTCCGTCAGCATCCATCTGGTTCATGAAACGCACTACAAGAGTCATGGCGATATTGTAAAGTGCGGTTTCACAGGCAGACGGAAAGCCAATCTTTATAATCTGTCCGAGAATTTTTCCGGGAGCTATGCGCTCAGGACTGTTCTTTGCCTTGATGAGCACAGCGCCCATTGTGGCAACAATAATCAGATTGACAATACGTGAGATAACCGTTGCAGTGGCAACACCCATAACGCCCCAGTGCATTACAAAGAGAAAAACAGCGTTAAGTATAAAGTTAATGACATTTCCAATAATTGATGCCCAAAGTGACTGCTTTGTGTAGCCGAAAACTCTCAGGTAGCTTGAATAAATCGGTATGAGAGCATTTAAAAAGCAGGCACCTCCAACAATGCGCAGATAAGTATTTGCCGAATCAAAAAGCGCCGGTGCAATGCTGACCATTTTGAGAATATTTTCGGAAAAAACAGCCAGAAAAACAGCCATGAGCACACCTATTACAGCGTTAAATATAAGCCCAAGCTGCCTTGCCTGATATGCTATACCCGGTTTTCCGGCACCGATATTCTGCGTCATGACAGCAACCATACCGCTTGAGATGACACCAAACATGATGATGAAAACGGAGATGTATGTATTTGCCGTGCCGACAGCACCAACCGCCTGGTCGCTCACGGATGACAGCATAAGAGTGTCAACCATGCCTGCCAGCATGTAAAAAAGTGTTTCGAAGCATATTGGAATGGAAAGCTGTGTAAGTGTTTTTCTTTGAACCTGCATATAGATTTTACCTCATTTATAATGTATGTATACCTTGTGATATTAACAGAATGAAAGCAAACTTCTCGTTATAAGCTTCATTTGGGAGAGGAAGATATAAAGAAGAGAAGCTTGCATGTATCAATATATTACATTATCACAAATGATTCTTGTATTATTTCAAGGAAAAATTGTACTATTTCTACTTTATCTATTACTAAGTTATTGCTCATACCACAGCGTAGATTCACTAAATCCTAGGGAACAAATAAAAAAATGCACACCTTATGCATGGAATATGTTAAAATAGAGAATAATTGATATGTAATTATTACAGCAAAAAAACCGGATGGGGATTAAAAGAGACTAAGGAATATGTAGAAAAATGTATTTTGAATTAAAAGAAAACCGGCCACACGGCACACCGGAAAATCCGTTCAGTCAATATCATATCAGTGATGTAAAGCGTGCATTCCAGATTCCGGTACACTGGCACGATGAGCTGGAAATTATATATGTAAAGCAGGGCAAGCTGCATGTGACCATATCAGGTGAAAACTATATAGGAAGCCCAAAGGATGCATTTGTGGTATCTCCGGGCAGTCTGCATTTCATGGGCTCGCCGACAGGAGATGCAGATTATTACACATTTTTGTTTCCTCTTGAATATATATCATTTCAGACGGACGATCTCATGGAAAAATCAATCCTATCCCCTCTCAAACGAGGCAGACTTATGATTAGTCCTCAGATAAATGATACAGCAGCAGATATATGCGAGCGGTTGATAGAGATAAATGCACAGATATCATGGAAAAACGCAGAAAACACAGATGCTGCAAATATAGAGGCGCAATTTGAAACCAAAATAACTCTCATCAAATTCATCCAGAAAATGTGGAGCAATAATCTGATACTGGAAAATGGCACAAATGGCACCAACACAATAGAAAAAGAAATGATAACATATATCCGGCAAAACTATACAAGAGAAATTTCACTGAAGGAATTTGGTGCACAGTTTCATTTGTCAGAAAAATACATATCACGCTACTTTAAAGAGCATTTTCATATTACTCTGTCGCAGTATATCAATCATCTCAGGCTGGAGCATGCCAGACAGCTATTGGAGGAATCAGCAGCTTCCGTTACAGAGGTTGCAATGTGCAGTGGATATCAGAATGTGAGCTACTTTATACGCAGCTTCAAGAAAATGTATGGGGTATCACCTCTTAAATACAGAAAAGCTTCCTGTATAATTTAAACATAGGTCAAGAGATTAAAGAAAAAATCCGCAATTTAGCGGATTTTTTTAATACATTCATTAAATAAAAGCAATCTGTTATCCTTATCAGCAGATATTTTCAATGAAGATTGTTCATTAAGCTTCATAACCAAAGAAAGAACATCACTAACCGAATGCTGCACTGGTCATATACGCCGGAGCAGAAGGAAGAGGTGAAAAAAGCACTTGCCGCAGGAGTTCCGAAAGCAACGATTCTTACTTACTTTTATCCGGAGGTCACTGTGGAGAAGATGAGTTCATATCGGAATAAGCATTAAATGATATCGCATAGGCACAGGAAATGTGGTATACTGCGCCTATGTAAAAAAGAATGTGTTTTGCAAATCGGTATTTATCATTTGTTAAGGAGGAATAGTAAATGGTTGGAAGAATATATCATGTAGGATTGACGGTTTCAGATTTAGATAAATCAATTGCATTTTATAGAGATATACTTGGACTTAAATATCAAGGAGAAATCATGATGGTTGGCGAAGAGACAGATAAAATGTTTCAAAAGAAAAATTGTAAGGCAAGGGTTGCTTATTTGAATGGTTCTGAGAATATTGAAACACCGCCTGTTGAATTGATTCAATTTGTAGACAGCAAAATCCACAAAGAACAATCAGACTTGTTTACGACATCTATCTCGGAAGTATGCTTTTATACGGATGACATTGATTCTGTCTACAAAGCCCTTATCGAAAATCATGTGGAGTGCTTGTCTGAACCGCAGTATTTCGATTTCAGGGCAGATGGATTTGGGGAAAGCAGAGCGTTTTATTTCAGAGACCCGGATGGAATCATTCTTGAGATGATGCAACCGTTATAAAAGGACACTAAATCGGAATTTGTGGAGAGATTTCCTGAACTTTCCTTATTTTACGAGCTTTCCAGCCCATTAGATAGTGAAATGATATGTATTTTCCCTTATTTTTGCCCTTATGAGGAATCCGCAAGGGAAATAAGGGAATTTTTATTTAGTCGTTGCCTGCTACTTTATCAAGAAGTCTGGCGGAGTTCCGTTTTGCTTTTCTTGTAGAGTGGGCATAGACATTCATTGTGGTACTGACATCAGAGTGTCCTAACAGTTCCTGCACATCTTTTGGGGCAGCTCCGTTTGAGAGGAGGTTGCTTGTGTAGGTGTGTCGCAACTGGTGGAAATGGAAATTCTCAAATCCGTCCAGCCTTTTTGCAACTGATCGGCAGGCAATGCTGAGTGTGCTTGGCAGTTCCAGACATCCGTCCGGTCTCAGGCAGACAAAGGAGATTTCCTTGTAATCTACCGGGATTTCTTCGGTTCCGTCCAGATGATAATATTCATAATACACTCTGTTTTTGTCCTGTGCTTCCTTGTAGAAATTGCGGTGGTAAAGTTCACCATACTGCATCCGGCTTTTAAGCTGTTTTTTTCTGGCGGTTTTCAGTATTTCAGTCAGAGTATCGCCAAAATCAACAATCCTTACTTTCTTTCGCTTGGTCGGTCCGATGATGTTTTTATGTTTTGTGCCATCATAGCGGATACTTCTTTTAATGGTCAGGCATTGTTCTTCAAGATTGATGTCCTGCCATGTCAATCCGCAAACTTCACCGATACGAAGTCCCGCATAGTATGCGATCTGGATTGGCAGGATTGCAGGTGGATTCTTTACTTTGAGGTATTCTATCAGTCTCTCATAATCTTCATGGGAAATAGGCTGTATGCCTTCTTCTACCTCATCATCTGAGAATAAATCCACATCCTCTGCCTGTTTTTTCAGCTTAATATACTGCATGGGATTAAAAGTAATCAACTGTTTTGGAAATACTGCAAACCGGAAAGCCTGTTGTAATACTGCTGAAAAGGAATGGATGTAATCTTTACTGTATCCTTTTCTCACTTTTCCATCTGGAAATTCCCCACCGAATGTAAGCAGATCGAGAAATGCCTGTAAATGTTCAGCAGTAACGGTTTTTAATTTGCGTTCTGCAATCGGATGTTTCTTGATACAACGGATTGCACCAAGATAATTTTCCACTGTACCATTGCTGAGTGTTCCGACTTTCAGTTCTTCTTCCGCCCACATATCAAGAAGTTCTCCTACAGTAAGATTATCTGTCTTTGCGACAAATTTCTTGCTTTCGTAATCATCCATTGCCTGACGGAGCAGTTTTTCCGTTTCACTTTTACTTTCTGTTCCAGCGTATTCTTTCTGAACCAGATTGCCGCTTGCATCTTCTACATAGAAGCGGTAGTACCATTTCTTTCCTTTTTTTCTTACAGATCCTTTTGCCATAATCGTGTGTCTCCTTTCGATATCAGACAATCGGAACTGATGAAATGCTTCTTGCGTGTAAGTATATCATAACTCCGGTTGTCGTTCTATACCGAATCGGAATCCTCATACAAAACTTC
>OGUL01002414.1_pt1 | contig 12690 bp, 10 predicted proteins | sample 1553651 | NCBI WGS metagenome assembly OGUL01 (sample SAMEA2580048, study PRJEB22360) | human gut metagenome | biome: human gut; feature: human-associated habitat; material: faeces | place: Denmark | collected 2008/2010
GCCGCACCTCGCTCGCCGTATCGGCACTTAGAATTATGCGGTATTGCCCTAAAAGTAAAGAATAAAAATAAAAAAGCCCCGCCTGCCGGGCAGAACATTCTGTATCCGGCAGGTGGGGCTTTTGGTTGTTGCAAATAGATAAATGAAAATTTACTGCCTTTTCTGCATCCGCAGCAGGCTGTACGGCATCAAGGGCGTGGCACAGGGAATGGTATACTGCATCATCGGGTGCGGGGTGGCATCCACCGCTTCCCCTTCCGCGTTTTTGATCCATTCAGGTGTTACGGGCACGACCGAACCATCTGGCTGCAAAATTTCCAGCGAATCTCCCAGGCAGAACTTGCTGCGCTGGGTGCAATGGGCAACGCCGTCTTCCCACGAATCCACAGTGCCGATGAAATCCCAATCTCGCACATAAGTATGGCTGGGCGTCTGCAGGGCTTTCTCTTTGCCAAAATAGAAACCGGGTGAATAATGGCGGTGGCTGGTACGGTTCAGCTCATCCAGCACGGAATCCGGTAAATCAAACGTATCACTGGCGGGGTTTGCCAGGTACTGGTCCAGCGCTTTGCGGTAAGCGGCGGTAACGGACGCAACGTAATAGAACGTTTTGGCGCGCCCCTCAATTTTCAGAGAATCCACACCAGCCTTGCAGATCAGGTCCAAAAACGGTGCGGTGCATAGGTCGTTGGCGTTCAGGATGTAGCTGCCTTCCTCATTTTCGCCAATGGGCATATACTGGCCGGGGCGGTTTTCTTCTACAAGATAGTATTTCCAGCGGCAGGGCTGGGCACATTCGCCGCGGTTGCCGCTGCGCCCGGTCATATAGCTGGAAAGCAGGCACCGACCAGAAACGCTCATGCACATGGCGCCGTGCACAAAGGCTTCCAGTTCCAGCTCCGGCGGGGTGTTATCGCGGATCTGGGCAATATCGGTCAGGGTCAGCTCGCGCGCCAGCACCACACGCTTGGCGCCCAGGTTGTAGGCCATGGTTGCAGCAGCATAATTGGTGATGCCTGCCTGGGTGGAAAAATGCACATCCACATCCGGAGCATACTGTTTGGCAAGGCTCAGTACGCCAAGGTCCGCAATGATAAAGGCGTCCACCCCGGCTTCGGCCGCGTCCTTGATATACTGCGGCAGCTCGGAAAGCTCATCGTTGGTGGGCAGGTTGTTCAGGGTCAGGTATACTTTTTTGCCGCGAGCATGGGCAAAAATGCAGCCATCATGAAGCTCGCCAATGGTCAGGTTGACCGGTGCGGCGCGCATACCAAAGCGCGGCAGTGCGCAGTATACGGCATCGGCACCATACATGACGGCATATTTCAGGGCTTCAAGGCTGCCGGCAGGCGACAGCAGTTCCGGACAGGACAACATAAGATAACGGCTCCTTTGTTCAGTGAAGTTCAGCTTTTATCAGCCCCAACCGGCGATGATGCAGTTCTGCTGGTGTTCGTCTGCCGTTTTGGCATAGAAATATTCGCCAGGGTGGTCGCCGTTCGGGTTGCCGGTAACAAAGAAATAATAGCCTTCGTCCAGATATTCCTGGTCGGGATTCAGCGCGGCGGCAATGGCATCAATACCGGGATTGGTGATGGCACCGGCAGGCAGGCCGCTGATGCGGTAGGTGTCGTAATGAGCAAGCACATCATCCGGAACAGCACCCTGTTCCGGCCAGCCGTAATAAGCGGCGGTGGGCGAATTCCACAGGTAGTTATTGTCGCTATCGTTCATGATATAGCTGCTGGCATTGGATTCCAGCTTATGCTCTGCCCACTGCGGGTCATCGGATTCCAAACGATTGTGGAAGCAGGCGGAAACCTTGGCGTCTTCTGCGGGCATACCGGCTTCTTCCTGAATAAAGCTGGCCAGAATGACAACATCATTCATTGTGGTGCCCTTTTCGTTGATGGTATCCCACAGGTCGGAAGTTTTGGCGTCGAATTCCTTATAGAAGGTGTTGACGTAATTATAGACCGAGTCATCGGTGAAGAACTCGTAAGTGTCCGGGAACAGGTAGCCCTCGCACTTCATCAGGCGGCCTTCGGTATCCGGGATGGCATTCCAGAAATCATACTGGCTGAAATCGGAACCATCCTCGCCGTTGGCGCAGGCAAGGAAATCATCCACCGAGCACAAGCCATTTTCTTCCATCTTCTGGGCAATAGCAACGGCTGTGTAACCTTCGGGGAATGTGATGGTAATGGTCTTGCGCTTGACCTGCTGCACGCTGAGGGTTTTCAGGATCGTGTTATAATCCATGCCGGAGCGCAGGGTAAAATCGCCATACTGCAAACCGGAAGCGCGGCCGCTGTATTTGGCATACAGCTTGAACAGCCAGTCATACTGGATGACGCCATCCTCTTTCAAAACGTTTGTGATGTCTGCAACAGTGGAACCCTGTTCAATGGTAACGGTCTGCTCCGGGCCGAGTTCGCCGTTGCCGGCAACTTCGCCGTAGAACTGGAACACTTTCCAGCCGCCGATGCCGACGATAGCCAAAATGACAACAAGAACCACAAGCCCAATGGGAAAACGGCGGCGGACGGGTTCATCATCGTCATCCTCTGCGTACTCGTCTGGACCTTCGGCGTCTTCGTACAGGTCCTGCGGGTCAGGATCAGGCTGTACCGGGCGCTTTGGTGCGGGGGCTGGCGCAGCATGATAAGCCTGGCGCGACTGCGAGCCCTTGTCCTGGGAATCACCACGATTGATTTTCATTCCAAATCTCCTTTACCAGGCAGCAGAACTGCCCTGTTTCACGTATGCACGGTCTTACAGCAACAGGCGGAAATAAACGTCCGTAACGGGGAACGGCTGCCCAAGGTAACAAATCATGCCGTAACCACAGTGCTTACCCTCGCCCAAGTACAAAAACTGATTTTCCGCCAGCAGCAGCCGTGCTTTGGTCAGACCGGTATGTTCCCGCGCGGCCTGCAGCAGAATATCAGCCGAATGGTCGTTATCAGCCTGCAGCTCCATAAAAAGCAGCTCGTCCTTTTCCTGGCAATAGAGGCCGTAACCGCGCTGGTTGGAAACAATGGTCATACCGCGGCGGTAGAGCCGGGTGATCATGGTGTTCATGCTGCTTTCCGGCAGGGCGATGCAGGCGGGCTGGTAGCGCATGCGGGTGTCGATCAATTTGCGGACTGTCAGGTTATCAAACTCTGCTCGTGCCCACAAATTGTGTTCAATGGGCTTGCGGATGATGCGCAGCGGGAAGCGCCCCTGAAAATTCAGCTGGGAAAACGCTTTTGCGGCTCGCGTGCTTTGCGGTGCCGCCACAGCGAAATCACACCCTTTGGCGGAAAAGGCGCGCAGGCAGGTTGCCAGCAGTTTGGGCATCAGCCCGCGCCCCTGCAGGGACGGGTCCGTTGCCATGCAGCAGAGCCATACGCCGTGGTGGTGCCCGCATTCCACTGGAACCGCACCAATCATGGCGGCCGGGATGGGCTTTGCACCGGGGGCCGGGTCCCGGGCAAGGATCAGGATATTATCTAACCCCACAATTCCACAAAGCCAGTCCAAAGCATCCTGGCGGGTTCCGCCATACGTTTTGCGGCGGAACGCAACCATCTGCTCCAAATCAGCTTCCGTTGCTTTGCAAAGCATGTTCTATCCCCTCCTTGCCGTATTCAACGTGTGGTTTTTGCTGCCAACGGTTTTAGCTCAAAATCCGCTCCAGGTATGCCATCACTTCGGACTGAATATCCTCCGGCGTGCGGATGGTTTTCTGGCCGTCTACCGTTGTGGTACACTCAATGCGGTGCCAGCCCAGCTTGCGTGCGCAGTATTCAGCGGCGGCGCGGGAACGGGCCAGGTATTCGGTATCGCGTTCCTGAATATCTTTTTTGCTTTCATCGCCGTGGTAGCGCTGCGCAATCAGGCGCTGGCTGACATCGGGATCAACCGCAAGGTATACAACCGCATCCGGCGCAGGCAGGCCGAGCTTTTTGTACTCGAACTCAAACAGCCACTCCAGAAAACCATCCCAGTGCATCGGCGGCAGTTTGGAACATTGGTGAACAGCGTTGGAGGTGGTGTAACGGTCAGAGATGATTAGCCCATTCTGGCGGTAGACATTGCCCCACCTGGTTTTGTAGCTGGCAAAGCGGTCAACAGCATAAAACGTTGAAGCTGCATAAGCGTTCACGTCATCCGGGCGCTGGCCGAACTCGCCGGAAAGATACATCTTGACCAGTGCGGAGGACGGACTGTCATAATCTGGGAAGCTGATTTTCAGCGGGTCATACCCTTTGCTATGCAAATTCTGGCAGGCAAGTTCTGTCTGTGTGCCCTTGCCGGAACCATCCAGGCCTTCAAAAATAATCAGTTTACCCATGGTTTTCAGCCTCCTGTTTCAGTGTTGCATATCTATCACGCACGGCGTTCTGCTTGCCGCAGCACATACCGCCCTCCGGGCAGGGACCCGCCAGGCAGCGGGGACCAGCTGCGGCAAAAACATGCGGCGCAAGCGGGTATACAAGGCGCAGCATTTCATCGGCAACGGCGCGGATCTCCCACTGGGCACGGTTGCAGCAGCGCAGGTTGAAAAAGTTGTTCAGGCTGCGGCAGTTCATGGTCATTACCATTTTTGTCTCACAGGCGTTGGGCAATACAAAGCGGGCGTCCTCGTTTGCCATTTTGCTGGCTTTAGCGCGGGCGGTCTTTTCCGGCATGCCCTGCTCCATCAAGGTGTGGGTATGCTTTTCTTCCAGTGCTTTGACCAGCTCCAGGTAGTGTTTGGCATCGGCGTTCATTGCATCAATAAAAGCCGCTTTGGCCGCAGGGTCAGCCTCAATTTCCGGGGGAATCACATAACGGAAATCTTCCAGCCGCACATAGCGCTGGCTCTGCACACTGAAACTTGCAATGCGGTGGCGGGTGACCTGTGCCAGAAAGGTGCGGGAAACGCCCTCAATGCCAAAGGTAAAGCTGGCATGTTCAATGGGGCTGGCGTGGCCGAAGTCATTCAGCTTTTGCAAAAAGGCTGCGGTCTTTTCCGGTGTTAGGCCATCCAGCAGGGTTTCGATATGTGCATCAGAATAGCACAGCTTGGCGGCTGCGGCAATGGTCTTTTCGGGGTCATTGGTGTGGGCGATCAATGTTACAAGCATGGGCCCGTTCCCTCTTTTCCTTTTTTATCAGTGGTTTATTCTTCGCTGGTCAGCTTGGTCAGCGGGGCGTAATTGGCCATTGTTTTTTTGATGCCAACGCGGTCAAACTGGATTTCTACAATACAGTCCCCCGCAACCGGCGTTACTTTCAGCACCTTGCCGCGGCCAAACACCTTGTGGTCCACAAGGTCCCCGGCTGCAAAGTTGGCGGCCTTTTTGCGTGCGAGTGTGGCGGGCGCAGTGGTAACGCCACCGCCCGCCGGAGCAACCGGAGCACCGGAATGATGGTTGACGCGGCTACTGCCATACCCGGCGCCAAAGCTACTGCTTTGGACCGTGTGGCGGCCGCCGGGGTAGTTCGGGCTTTCGTGCCCGCCGGAAGCAAACCCACTTTGGAAGCCGCCGGCATACTTGCTGCCAAAGCCGCCGCGGTTGTATTCACTGTTCAGATACCCGCGGGAAGCCCCGGAGTATCCGCTGCGCCCGCCGGGAACATTGGTGCTGTAGCTGCCGTACCCGGCGCCAAAACCGCCGCTGTAAGCAAGCTCTGGGCTTTCGGTTTCGTCCATCGCATTGGGGTCAATCTCATCCAAAAAGCAGGAAGGCGGGTTGCGGCGCGTCTGACCGAAAATCATACGGCTGCGGGAGGAAGAAAGATACAGCTCTTTCTTGGCGCGGGTAATACCGACATAGCACAGGCGGCGCTCCTCTTCCATTTCTTCCTCGCTGTAGCGAGCAAGGTCACCGGGGAAAACGCCATCCTCCATACCAATGATAAACACATACGGGAATTCAAGGCCCTTGGCGCTGTGCATCGTCATCAGGGTAACGGAATCAGCATCTTCATCATAGGAATCAAGGTCTGCAATCAGGGCAACTTCTTCCAAGAAACCGGAAAGGGTTGCGTCTTCCCCGTTCTGCTCCGCATAAGTCTTTACGGAAGAAATCAACTGGCCCAAGTTTTCCAGCCGGGTCTCGCCCTCTTCTTTCTGCGCTTTCAGCATGGCTTCGTATCCGGTCTTGCGGATCACTTCACCGGCAAATTCATCCAGCGGAAGGGTGACGGAAAGATCACACAGTTCACGGTACATGGAGTAAAACGCGTTCAGCGCGCTGACGGCACGGCCCAGTGCGGGATAAGAAGAAGCCTCCCGGATGATCTCCATCATCGGCACGCCGTTGGCGGCGGCCAGTTCCCCGATCTTATCAATGGTGGTGGCACCAATCTTTCGTGCAGGTTCATTGATGATGCGGCGCAGGCGCACGTCGTCCCGCGGGTTGACCACAACGGCCATGTAAGAGTTGATATCCTTGACTTCCTTGCGATCAAAGAAGCGTTGGCCACCCACAATGCGGTACGGGATACCGGCACGGGCAAAATAAGTTTCGATGGGGTTGGACTGCGCATTCATGCGGTACAAAACGGCATGGTCTTTTAAGGAAGCACCATTTTTCAGGTTCTGGCCAATAACCTCGGCCACATGGCTGGCCTCATCCTGTTCCGAAGCAGCCGTATAATGGTGAACTTTGTCACCATCGCCGTTCTGGGTCCACAGGGTCTTGCCCTTGCGGCCGTTGTTGTTCTTGATGACGCTATTGGCCGCATTCAGAATGTTGGAGGTGGAACGGTAGTTCTGCTCCAGGCGGATGGTTTTGGCCCCGGCAAAAACTTTTTCAAAGTTCAGGATATTTTCAATGGTAGCACCGCGGAACTTATAAATGCTCTGATCGTCATCGCCAACAACGCATACATTGTTGGAACCACCGGCCAGCAGGCGCACCAGGTGGAACTGGGCCACGCTGGTATCCTGGTATTCGTCCACCACGACATAGCGGAACTTCTGCTGGTAGTATTCCCGCGCTTCGGCATCGGTTTTCAGCATCTGCACGGTATGGAAAATCAAATCGTCAAAGTCCATGGCACCAGCCGTGCGCAGCCGGTTGGAATAGGCGGTATAGATTTTGGAAATCAAAGCAGCCTTGGTATCGCGCGGCGCTTCGGCGGCGACATCTTTGGCGGAAAGAAGTTTATCTTTGTAACCGCTGATCTGGGAAATGGCTGATTTGACCGGCAGGAACTTGTCATCAATCATCAGTTCTTTGTAGATCTGCTTGATGACACGCTGCTGGTCGTCGGAATCGTAAATCGTAAAGCTTTTGGGGAAGCCAATGCGTTCGGCATCGCGGCGCAGGATCCGTACACAGGCAGAGTGGAAAGTGGAGGCAAATACATCCCCGCCCATGGTATCGCCCAGCATGGCTTTCAGGCGTTCTTTCAGCTCTCCGGCGGCTTTATTGGTAAAGGTAATGGCCAGCACATTCCACGGGCGGGCCGGGGCAACGCTCATCAGCGGCATCAGGGACTGCGGAACCGGCTGGCCGCACATGATGGCGGTGCGCAGCTGCTCCAGATCACTCTGCGCAACCGGGCGGCTGACCTCTTTTGAGCCATAGGCGCGGCCAAAACGGATGATATTGGCAATGCGGTTGACCAGAACGGTGGTTTTGCCGGAGCCTGCACCTGCCAGGATCAGCAGCGGGCCTTCGGTGGTAAACACAGCCTGCTGCTGCACCGGGTTCAGCTTAGTAAAGCAGGAAGCGATATAGCGGTCCCGCAGGGCCAGAAATTCAGTGGTAATGGTATCGGGCATAATGAACCTGTCCTTATATTATATGGCAGAACCAGCCCGGAACCATGCAGGGCTGGGAATTTTGGCAAACGCTGTATAGTATAGCACACTTTTGCCGGATAGAAAAGTAGGCTGGCGGAGGTATCCGCAGAAAATCATACTTTTTACAACCTGCACAAAAGCTGCGCTTTAATTGGAAAAACCTTCTGGGGATTGCAGTCGGTTATGCCACGCTCTGGGGGTGGCATCGCGGAAACCGGCTGTCAGGTATTGGCCCAGCGTTAAGCTGGCTGCGGTTCCGCGTGCCACACAGTTGATGGGGTCTGGTGCGATGGCAACATCCACATGCAGCTCCCCGGCAATATAACCAGCCAGGCCACGCAGCATGGAGCCGCCGCCAGTCAGCAGAATGCCGTTCTTGGCAACATCAGCGGCCAGTTCCGGCGGGGTGCTTTCCAATACATTGCGGGCAGTGGCGGCAATGCGGGCGGCCAGTTCCTGCACGGGCAGGTACAGGTCCCGCGTATAGACAAGGCGGCGGGCGGGCAGGTTGGTCTCCCAGGAATGACCACGGATCTCCATTACGCCCTCAAACTCGCTTTTGGTGCAGCAGGCAACCTGCTTTTTCAGCGCTTCGGCGGTTAGAGGGCCGATGGCAATGTTGAATTTTTCCTGAACATACTGGGCAATGCACTGGTCAAAAGCGTTGCCGGCGACCGGCAGGCTGGGGGCGGGCCGCCCCACACCCCCCGGTTTATCACCCATGCTGATCACGGCGATATCCGTGGAGCCGCCGCCGATATCAATTACCATGCAGCCCATGGGTTTGCGGATATCCAGCCCTGCGCCAAGGGCGGCGGCGACAGGCTCATCCACAAGGAAAACCTGCCGTGCCCCGGCTGCCATGACGGCTTCTACCACGGCGTCAGCTTCAATGCCGGTAATGGCTGCCGGAACGCAGACCGATACGCGCGGCTTGATGATGCGCGAACGGCATACCTCATTGATAAACCGCACGATTAGTTCGTTTGTCATGCGGTGGTCCTGAATAATACCGTCCCGCAAAGGGCGGATGATATCAATATAGGAAGGCACACGCCCCACCATGCGCAGGGCTTTGTCCCCCACTGCCAGAATGGTGCTGCTGCGGGTATCAACAGCACCAATGCTGGGCTGATGGAACACAACCCCCTGTTCTTGTGTGGCAATGATAATGGAAGTTGTGCCAAGATCAAGGCCGATATCATATTGCTTCATGTTTATCTGGTACTCCTTGCTGCCAGAAGCAGCACTTTGTTATCTATTGTGAATTGCCATCAAACATCCGGCAGATAAAAGTTATTTGCTTTCTTTTGGTGTTCCGGCGGCACCGTGGCTTTTGGGCATCAGTTCCGTCGCTGCAACACACACGCCGTCCACACTCACAGCGCCACCCTCCAATAGCGCTTTGGCGCAGGCAGAGATGGTGGCACCAGTGGTGATCACATCATCCAGCAACAGCAGCCGCATTCCGGAAAGGTCAACCCCAGTACGGCAGGCGTAAGCATCCTTGACATTGGCAAAGCGCTTTTGCTGGTCCAGCGATTTTTGCGGTAAAACCTGCCGGGTCAGGCACAGCGGCTGGATGACCGGAATGTGCAGGATGCGCCCAAGGCGCTGCGCTAGCAAAAGGGGCATATTTTCCGCGCGGTTCTTCTTTACGCGCGGCGGCACCGGAACAATGGCGCTGTACAGCGAAATGCCGGATAGATTCTCGTATACCGGGCGGTACCCTGGGGCACGGGCGGGCTGTGCGCCAAAAATCAGCACAGCCATCAAATCCGCCAGTTCTCGCGCATACCAGGGGTTGCCGTTCTCCTTGCAAAGCAGGATAGCATGGCGCACACTGTCTGCATAGTAAAAGGCAGCTGCGCAGGTGTTGACAGCGTAAAAGGCGTGCTCCGTTACAGGCAGACGCGGTGGAAGATGCCGCAGACGCTCGGCTTCCGGTATACAGGAACGGCACACGGCGGCTTTCCAGGCGCTTTGCTCAAGTACCGTGCCGCACAGCGGGCAGTGCCGCGGATAGGCAAGGGCCAGCAGCGGTTCCAGAGCCGTTCGCCCACGGTCCAGCCAATCCAGAGATATGCGTTTTCTCTGTTTCATCTGCGTTTTTCAGCCGGAGTGACTGCCTCGCGCAGCAGGTAGCGCAGCCCGCTGTAACGCATGTTCTGGCGCACATTATCCACCATGGCCTGCTCGGTGCGCCGGGTTCCCGCCAGAATGCACAGGCGGCGTGCGCGGGTAACCCCGGTGTACAACAAGTTGCGGTAACAAAGGCGCGCGGGTACATCTGCCACAGGCATAATGACGGCCGGAAATTCAGAACCCTGGCTTTTGTGCACTGTTACAGCGTAAGCGGGTTCCAGCTCGGCAAGCTGGTCAGCACCGTAAATATACTTTCGGTCATCCATCTGTACCGTCACAGCACGGCTTTCGGGGTCAACGGCAGTAATAATACCCATATCCCCGTTATAGGCACCCACACCGGCTTCGGCACCGTCCCGCTCATAGGGAATGTCATAATCGTTTTTGATCTGCATTACCTTGTCGCCACAGCGCAGCACACGGCCGCTTTGCTCCCAAATGATCTGCGGCTTATCCGGTGCAGGCGGGTTCAAAATGGCCTGCAGGCGGCGGTTCAGTTCTACGCTCCCGGTGGGGCCAACCTTGGTGGGGCAAAGCACCTGGATGTCCCGCACGGGGTCATAGCCATAACTTTTGGGCAGCCGGGTACTGACCAGGTCGCAGATCAGCCTCTGGCAGGCAAGACCGGTGGATTCGATCATGAAAAAGTCATCATCCCGCCCGCCTTTTATGGGCATCTGCCCTTCCACAATGCGGTGGGCGTTCTGTACAATCATGCTTTTCTGCGCCTGGCGGAAGATCTCATTCAGCCGTACGGTGGGCAGAACGTCTGCCTGCAAGATCTCCCCCAGCACACTGCCGGGGCCAACGCTGGGCAGCTGGTCGGCATCACCTACCATAATAATGCGGCAGTGGTAACGCGCGGCGGCCAACAACGCCTGGAACAGCTTGGCATCTACCATACTCATCTCATCCAGAATGATAACGTCAAACGGGAGAAGATTCTTTTCATTATGAATAAAACGCACGCTGCCGGTAGAATAGTCCACTTCCAGCAATCGGTGGATGGTGGAAGCGCTGTGGCCGGTCAGCTCGGTCAGCCGCTTGGCGGCGCGGCCGGTGGGGGCACACAGGGCAACCCGGTCATAAATACCTTCATACAAATTCAGAATCGCTTTGACCGTTGTGGTTTTGCCGGTACCGGGACCGCCGGTCAAAACCATTACGCGGGAAGAGAGTGCTAAGCGGATTGCTTCCCGCTGCAAAGGGGCATATTCAAAACCTTGGGTCAATTCCAAAACGCGGATATCGCTTTCCAGCGTTTTGGGGCTTTCTGTCGGGAATGTGGCAAGCTCCCCCAGCCGCGCAGCAATATCCTGCTCTGCGCTGAGCAGATCTGGCAGGTAAATATATTTCGTTCCGTCAAAGGTGCAGGCGCGCATTTCGTCATGCTCCAACAGGCTTTGCAGCCCGGCCTTTACGGCATCCGGCTCCACCCGAATAAAGCGCGCAGTGCTTTCGATCAGCTTATCTGCGGGCAGGCAGGTGTGGCCGTTGTTGGCGTTGTGGCGCAAAGCGTACAAAAGCCCGGCGGCAATGCGCAGGTCGCTGCCCTGCCCTACCTGCAGCTGGGCGGCGATACCATCGACCTGGCTGAATTTCAGGTTCAGCGGCTCCCCGCACAGCATGTAGGGGTTCTTTTTCAGTGCTTCTACCGTGGCGGGGCCAAACGCGCGGTAGGCTGTAACAGCCATCTGGGCGGAAAGCCCAAACTTGGCCATCCAGGCAACCACTTCCCGCACACCGTACATACGTCGGAACTCGTTGGAGATGGCGGCGGCCTTTTGCGGGGTGATACCTTTTAGCTCACAGAGTTTGTCCGGCGTTTCGGAGATGACGTTCAATGTATGCGCCCCAAATTTTGCCACAATCTTTTTTGCTGTGGAAGGCCCGATATAGGGCAATACCCCACTGGAAAGGTAGCTCAGCAAAGCCGCGGTATCCTGCGGCAGGCTGGCCTCACAGGTTTCGGCACGGAACTGTTCGCCATAGCTGGGGTGGTTGACCATATAGCCATACGCCGTAATGGACATACCGTTATCCACGCTGCCCACGTTGCCTGCCACCACAATATCGGTGCTACCGGCATCCACTTCAAACACGGCATAACCGGTATCCGGGTTTTCGTATATCACATGCTCAACAACGCCCTCTAATTTGAGCATCTCAGCAGTTTGTGTTGTACTATTTGTCTGTAAAGTATCCGTACTTGCCACCTCCTTCCGGGTGCAAATGGGGTAAAAACCGTTCAATACACAATTTTTTATTTTATATTATAGCCTATTTGTATCTCTTTGGCAATTTTTTTGACAACTTCCCCTTGTAGCTGATATAATAAATGTCCGTTTGCGGTTTTGAAGTGAGTGCAAAAAGAAGGCGCTGGGCAAGGAGGCGAAGCTGGAATAAAATTGCATGGATCGAATTTTCTGGCAGCGGCAAGTCCACAGTGGCGCGGACGCTGAGGTAGGAATACGCGGTGTAAATGCCTTGCAGCTTGACTGCGTACAGCATATACTGGGCAGGCAGGTACGCCCGCTGGAAGAAAAGCGGACAGCCGTACCCGCAGGCAAACTGAAAAAATCGCCAGGTTTTTGCGCAGTGCCCGAGGAAGTGCGTGTGATCAAAAAAGCAGGGAGAATTGGATGAATTTTACCGGGAAACGGGAATGCGGACAGAGCAGACTTTGCAGCAAAAGCGTTAAGGCAACACCGCACAATTCCCGCCTAGCGGCTTAAGCACCGCTTCGGCGGCTGCGG